>Ga0364908_10419_pt1 | contig 11800 bp, 11 predicted proteins | sample ExccelJu500002D4_2_FD_206965 | JGI IMG/M metagenome (GOLD analysis project Ga0364908, IMG submission 206965) | Enriched cells from Trout Bog Lake Hypolimnion, Wisconsin, USA - BchlTB.July02.5000.02.D4 | ecosystem: Environmental > Aquatic > Freshwater > Lake > Hypolimnion/Profundal zone | place...
ATTCAATAGAGGATATCTGTTCTTTAAAAATTTTTGCGCATCCGGATAATTGGAGTTCTCTTAATTGGGCTTCTAATCCGGCAATTTGGTCCGTAGTTGAAGTTCGTGCATATCCAATCAACATTTGCAATCATTAGGGTTTAGATGTTACGATAGACAACCTATCATAATCAATTTCTGACTTTAGTGATAGGGTTATTGATAGGCATTATCCACTAAAAACCGACACCTACTAAAACTTTGTCGAAAAATCAAACCATTCATGACCAAACAATACAAAGATCGCTTAAAGATTCTCGAAGACCATGAAATCGACGAACTGTACGGACTCCCACGTTTCGACTCTGACGAGCAATCGTATTACTTTTCCCTAACGCAAGAAGAGCGAGATCTTGCCAATAACCATCGATCAATTGAAAACCGTGTGTTGTTCATTTTGCAGGCTGGGTACTTCTACAGGTTCGATCAAATTCCAAAAGCCTTTATCCCGCAAGGCATGAAGGCCTACATATACGAAGAAGATGAGCATGGCAAGAATCGCATTCACCCGGATAAATACGAATTTCTAGTATATCGGTTACTGGGCAATCACATTGAAGCAGGAGACATTTACGTTAGAGATTCTTTGCGTTTCCGCAGTTTTGAAGATGATCTACTAATGTTTTATAAGCAATGTGGATTTGCTCCATGTTCTAATCATAAAAAAGTTCCTAAAGAACTATTAGAAAAGTATCAATGGTGCAAAAAAAAATATACTCAACCTACCTCATCATTGGTACTGGAGAAGTTGTGAAAAAGGCTATTATCATTGGTGCTTCTTCAGGAATAGGGAAGGCACTTGCCATCACGCTTGCTCAGAATGGTTATGAAGTAGGCTTAATGGCTCGGCGCTTAGAAATGTTAGAAGCTTTACAGCGACAAATTTCAACTAAGACTTACGTCGGTCATATTGACATCAGTCAAGTGACTGAAGCAATCGAGAAGATGCAAAAAATGATTCAAGAGATGGGAGAAGTTGATCTCATTGTCATTAATTCTGGAATTGGGTTTCTGAATCCAGAACTTGATTGGCTAAAAGAACGACAAACTCTCGAAGTCAATGTATATGGCTTCTGTGCATTAGCAGCGCTTGCCTTTAATTATTTTTCAAAACAGAGTCATGGTCATTTAGTAGGAATTTCTTCTATTGCTGCTCTAAGAGGAAATCATAGAATAAGTTTCAATAACTAACCAGAAATTGCATAAACGCTTGGGTACTAAAAAATGAACAAAACAAAATTGCTCCTCCTTGCTCTTAACTTTGCTTTTACATGGGGTTATTGTCATGAAAATACAAATCAAAAAAAACAAATGCAAGGACTTGAAATGAACTATACTTTCGAAAAACAAAAGAAAAAATTTTTCATTGGACTTGAACTGAAAACAAATAACGAGGAATGTTCTTCAGCAATGCCTGCTCATAAAGAAAGATTTTTTAATGAAAATGTCTCTGCAAAGATTCCAACCAGAAATTAAGGTTTACATTGCTATAGAAAGCGTAGAAAATGTTCTGCTACAATCTGTTTTACAAGGTCGGTTGGATGCTTTTCGCTCTGCTTCCGTTTATAGTCCACTGCCTCACGCTGATTTCAACGATACAAATCATAATAGCATCTATGCCTGGGGAATGGATTACGCTCCAGGAAATGGCGTAATGGAGAAAAATGGAAATCACATTCCTACAGAAGCGGAAATAGATCAGATTGTTGAATATTTTTCTGATAAAAACCTTCCCTTTATCTGGTGGACATCGGCAAAAGTTTTAGAAACCAAAGGTTTTCAATTCGGAGGCATTCTTACCGGAATTGCTCTCGATATCTCTCAAGGAGTCCCGTCCAAGCCTGCAACATCTTCAGACCTTAATATCAAGATCATTGAATCAGAAGCCGATCTCGACTCCTTCACGGAACTTGCAGCAAGCGCATTTGCTATGAACGCTAATGCGACAGAGCAATGGCGAGCCTTGAATGCCGCAGTCATGAAGCATGGTGAGCAGGTTCATTTCTTAGCTTATTTAGATGGAATTCCAGTTGGAACCGCCTCTCTTTCTGTATCGCCCTCCTCTGCTGGTATTTGGAATTTAGCGACTTTATCAGAGCACCGCAAACATGGCATTGGAGCTGCTTTAGTTCATGCAGCGCTTGTTGAAGCAAAGCAACGTCAATACGATCAGGTTATGGCTATCTTAATGCCTAAAGGAATGGCTTGGGGGCTCTTTACGAAATTAGGATTTAAAGAAGCATGCGAATTTCCGTTCTATGTCTACGGAGTTTCTGCTGAGGAGCTTGAGAAATAAAAATTTATGTGTATATCTAATCAGTTCATCGGCGTTCATAATTGTCTAGTCAGAAGAGAGATCGGTCTTTCTTCAAATAAGGAATTACAACAAGCTATCGAAGGTCAGGTTATTCAAAATATCGCTAAGGATGTTTTTAACTCTACTGAGATCATCACAAAGCCCGGCTCTAAACTATATGGAAGAATCAGTGATTTTGTTGCTGTAAAACAAGATAAATAAGATTGAATATCGGTGCTATCCATGGGCGACAATATCATTTCAATCAGGTATACTTCTTATACCCGATGTTTTTGAAAATAACGTAAAATTTTATATAGAAAATTTTTATTCTTCTACAGAGAGGCTGTGAAAAAATTGGACGATCCATCAGTTTAGGAGAGATTTTTTGATCTACAGCAATCAACGTAAATCAGCAAACACCTAAGTCTTGGTGATTTACGTTGATTGCTGTAGATCAAAAAAGATCCCTAAAATGATGAGTTGGACATTTTTTTACAGCCTCAGAGCGGTGTCTTACAACTTTCAGAACGAGAAAACTTAGTTAACACGAGTAGGTTAGTCAGTAGTCGGTAGTCAGAATGCAGTAGCCAGAGGATATAAACTCTACAAACTCCTACCGTCTACTGACTACAAAAAAAACTCTGGTCCAGACCGATCTGTAATGATTTAAAAGGAAAAACTATGAATAAAATCGGCATTCGATCCGAAATACATCGGTTAATTTCTTCAATGAACCCATGTGACTACATTGAGCAAGAGCATATCCATTTTGTTCTGCAATGGATTGAATTTGGGTGTGAGATTTTTCGTAAGGGAAAGCCAGCGACTCCTGATACACATTTGGTTTCCTATTGAGCAGAATGTATTGGTCATTCTGTAAATCAATGCAGATTATCCACGAAAAAATCAATGCCTGGATTTCGGCGGCGGCTTTTTTTGAATTCTTTATAATGGACACAAAACTGAGATTTGCTACATTTCACATAATGGAGAGTTGGATGATCACTGATAAACATAAAAAAGAATATTACAAAGCTCTCTTAGCGAAAAAAACGGAATATGAGGGTATTTTTTTCGTAGGGGTCAAAACTACAGGGATATTCTGTCGTCCGACATGTCCTGCAAGAAAGCCAAAACTTGAAAACTGTGAATTTTTCGAGACTGCCCAACAAGCGCTATTGGCTTCATTTCGTCCATGTAAACGCTGCAGGCCTCTTTCTCATCCTAATCAGGTCTCAAAGCTCATTCAAAAGCTAGTAGAAGCAGTAGAAAAAAATCCTGAAAAACGATGGAAAGATAAAGATTTTGAAGAATTAGCTGTCGATGCTTCAACTGCCCGTCGTCAATTCAAAAAACGATTCGGCATGACGTTCGTTGAATATGCACGGGCACGTCGCATGGGCTTAGCAATGAAACAAATAAGAGAAGGGGAAGCCGTGATTGAAGCGCAACTTTCAACAGGTTATGAATCCAGCAGCGGTTTCAGAGATGCATTCTCACGTATCATGGGGGCTGCCCCGACCAAAATGGGAGATAGCAATATCCTCAAAGCTTCATGGCTGGATACTCCGCTTGGTCCTATGATTGCAATAGCAAATGAAGAAGCTCTTTATTTGTTAGAATTTGTGGATCGCCGCGGTTTGGAACGCGAAATTGAACGCCTAAGACAAAAAACCAAATCAGCGATTATCCCGGGTTACACGACACCAATATGTTCGATTGAAAGAGAGCTCAATCTCTATTTCAAGGGCGAATTAAAAGAATTCAAAACGCCTCTCTTTCTTTTGGGATCGCCTTTTCAAAAAAATGTCTGGGCGGAATTAGTAAAAATCCCTCCCGGTGAAACGAAATCCTATTCTGAGATAGCTATAGCGATTGGAAAGCCTACAGCCTTTCGTGCCGTTGCTCAAGCAAATGGCGCAAACCAGTTGGCTATTATTATCCCATGTCATCGGGTCATCAATACCAATGGAGAATTAGGCGGCTATGCCGGCGGCCTAACACGTAAAAAATGGCTAATCAATCACGAGAAGACGCTCACGAAATCAAAATGTAAATAATGCTGTTCACAAACAGATGATAGTTTTGTTCATAATTAAAAACTGTGCATAAATGACATGTTCGTATCAGTCTATCAACAAATTATGAACAAGCAAAGCCCCAGGAATCTACAAGCAACTTATAAACAAATCCACAACATCAGAAGAAGAAGATAAAAGATATATCTTATGTCTTGTCTTCTGTGGTTTTTGTGTAAAATAAGCTTTACGTAATCAAAGCAAGTGCTCCAAAACTAAAGATGACCGCTCCAGAGAATTTGTTGAACCAAACAGAGGATTCGGCATTCATTTTATCCTTGAACAACGATGCCGCCAAGCTAAGAACCAGCCACCATGCTGCAGACCCTAGGAAAACACCTAAAGTTGTGGTTAAAGCTCCACTGATATTTGGGGATCCAATTCCTATTCCAAGTCCTGCATAGACGCCGGCAAAGCTAAGAATAGTCATTGGATTTGTCAGCGTTAAAAAAAATGTAGTCAGAAAGGCACGAGAAAGCGTTAAACTGCTTTCTTCGGTACTTGAAGCCAATGCTTTTGCAAAAAAAGTGGATGCCCCCAAATAACATAAAAACATGGCTCCAATTACTTGTAAATATGTGCTATATGCTTCTAAAAAACTACTAATAGCAGTGATTCCAAAACCAGCCAAGGCCCCATAAATAGCATCTGCACTAGCTGCGCCAAGACCGGTGATAAGTCCATACATCATCCCAAATGTTAGCACGTTGCTTATGCATAACAATCCTATGGGGCCAACCGGCATTGCTATTGAAAAGCCAATCATTAAACCTTTTAAAAATAAATCTGGAGCCATACATCCTCAATTTGGAATAAGTTTTTTTATCGAGGATTCTTTGGGAGTAGAAAGCACGATAGTTGTCCGTGTTCTTAAAATCCCCGAAAGAATCTTCAATTTTTCATTTAAAAATTTGTCTAGATAATCTGTGTTTTTGCACCGCACTTTGAGCAGATAATCGTCCTCTCCGGCAATATGATGGCACTCTTCGATTTCTTCCATTTCATGGATAGCTTTTATGAATCCGGATTGATACTTGGGATGAGACAAAGTGAGGGCGATAAATGCCGTTAATGAATATCCAAGAGCCTTATAATTTAAGTTTGCACGGTAGCCGTTAATAAATCCCTTTTCCTCTAATCTTTTTATTCGTTCAGCTGTTGATGGGGGGGAAAGACCTAAAATATTGGCAAGTTCTGCCCATGTCATCCTTCCATTAAGGACGAGTTGTTCCAAAGCCTTGTAATCTAAAGAATCCATATTAAATATCCTTTTTATATTAGGTAATGATAACATTTTGCCTTATAATATTTTAATTGTCAATAACATTCCTAACTTTTGATTGTATTTTGAGTTTTATGGGAGAAACTAAGGAAATTCTTATAATTCACAGCTACAATTAATAATTCTTTAAAAATACATTTCGGAGAATAAAAATATACACAAGTGTTATAATAACGAGTGAATTAACTTTATTGTGTGTAGTTATGTCAAATCCGCAAGAATTACATATTAGTTTTCGTCATCTAGATACTGACTATGACATCAATTTAGTAAGGGATGAAAAAGCTGAGCATTCAGTGGAAATTAATGGCGTTAGTTATGCCATTTTAGGCGAGAAAAATAAGGTAAATGCGGCTTATGAAATCTTAAATTCTGTTATACCCGTCTCAAGTGCTGAAGATCTAAGGGGAAGACTTTCTCTTCTCCAAGACATTTCATTTCCTCTCCCGCAAAAAACAGATGATATAGGCACAGAAACTTTAAAAACAGCTTCGGTCGCACCGGAGGAAAAAACCGAATTAAAAGGAATTGCTCGAGTTAACCAATATATCGATGCGTTGAAACACTCCGATTTTTATTCCGGCATCGCTCTAGTTGCAGTAGGTGATAAAGTGATCAGACAAGAAATAATAATGCCTCAAGGATTGGAGCAGAAAAGGTTTACATCGGAAACCCCTTTTAACATCTTATCTGTAGGAAAACTATTTACGGCAATTGCGATCATGCAACTAATCGAAGAAAATGTACTCAAACTTGATCAGTCCATCAATCAACTGTTAAAGCTAGAAGATTACACATTAAAAGGGTGTGATGAGATTTATGAAGGGGGAAAACTAGAAAAAAGTGATCTTGAATCTTTTATGAAGGACAGGGATATCACCATCCATAACCTCCTCACTCACACTGCCGGACTGATAGAATCACCGTCTTCACTTACTCGTCACGATAAAGACAAGGTTGGAAAAGAATCTATTTATTCAAATCTTGGATTTCAACTTCTTGCTCGCATAGTAGCTAATACGAATAAAGAGAAGTTGCCTTTTGTAGATTACGTCAAGAATTATATTATGAAGGCTTCCGAAATCGAAGAGGAGGGCTCTATTAAATACATCGAGCATCCTCCGGAAAAAACAGAGCAGCCTTCACATTTCTCTAATAGCCGTCCTTCAGGTAAAGCTCGAGAGGTTGAAGAAAGCCATCGAATTCCAAGTCCGGATGGTAACGGATGTTTTTGGATGACAGCGTCGGATTTGCTCAAGTTTGCCGATGCCTTTGCAAAGAATAAATTGCTAAAAGCAAATGGTGACGGTAAAGAGATTTTACTCAAGAAAGAGGATGGTTTTGCCGGTAGAGCGCTAGGGTTTAATGTTGATGGGGATGGAAGTGAAAAAAATCCAAGGAGGATGATGCACCCAGGTGGTTGGGAAGGTGCTTCCTCCGGACTTTGCATCATTGAGGGGAAAGAGCCAATTACCTTGATCTGTCTATCCAATTTTAGTGAAGGCAACTGGGCGCTTCCTGGGATGTGGAACGCTGTACTTAAAGAAGAGTTTGAGAAACCTTTTCAGCAAAGCGAAGATTTAAGAAATCATTACTTTACACTAAAATCGTTAAACGTTGATGACTCCGAAAAAATCAAAAATATTATTAGTCAGATAAAACCCAGCCTCATTTCTAAAATATTGATTGAGCTGGAAGAAGAACACAACCTGGATCTGATTTCAGCTATAGTAAAAAGCCTGGGCATCTCAAATATTGCTGAAGTTGCTTTGGGTTTATCGGAAGCCGGGAATCAGATTACGTTAGAGAAAGTTCGTCAAGCGCAGCAAGCTCTGATCAATGAATCCTATGAAATACTTGCCAAAGATCTCGCAGATTACAAAAACAAAAATCTTAAGGATGGAGCCCTTTTGGTTCAAGTCGTTGGATTGAAAGAGGAAGCTAAACCCATCGTTTTTGGGAAGCGCTCCGTAAATGACGTCGTTCCAATTCCACTCGATGAGAATACAATTGGTAGAACAGGTTCCGGTGCTAAGCTATGGGCTGGCCTGTTGACTAATATTCTCACAACTAAGTATGGGCAATATATCCAAATGAATGATAGCCTGGGAAAATTTGCCCCGCAAGAAGCTCTTAAAAAATTTGGAAGAATCGGTCCAGACGACAAAGAAATTGTTGATGCAAAACTTGCAAATGAAATGACCATTGAAGGCTTGATTGGAATGATGGCCGGGTTGGAATATGAGCAGCCAAAACCAAAAGAGCCTCCTGAATCAACACTAGATCAATTCTTGCGCGGCAATGAAATCAAAGATGGGTCAATCCATATTCTATACCATCCGAAAGATAAAATTAATTTTTATACAAATAATATTTGCTTTGCTGCATACCCGCTTGAAAAAGCTTACAAGAAGGTCTTGGCAGCAGAATTGATTGAGCAAAAAAAATTAGATAAGAAACAAACTCTAAGTGAGTTGTCTCCTCAATTAGAGATCTTTCGCAAACAATTGAATGAAAATATCCGAAAAACAGAGGAAGATATCGAAAGCATGAAACAGCTCAATGCTTTATATAATTTGGATGAAACCCTTGCATTTTACGAAAACCAACTTGCATATTTAAAGGCCGATCAACAAAAACTATCTATTCCTGAGTCTGTCTTGGATCTCACCCTTAAAGATTTGATGGCTTGTGAAGAAGCATACACAAAGCCTCCAAATCCAGTTTATCTGTATGATCTAATTGATCTATTCCTCATGCCATCCAACAATCATCAAATAGACTACGCTGAGATTATGAAAAGAGAACTTCTCATCCCCCTAGAAATGGATCACAGTGGGTTTTATGGGGTTTCCGGAACACAGATGGATGTCACCTTCGAAAACGATAAAACAAAAAAAGATGAATCTTATACGCCCTCCAAAGACCACCCAATGAGGTATGGTGGAGGGTTTGGGAGAACCACGTTATCCGATGCATCAAAACTAGCAAAAGGACTGGCAGATCCGCGAGGACTTGTTGCCAAAGATAATAAAACTGTTCTGTTAACACGTGAACAATTGAATGATTTCTTTAAACCTCACGGCCACTACAAAGGATGGGGATTAGGGGGTAGTGAGTTAACGTGCGGCGGCAAAGTCATTGATAAGGGCGGATCGCTTAACCAAGATCAATATTCATTTTGGGTAGATCGTGAAAGTGGAATTGGAATGATCGCAATGTGTAATTGCGGCAGAAGGCCCGACGAAATATTAAATGCATTTAAAGAGAAAATTGAACACATTAATTATCCGCAAATCAATCCCATCATCAAGGAAAAAGAAGGCGCTCCACTTGGAATAAAAATTGATCACTATTTCGCACATCCATTTAAGCGAGAAGAGGCACAAAAATTGTTCGAGGGATCAAGAGGCAGAGTAGCCCTGCTTTTTGATTATGATAAAGCCAAAAAAGGGATTATACACTGGAGTGGGACTCCCTTAGAAGTCGAGAAACGAGAAGATGGGGCATTTCACGTGACAACGCGGGGAAGATTCAAAGATATAGCTATTAAAAAAATAACCGGAAAAGTGTCGGGACAGGATTATCTAGCTGTTGGCGACACCTCTTTTATTGAGATTAATACCGACAAACTTCCTTCCCAAGCAAATATAGAATATGCGCAGAATGAATTCTCGAAGTTCCGCGGCCTATACATCAATAAAGATCATCTTGAATGGGGGAGCCTCCAATTTGACATTCAGGAAGATAAGAATGGAAATATCTTGTTGGTTGCAGGTGAAGCAGGCAAAGATAATTTAGTTCCTCAGAGCATTATTAAAGTGGAGTTCAATGCAATCTTGTTCAACGGACATGATCGTCAACCTCCTGATAAAATTTTCCGTTTTGTGCGAAATTCTGAAAGTGCCCCTTGGAGACTTCAAGTTTTAGATTATGCTTCTCGGCAATTCATTGAAGAACGTCCTAAATCATAAATGTTAATAATGCTGTTTACAAACGGATGATAGTTTTGTTCATAATTAAAAACAGTGCATAAATGACATGTTTTTGTCCGACTATCTACAAATTATGAACAAGCAAAACCCCAGGAATCTACAAGCAATTTATAAACAAATCCACAACATCAGAAGAAGAAGATAAAAGATATATCTTATGTCTTATCTTCTGTGGTTTTTGTGTAAAATAACAACGACTGGTGTATAAACACCTTGTGAAAATTATTTCTTATTAAATTGGGCTAATATTTCAATGTAATTGCTGCCCGGAAAAAATAAGTAGCCTTCAGCATCAATTAAATGCCAGCCTGCGGCAAGCAACGCATCGCAATCGCGTTGAAATGCCATCCAGCCACAGCTAATATAAATGAGCTGCTGCAGATTTTGAGCATGAATGAGCGCTTTTAAAAGAGCCGAATCAAGGCCTTTGCGCGGCGGATCGACAATTGCCGTGTCAAATGTATCCAAGCGTTTTGCCGATTCGCTTGCTTTTTCGACCTGAAAGGCAATTTTTTGGCTATCCGCTAGAGATAGTGTTGCTTTGGATTGATTAAAACATTCTTCTGCAAAAGGGTTGTTTTCTAAACAAAGAACTCTGCTGCATTTGTGGGCCAACGTAAGTCCAATGACACCAACCCCGGCATAAAATTCCCCAAGCAAAGTGCCTTTCGGAATTTTGTTGGCTATAGAAGCCAGCATTTTTTCAAATAGGTCCAGATTAGCCTGAGCGAAACTCGCCGGCTGAAAACAAACCCCAACGTTTTGAAAGCACTCCCATAAAAGGGAGTCTCCAAACACATGGATCCACTTCGGTCCGAATATCACATTTGTTGCTTTTGGATTATAGTTGAGCCAAAAAGAATGCCAAAATCCTTTTTCAGTGGCCCTCCACAGTTTTTCTAAAGCATTTAACCAATGTTTTAATCGAGGATCATCATCGACAGCATTAAAGACAAAGCTTAACTGCACTCTCGACGTGCTTCTTTCAACAACGATTTGTAGATAACGCAAATCTCCCGAATGCCGAAGTTCGTTATAAGGAATGATATTTTCGCCAATAATCATTTCACGTACTTTCTCAACGGCTTGATTGATGCGTTGATGATGCACTCGGCAAAGCGGAATATCGATGACATCATGACTGCCTTCCTTGTAGAGTCCAATCAGAGGATGTCGGCTTGTACCTTGTACAGCTAGTTTGGCTCGATAGCGCCAGCGTTCGGGCTTGTCGGCATTGACTTTGAAGCCAGCTATCCCTCTTTTTGAAAAAAAGCTTTGGGCTTCTCCTATCACGGCAGGATTATCGACGACTTCATTAATCAAGCATCCGGAACATTGATCGAAATGGGGGCATTTAATTTTCTGTTTGGTAAATAATGGCAAAGACACCAAAAACCCTTTAATAATCATTAAAATCAGGTGTTGCTGAACTATTTTCTTCAATTAATCGGAATCTTCTTCGTCGGATTCTTCATCGAATGAGGGAGTGAAATCATCAAAATCGAAATCATCATTTAAGTCTAAAAGAATTTTATTTCGAGAGTACTTATCGTCTTTATTCTTTACCTGAAAGGGCTTATCATTTATTTCCTTTATTTGTTCTGCATATGAAACAATAGATGCTTGGAGGGCAGACTCCGCTAAAGCATGTTCAAAATCGATTTTTTCCAGATATTCAGAAGAATCAGAATTCAATTTGTTGGTAAATATTAGCGCTTTTTCCCATTGATGAAGTTCGATTAAAACATCAATCATTGGTTTTAATTGTTCATCGTTACTTGAAGTAAAAAAATGATCAAGAATTTCTTTGCTTTTAGGTTGTTGTAGGAATTTCTTTGCTTTTTCATTCCATCCGGAGATATGGGCCACTCTCTTTAGACTCTCTGCAATCAATATCGGTTCTTTTCCATCGATAAATTCTGCTAAATAATTCAATATTTTTTTTCCCTCAATTTTTGGCAATGAAGATAGCATCGAAACATCAGTGTTCTGGAAAAGTTCAAACCACAATTGTTTTTCTTCTTCTTTTGATTCATATAAAGAATCATTTAAAAAAAAATCTAAAAAAAGCTCCTTAAATTTTTTTATATCATTAATTAAAGTGTAA
>Ga0364908_10421_pt1 | contig 11784 bp, 10 predicted proteins | sample ExccelJu500002D4_2_FD_206965 | JGI IMG/M metagenome (GOLD analysis project Ga0364908, IMG submission 206965) | Enriched cells from Trout Bog Lake Hypolimnion, Wisconsin, USA - BchlTB.July02.5000.02.D4 | ecosystem: Environmental > Aquatic > Freshwater > Lake > Hypolimnion/Profundal zone | place...
CCTCTTATTGAACTTACATTTTGATAAAAGTTAGAATTTTCTTCACTGCTTCTGTAACAGAGGTTTGAGAGGTGTCAATGGTGACTTCCGCATTTGCTGGAATTTCATAATTACTTCCAATGCCAGAAAGATTGCCCAGTTTCCCAGCCCTCGCGTTTTGATATAAGCCTTTTACATCACGCTTTTCACACGCCTCAATGGGGGTGTTGAGGTATACCTCGATAAATCGACCATCGCCCGCTAGAGTTCTTGCAAGTTGGCGCTCTAATTCAAATGGCGAAATAAATGCGCAAATGACAATGAGCCCCGCATCCATCATGAGTTTTGCAATATGCGCAACTCTTCTGATGTTTTCAGTACGATCTTTATCGCTAAAGCCTAAATCCTGATTTAATCCTTGCCTCAGAATATCGCCATCAAGCAAAAATGTATGTTTACCTTGTTGGTGTAATTGGAGTTCTAATGCGTTGGCTAGGGTAGATTTTCCAGAGCCCGAAAGTCCAGTAAACCAAATTACCTTGCCTTGTTGATTTAACAGGTGTTCCCTGCCTGCAGTTTTCACTGAGAGTGTGGGGGGTGTGAGCATTTGATTTGACATGGGATTGACGGTAATTTTGCAAACTCAACTATAGCAAAATTGTTTTATTAAAAGACTTTAATATAGCTATCGAATGGAGACGGGTGCTAGAGCCCTTGTCAGGCTTGCCTCTCCGCGGCCATAGGTGTTGGCATTGTAATTATTAATGGTGTCAGTTCTTGCAGTGTTGAGTAATTGGTTCGTGATTTGGGTTGCATTGGCGGAAGTAAACTTGCTACCTAATACTGCAGCATATCCAGATATCACTGGCGCTGCAAAAGAAGTGCCATATAGCTTATTGTTAGCATCATTACCTCCAGTGACCCCTACTACTAAAAACTTTTGTTGTACCGTAGCGTTGCTACCGGCAACATTGGAATAGTTGGCTATATTCGCTTTGCTAGATGTCGTGCCATTTTTATTTAAAGCGCCTACAAAAATTGCAGTGCGAGTATTGATGAGTGCAGTGTTGAAGTAATCAGTTTGCCCCTGACCATTGCCTTTTCCAACGGCAGTTCCGTAATCATTACCAGCAGCTTTTGAGATCACTGCAGCGCCAGAGTTTGCATAGCTAATGACAGAGCCTTCCCTGTTCGCCCAGCTCAATTGGTTTAATGAATAGCCTGTTCTTGCGTACATTGCATAGCTTAGGTTGACAACGTTAAGACCTCTGGAGGCTAAAGACACGCTGCCATTGTTCGAAAAATCTTGCACCTGAATGGTTGCCGAGGGGGCAATTAAGTTGGATTCTTCTGAGGTCCATTTGCCATGTTGTTGATATTGGCGAGTGCCATTAAAATTTCCGTAATACTTAGTATTTGATTGGATATCGTCAACAAAGGTAATGGTGGTATTTTGCCCCTTATATCCAGCGCTCCAAGCATTGCTTACCTCGGGACTCATCCATGGCTGCAAAGTTTGCGATATGGCAAGAGGCTGACCTATGATCAGTGTAAAAGTAAATAATATTCTTAAGGGTTTCATGTGCCTATCCATTTCTATTAAAGGTGGCATTTAAATTCAAAATAGTTTTAGTTAAAATTTTTGGTGTACTGCAGCCAAATCGTGTTGTAGTTAAAGGGTTTTTCGTTATAGAGGTACTGAAGGGTTTGGGATGGTTGCATGGTGCTTGCAGCCATTCGGCAGTTGACCTGTTGAACGCCACCAATGTCTCCGTAATTTGCGCTACATGCCGACTCCCTGAGTCGACCCCCAATAATGCTAGTGCCTTTAAGTGATAACGCAGAAGTTTTGTCGATTTCATGACGAAAAACCAATCCCACTTTAAGACTGGGATCAACCGCATATTTAGGAGCATTTTCTCCAGTACTAAATCCCCAAATGACACCAACCTTGGGATGTATTTGAGTCATGTAACTGATTCTGGTATCTACAAAGGTTGGGGTATACCAACTCCTAAATCCTACTGGCACACCATTAGATAGCTCAAATCCACCGGACCTATAGAACCCCATTTTGTTTGATAGTTCTGAGCCTTGCTTAATTTCTATGAGACTAGTGGCTTCCCATAAATCAAATAAGGGGGCAGCGCAAATGCTTTTATATTGCCCCAGAGATAGTAGAGCGCATAAAACCAGGACGGAAGGGCTTAATGGTTTCATTTGGAGGGCTGAGTTTTATAAAGGCTTATTTATGCAAATGATTTTACGCTTTTAGCTAGGATTTATATCGGCTTAAGCGAGAAATTTGTATTGGCTGGAAAAACTCCTTCTATCCATCTTCACACATCATTTTGCTGTGTTGATATGATGTGTGAACTCTATCTAAAGCCTGCCTAACATGTCTTATCTTCTTCGTTTAAGAGAATTAATCAACAAACCATCTCTTGTAGATTTTTCAGGTGAGTATATGGCGCTTGATCAGTCAGATTTACCGCCGTTATTAATTTACGATGCAACTCTTGCTCTAGAGCTTTTTAAGTCTAAATTTCTTACCCCCCTCAATTTTATTGGTTACTTTAAAAAACTATTGAGACTGTCGGAAGGTGACTTGCCCACTATCGACGCAATCTTTGAGCATGCCCCCATCATGCTTCATGGCGAAAGGCACCTGATAGCCAGAAAAGATTTTATTCTCCAGTTCAAAATAATTGAGCGGGATTTAATGCTTTTCTTACCCCAATATACCCAATCTTTTTTTAGGGAATGGGCCTCTAAGAAGCAATTAAGCCCAATTGAATTTACGCAAAACTATATTGATGGCGCTTTTAGGGGAATATTTGAAAAGTATTTAAATATTCCCTATGGAGGGCTTCCGGCACTCCCACCTAAAATTTTTTTCTTAGCCCACACCTTGCCCAATGCTGGCGAAGCGGAAGACTGTTTAAATGATTTAAAAGTCTTCATAGACCAACGCCTAGAAGCGCAAAATAGAAATGCCAGCGAAGCATGGGCCTTATTGGCAATGCTAGTACTCGGCTTTGAACCTCTGGAGGGCGCCCTGATGTTTGGGCTCATGAGAGGTGAGGAGGTGGATATTTATAATGTGGAAAATTTCTTACGAGAGAGCGCTCCTGTCAATTTTTTAGGTAGAGTAGCGACAGAAGATTTTACGATTGGTAATTTTTCGGTAAAAACAGGTCAAGAAATTTATATTAGCCCCGTATTGATCCATCAAAAAAGTGATTTGAGTTCAAATGGACGAAAAGAGAATTTTTCCTTTGGCAAGGGGCTTCACACCTGTGTTGGTCAGGCTATCTCCGCAAAGATGGCTGAACATTTTTTTGGTGAGTTGCAGAAATATTCACATCTTGATTTTGATATTAATCATGTAAGATCTATTAGAGATTTTAATTTAACCTTTTTTAAAAAGTAGGCAATTTAACGAAATGAATCAAATTTCAGAAGAGACGCTTTTGAAAGTCATTGATGACAGCAAAACTCTCTGTATTTCAGCCGCTCTTGCAAAAGACAAGCGGTTAAGTGATTTGGGACTCGACTCTTTGGATCTTATTAGTCTATCAATGGCCTTTGAGGATGCCTGTCAAATGTCCATTAGCACTCAAAAGTTGACACCGCAATCCACCCTTGAGGACTTAATTAAAAACTTAGTTTCGACTTCATAGTCGACTCTAAATGAATGGGCATTTCATGAGTGATTACGCCCCCTTATTGCAAGCTCTTTTGCCTTGCATTGGCTCTATTGTAAAAGAAGTTATTCAGCAAAATCCTAACCCTAAAAGGGGGTCACTTTTTTCAGAAATATGGAAATCTGTCTCTCAGAGCGCCGAGATAAATGAATTACTAGCCCTAGATCATGTTTTTGGGGAAACGCAGCTTTCCAAAAATGAAATCCAATTACTGTTTATCTTTCATGTTTTGCGGGCATATGGATTTGATCCTCACCCCCAGGTACGACTTTCTAATCCCCATTTCTTTGAAGAATTTGCCCTAACTAAACGGCCTGCCGTCATTTGTAGTGTTCATACGGGTTTTGCATTGATGCCCGCAATCTTGGCTAGCTTTGGTAGGCAATCGGTGATTGTGTCGTCAGATGGCTTTATTCAAGATATTTTGGGGCGTTCAAACGCGCCTCATGATGTTGAGTTGATTCCCAATAATCTCTTATCATTATTACGATTAAGGGATGTTCTTCTGGCCGGGAAAATTGGTGTTTGCGCTGTAGATTATTCTGACGGTCAAAAAAATAGCTTAATCAGTCTTAAGTTATTCAAATTTGTGGGGCTTAACCAATTCCCCTTGTATTACTTTAAAAGCAGAGTTGATGACTTGGGGCTTATTTGGGTTGAATTAGCGCAATCAAACCATTTTAACGAGGCTATGAAAAATGCCGAAGAATTCATTGCCTTTATTAATGCTGGATGTCAGCCTAAGCGAGAGTTGGTCATTAGCTGATCAAAATTGCATTTGGGGTTGGGCTTGCGGGTAATCCCTATATTGGTGTTGTTAATTATAAAACTCCAAGCTAAATCAATTACTATTATCCCAAGGCTATATATTGCAAAAATATTCTTTTCACAAATATTAATAATCATAAGATGCAAAAACTTCATTTTATTTCAGGCCTTCCTCGTTCAGGCTCTACTTTACTAGCAGCTCTTTTGCGTCAAAACCCACGGGTTCAGGCTGGCATGAGTGGGCCAATGTTTGGGTTGGTCAAGGGAATGCTGGAGGGCATGAGTGCAAAAAATGAATACTCTGTTTTTATTTCTGATGATCAGCGCAAAAAAATGCTTACAGGATTGTTTGAGAGTTATTACGAAAATCAGGCGGATAAACAAGTAATTTTTGATACTAGTCGTGGGTGGTGTGCTCAGATGCCATTGATCGCAGATTTATATCCTGAAAGTAAAGTGATCGCTTGCGTGAGGGATGTTTCATGGATAGTGGATAGCGTCGAGAGCTTAGTTCAACGCAATATTTTTAGTCCATCCTCCATTTTTAACTATGATTTGGGCGGCACTGTATACACGCGCTCTGATGGCGTGGCCAATGGCACTGGGATGTTGGGCTATGCCTACAATGCTCTCAAAGAGGCTTTTTATGGGGCCCATACGAAGCGTTTAATGCTTGTTCAGTATGAGTCTTTAGTGACTAAACCAGTCCAAGTTCTAAAGACAGTTTATGACTTTATAGATGAGCCTTACTTTGCTCATGAGGTTAAAAAGATTGAGTTTGATGCTTCTGATTTTGATAAAAAATCAGGCACTCCTGGTTTGCACGCAATACGCCCCGCAGTTTCTGCAAGTAAGCGCGAAACCATATTACCTCCAGATGTATTCAATCGTTTTCGTAATGATGCATTTTGGCTTAAGCCCGAATTAAATCTGCATTCAGTGAAAATTATTTAAACGTTACTCCCCATTCAAATCCAGACCCCTTGCTATGAATAAAATCTTCCGCTTAGTTAAGAATAGAAAAACCCAAATTACTCAGGTTGCCTCTGAGTTGGCAAGGGGGTCCCATGGAGGGGCGTCCTCATCTATCGCCTCTAATTTAATAACCCATGTAAACGAGGTTAATCCGTTTAGGCTTAGCTTAATAGCAAAGTCGATAACCTTTTCCTGCTTAGCTTTAAGTGGGTTGGTCGTCTATGCACAATCATCTTCAACTACAGGAGTCGATGGGACACCTTATTTTGTTGGTTCGAACACCACTTTTTCTCAGGCGCTGGTTTTAAACAACCCAAGAGACTCCAATTACAATTCTATATCTTCATCTGCTGTTGCAGGCAATGGTGGAGCGGGGACTGGTACGCAAGGTGTTGGCGGAAATGGCGGAGTTGGAGTTTTAGGGAATAATTTAAATGTTATTAATTCCGCCGCTCTATTTGGCACTAGCGCAGGCCAAACTAATGGAGTTGTAGTCGATATTAATGGCGGCAGTGGTGGTTATGGTTTTTTGACCGGGGGTGCCGGGGGTAATGGCGTTACTACAGCTAATGCGACTATCACCAATTCGGCGCTGCAATCTGGAACTATTGGCGGAAGTGCTCAGGTTCAAAGCACTATTAATGGTGGTTCTGGTGGGTATGCAGGTAGCAGTAATGCCTCTATTGGTGGCGCTGGCGGCTCAGGTGTTTCTGGTAGCGGGCTCACAATAAATAATTCAGCAGCGACAATTAATAGCAGTGGATACTTTGTATCGACAGATTCTTTCATTGCGGGTGGTGTTGGTGGTTATGGACATGCAGTAGGCGGAGCAGGTGGCGCTGGCATTGCAGGTAATAACTCTGTTATTAGTAATTCTGCCTTTCAATCAACGAGTGGCGGAAATTCAACTAGTGCAAGTATTTATGGTGGCTCAGGTGGTGGATTTACAGAAAGCGGAAATCAATCATTAATTGGTGGTGCAGGTGGTGCAGGTATTTCAGGTAGTAACTTAGCGATTAGTAATTCAGCAATCACTTCAAATGGTACAGGCTCGGGGAGTGTTCGAGCCTTCGTTGCAGGCGGGGGCGGTGGTTATGGTTATGTGGCTGGAGGTGCTGGTGGTGTAGGTATCGTAGGTAATAACTCTGCTATTACCAATTCCGCGCTCCAGTCAGGTAGCGGCTCGAGTTTAACGGTCGCCGCTATTTATGGTGGGAGTGGTGGCGATAGTTATCTGGCTGGAGGTGCTGGTGGTGCAGGAATTTCAGGTAATAACTTGATAATTAATAACTCAGCCACCCAATCAGGCGGCTTTGATACTTATGGTCATTTGGTGGGAGCAGTAATTCGAGGCGGGCATGGTGGATATGGTTATAACGGTGCTGGTGGCGCAGGAGGCGCTGGTGTCTCTGGCGAAAATTTGACTGTAAGCAATACGGCCACTCAATCTCAACCAGGTAATTATGGCGCCTCTATCAATCTAACTGCTGCGGTAATTGCTGGTGGTCAAGGTGGATATGGTTATGTATCTGGAGGGGCTGGTGGCGCTGGCATTGTGGGCAACAATTTAGTCATTAACAATGCTGCTAATCAAACGAGCGGTTATGCCATTGGCTTTGCAATTGCAGAAATTGTAGGGGGCGCTGGCGGAAACAGTGATGGTCTTGGTGGGGCTGGTGGTGCCGGCATTGCGGGAAATAACTTAGCAATTAGTAATGCCGCTACTCAAGCTGGTAGCACTCCTGAACTCTCTATTTCCGTTGGACTCATTGCTGGCGGTAGAGGCGGTAATGGCGAAGATGGCGGCGGAGGTTCGGGTGGTGCCGGCATTGCGGGAAATAACCTCACGGTAACCAATGTTGCAGCCACCACTAATTTAGTTGTGGCCACACCTAACTTGGCCGCCGCTATTGCTGCAATTTCTGGGGGCGCTGGAGGAGATGGAGGTTCTGGAGATACGGATGGAATCGCCGGGAGTTCTGGCGGTTCAGGTGGTGCGGGGATTAGTGGTGACAATCTCACTATAAAAAATACTGCTTCGTCTAATACTACCGCTGCTGGCGGATTTGGTATTACAGCTGCTCTTGCTTGGATAGTCGGTGGTGCAGGCGGTCAAGGGGGGGGGGTGGAGCTGTCGGATCAGTTGGTAATGGCGGTAATGGCGGTAATGGCGGAGCAGCAATCACTGGAAGCAATATCAATGTTACAAATTCTGCAGCAAACACATTAACAACAAGCGTCGTTGATTCATCGGGATTAGCAATTGCTATTGCTGCGATTTCTGGGGGTGCTGGCGGCCAAGGTGGAAATGGTGGTACCTACGGTGGATCTGGCGGTAATGGCGGAGCTGGCGGAGCTGGAATATCCGGCACTTCTATTTCTATTGCTAATACTAGTACAGCATTTGTTCAGCAAGGCTCTTTCTATACCGCTGGGCTTGCCTCAATTCAAGGCGGAGTTGGTGGTACTGGCGGCCTTGGTTATGCAGGAGCAGGAGGGTTAGGTGGCGCAGGGGGCGCAGGTATTTCAGGCTCAAATATTACGGTAACCAATAACAGCTCATCACTCAACGGCGGCTCTTTTTTTGGTGAATTTTATCGATTTTTCGGTATTACAGGGGGTGCTGGTGGGGTTGGTGGCAATGGCGGAGCTGGTTTTAGTGGTGGAGCTGGTGGAGCTGGTGGAGCTGCTATAGCCCTTCAAGCTGGTAATAATTCAGTCACTAATAGTAATGGTTTGATTCTCGGTGGCGCGGGAGGCTCTGGCGGTGTTGGCGGCATATCAGCTGCTGGTGGAGTTGGCGGAGTTGGCGGAGCTGGAATATCTGGAGTTGATTTTGTTGTTACAAATACCAATCGGACTAATCAAGCCTTTTATGGCGCTTATATAGTTGGCGGCAATGGTGGTGTGGGCGGTGCTGGTGGCACTGGAGGAATAGGTGGAGCTGGCGGTAAAGGTGGCGACGGTATTGCTGGGACAAATTTTGTTGTGAACAATACCCCACAGGCCAGTGAGGTAGGTTTTTTGGGTGCTGCGATTTTTGGGGGTGTTGGCGGCGGTGGAGTTACCGGTGGTGCGGGTGGTGCGGGTATTAGTGGTTCAAACTTTATTATCAACAATACTTCAACGGTTCAAGAAACCAGCGGTTACAGTAATTTTGGAGCGGCTTTTATTGTTGGCGGCAGAGGGGGCCTCGCTAATGGGGTCGGAATTAGTGGTGCGGGTGGTGCGGGTATTAGTGGTTCAAACTTTACTGTCAATAATATTGGTGGGGTGATTGTTGGCGGCTCAGGCGGTGGTAGTGGTTATGGCGGTTATGCAGTCGCTGCAGGTGGCGCAGGTGGCGCAGGCATCACTGGAGCAAACTTTATAGTTACAAATCAAGCGCTGAGCTCCAATTTTGGGCCTCGGCCCTCAAGCCCATTTATTGGTTTAGGGTCTATTTATGGCGGCGCAGGCGGTTATTCAATTAATAATTTAATTGGCGGTGCTGGTGGCGCAGGCGTAAGTGGAACTAATTTTACGGTTATTAATAGTGGGCTAATTAGAGGTGGCTTTGGCGGTAATTCACAGTATGCAAATGGTGGAAATGGTGGCGCAGGTGTTACTGGAAATGGTTTTGTAGTCCAAAATGCTGGATATATTATTGGCGGTTTAGGAGGTAAAACTATATCTACTGGCTTCACTAGAACTGGATTAGGTGGAACAGGTATTGAAGTTCAGGCCGGCGGAACTCCATCAACCATTATTAATAGCGGTCTTATTTCAGGCGGAATTATTGACGGAGTATCAGCGCCTGGAGTATTAAATAATGGAACTATTGCAACCATAACCAATACTGGGGCCATCATTGGATCGGTGGGCATACAAAATAACGGAACGATCACCACTTTAAACAATGCTCAAACAGGATTAATTTACTCTGGGGTATTGCCTAAAAATTACAATGTGATAGTTGCCGGACCTGCTCCAGCAATTTCCCCGGCCCCTAATCCCGTGGTGGGAAGTGTTTCCTTAGCTACATCTATGTTGTCTGTAGGCCCATCTCCTTCTCCTCTACTCAATTCTTTTATTCCAATCATGCCTGCATCCACAAATTATGGATCTATTGTTCAAGCTGGAGTGACTGGCACCACTAACTTTGGAATAGCGCCTCAGTCCGGCGGCGCGGCTGCTGTAAGCGTATCACCTTACTCTGGTGTGTTGACTGGCTTCTCACCTACGCAACTAGGGCTTTCTGGAACTAGTGTGAAGAGCGCATCCAATAACTATGTGTATACCTTAACCGAAACCGACACCAGCAATGGAGTTTGGGATCTGGTGATCTCTAAATATATTTCAGCTTACGATACACAAACAGCTTTAACTCAAAACGTATCTGCTTTGCAAGGCGCCTATGCGTTGCAAAATTCTGTATTGGTTAATGGCTTTACTTATGATTGCCCAGTATTTGATAAGAATGGTATTTGCGTTAGCGTGGGTGGGCGCAATACATCAGTCCAAGCTGAAGGTATGAATAATACAAGCGCGCTATTGATTGGCGCCTATCGTGTAAATGACAATACTCGTGTTGGTATATATGCTGATCAAAACTTAACAAATAATGGTTCGGGTGTAGTCAAAATGAGTAACAGCAACCCGATGATTGGCCTTTTTGGAGTGTGGTCTGAAAATCCTGTAACCGGCACTGGCTGGGAAGCAAGGCTTGCCTTGGGTTATGGAACAAAATCAGCGACAGTACAACGTAATGTGGTGGGTTTATCTGAGCCTGGTGTTGGGTCCGCAAATCTTGATTCTCAAGGTGGTCAAGTGATGGGTAAATATGGCTTTGGCATAACGGAAAGTTTGGTAATTGCTCCGTATGCAGGAGTTCGTTATACACAGAACAATATGGGTTCTTACACCGAGCAATATTCATCTAGCGTGCAATTGCCACTAACGTACGCGGCACTTAATACAAACGCTACTACGGTATTGGCTGGTGTTGGAGCAACTTATAAAGTCATTCCACAATTTACTATCTTTGGTAGCGCTGGTGTTGAATCTGATACTAATACAAGTAATGGAACTTACACGGCCAATCCAGGCAATGTGCCTACTAGTGTGGTCGGTTTGACTCCTATCAACTTTAATCCGAATCCGGTAAAGACTCGTGCTACAGCTACAGCAGGGGCCTATTATGATTTGGAGAAAAACCAACGCATCGGGGTTACTGGAATATATCGCCAAGAGTCATATCAGGCGGTATCTTCTACAACTGTGATGGCGACTTACACGATTGGTTTTTAGTCTAGATTGAGAGCCACTTCACCCAATATTTACGTAAGTATTTTTGGGTGAAGGTGACTGATTTTTTTCTGGCTCAAAGTTAGAGCTAGCAATAGAAAATGCGCTAGACTTAATTTCGCCCAATTAACTTTTGGCTGCTACTGACCTGCCCTTGGATTTTCAGACCAAAATCTTTTAGGGATAAAGACCCCTTCAATCTAAGGAGTAGTTATAAAGAGAGCACGATTTTCAGATGAACAGATTGTTCGGAGATTGCAAGATGTAGATCGTTCGCCAATAACAGATGTAGCCAAGCGCCAAGGGGTTAGCGAGCCCTCGATTTACAACTGGCGCAAGAAGTTTGGCAATCTAGGTACAGATGACGTCAATCGCTTAAAGCAACTCGAGTAAGAGAACGGTCGCCTTAAGAAAATCTTGGCAGAACGCGATCTCGAGATTGAAGTGATGAAGGAGATTGCCGTAAAAAAGTGGTGAGCGCGCAAGATCGATTGGAGCAGGCCCGCTATGCAGTTCAACGGGCATCTCTCATAGATATCTTGTATGCTGCTTATCGTGGCTAGAGCTGGACTAGGTTATCAATGCAAGATGCCTGCTAAAGATCGGTCTATCGTAGCGGCCATGCTCCAGTATTCCGAGCAATACCCTCGCCATGGTGCAAGACGGATTCGGATCTTTTTAAGGCGAGATGGACTTGTTCTTGGACGTGATCGCGCAGCGCGCATTTGGGCTGGAGCGAGTCTGCAGGTACCTGCCACAAGGACGCGCAAGCGCTATCGCAGTCAAAATCGACAGCCGCATGTGGCAACCGGACCCAATGAAGTTTGGGCTTACGTCCCATAGGGATTCCCTTTGGTCATGAGTTCACCAAAGAGAGTTTTCGTATTGATGTAGCTACTAACTCTACTTCCGAGAACGGTGGCTAATGGGACGATTACCTTATCACTTACTGGAATATTGTGCAATCCAGTTTAGAGCTTGCCTATTCGTTTTAAGAAATCCGCTTGATTGTTTTTGCTAGTCTTAGGGCACCAAACTTAAGAAGAGATATTCAAAGAAAATGATCAGA
>Ga0364908_10426_pt1 | contig 11590 bp, 10 predicted proteins | sample ExccelJu500002D4_2_FD_206965 | JGI IMG/M metagenome (GOLD analysis project Ga0364908, IMG submission 206965) | Enriched cells from Trout Bog Lake Hypolimnion, Wisconsin, USA - BchlTB.July02.5000.02.D4 | ecosystem: Environmental > Aquatic > Freshwater > Lake > Hypolimnion/Profundal zone | place...
ATACCGGTTACGATATTTCGGAGCTGGACGAGGAAGCTTTGCGGGATGTTTGCCGGAAGACCGGAGTCGATTTTGACAATACCATGGGGAAAGGCAAACTGATTGATGAGATATTTGGCGAAAAATGTGAGGGATCTTATATTCAGCCAACTTTTATCACCGATTATCCGATCGAGATGTCACCGCTTTGCAAAAGGCACCGCAATAATCCTGAACTCACCGAGAGGTTTGAACTGATGGTCAACGGGAAAGAACTTTGTAACGCCTACTCCGAATTAAACGATCCTATCGACCAGCTTGGGCGCTTTCAGGATCAGCTCAGGTTGTCGGAAAAAGGGGATAACGAGGCGATGTTCATTGATCTGGATTTTGTGCGGGCCCTCGAATACGGGATGCCCCCCACGTCAGGAATGGGGATTGGAATCGACAGGCTCACTATGCTGCTGACTAATTCAGCTTCGATTCAGGATGTCCTTCTTTTCCCCCAAATGAAGCCGGATAAAAGAGCCGAGGAAGATCCGGCTGAAAAATATTTGGAACTTGGGATCCCCGCCGAATGGGTGGAGGTTCTGATGAAAATGGGATATAAAAAGGTATCCCAGCTCAAACAGGTAAAGCCAGGTAAATTATTCAACGATTTATGTGGGTTTAACAAGAAAAATCAACTTGGATTGCCAAATCCTGCAGCAAACGATGTGTCAAATTGGTTAAATTAATACGTCGGTAAAATGACTGAAATTAACGAGAAAAGCCGGGTTGCTATCATTGGAAGCGGAAGTTGGGCTACTGCACTGGCTAAGATTCTGATCTATAACCTACCCGAACTAAATTGGTTTATCCGTAAGGAGGAGAATATCGAGCTTTTCAAGAAGTTCCGGCATAATCCCAATTACCTGCGTTCGGTTGAGTTTGAGATGTCGCGGATTAATTTCTATTCCGACATCAACAAAATTGTTGAAGATTCAGATATTCTGGTCTTCGTTACACCTTCTGCCTTCCTGAAGGATACGCTCAGTCATCTGAAAGTAAGTATTGGATCCAGGTATGTCATTTCTGCCATTAAGGGGATTATTCCGGATGACAATCTGGTGGTCGGTGAATTCTTTCATGAGTTCTATGAAGTGCCTTTTGATCAGTTCGGAGTTATCGCGGGACCATGTCATGCAGAAGAGGTGGCACGTGACCTCCTCTCCTACCTGACTATCGCCAGTCCTGATGTGAAACGGGCCAGGCAATTTGCCATGTTGCTCGAGGGTCCTTCGATTCGCACCCACATCTCAGATGATATCTGGGGAACTGAATACTCTGCTGTACTAAAAAACATAATGGCTATTGCATCAGGAATCTCACACAGCCTTCGTTACGGAGATAACTTCCAGGCGGTACTTATGTCCAACGCCATTCAGGAAATCAAACGGTTTGTGGATACGGTCCATCCCATAACCCGCGACATTAAATCCTCCGCTTATCTGGGGGACCTGCTTGTTACCGGATATTCCCACTTTTCGAGAAACCGTGCCTTTGGAACCATGATTGGTAAAGGCTATACCGTTCGGTCAGCCATGCTCGAAATGGACATGATCGCCGAAGGCTATTATGCCACAAAATGCATCAAAGAGCTTAATTTACAATATCATATCAATATGCCAATCACCGATTCGGTTTATAATATCATCTACGAAAATATATCGCCGGCCATCGAAATCCGGTTATTAACAGAACATTTGCGTTAATCCATTTTTATATGAAGAATATTTCATTAGATCTTGAAAAAATCTACAGTTTCGTCCCTTCTGAAGAGATTGTAGCCTTCAAAAAAGCTGCGGAACAACAAAATATCGCACTCCGCAATAAAACCGGAAAAGGAAATGATTTCCTGGGTTGGGTCGACCTTCCCTCCTCCATTGCAGAATCACACCTGGAAGAAGTTGAAAAAGTAGCTTTAAAACTTCAGTCTAAACACCTCGAGGTATTTGTGGTTATTGGAATCGGCGGATCCTATTTGGGGAGTAAGGCAGTTATTGACGCCCTTTCGGACTCGTTTGCACAAATAAAAGGGAGTTTTGAGGCTCCGTTAATCCTTTTTGCAGGACAGAATATCAGCGAGGATTATTTGTTTGAATTGCGGGATCTGCTAGATACCAAAGAGTGGGCTTGCGCAATTATCTCCAAATCGGGAACCACAACCGAGCCGGCCCTGGCCTTCAGATTACTGAAACAAGACCTCGAAGAGCGCTACGGGGTTGAAGAGGCGCGTAAAAGGATCATTGCGATCACCGACAGTGAACGTGGCGCACTCAAAACCCTCGCGAAAGAAGAGGGGTATAAAACATTTGTGATCCCTGACGATATTGGAGGACGCTATTCGGTGCTGACTCCTGTCGGGTTGATTGCCATCGCTATAGCCGGATTCAATGTCCGTGAATTGGTTAGCGGTGCGAAATCGATGGAAGTTGCCTGCGGATCAGATGTACCTTTCGAAGAAAATATTGCGGCTCAGTATGCTGCAGCCCGGAATGCCCTCTATAAGAGCGGCAAAAAGGTGGAAATCATGGTTAACTACAACCCAAAGCTTCACTTCTTTGCAGAGTGGTGGAAACAGCTTTACGGTGAAAGTGAAGGGAAGGAGCTTAAAGGGATCTTCCCGGCGAGTGTCGACTTTTCGAGCGACCTCCATTCGATGGGGCAATATATCCAGGAAGGAGAACGCATTTTATTTGAAACCGTTCTCTCGGTTGAAAACGCAAATAATGAAGTACTGGTTCCTGAAGATAAGGCAGATCTGGATAAATTGAATTTTCTTGCGGGTAAAAGGGTCGATTATGTCAATAAGATGGCGGAATTAGGAACAAGCATTGCTCATGTCGACGGTGGTGTTCCCAATATCCGGATCAACATTCCGCAATTAAACGAATATTACCTGGGACAACTGATCTATTTCTTTGAGATAGCCTGTGGAATAAGCGGTTATCTGCTTAATGTGAATCCATTTGATCAACCCGGAGTCGAAGCTTACAAAAAGAATATGTTTGCCTTGCTTGAAAAGCCGGGCTTCGAAAAGGAAACTGCAGCAATTAAAGCCCGGTTATAAGAGACCGCATCTTATTCCCGGGATAACATTAAGGCGCAAAGTGTTTATTTATAACAAATTAACTCTTTGCGCCTTCGTATTTTTGCCTGTCTGTGTCCTTTTTAACTATCCCTTCCGAACATAGGGAGTTTAAACTATTTTTGTTTTTCTTTATAATCCGGCGTTAATGCGAAAAAGTTTGATTGCAAAAAAAATTCTTTTAAGATGAGGCATTTGAGGATTCCTTTAATTTTTCTCTTTTTAGCTTCCTGTGGCTGGCATCTTCCGCAGGGTACTACATCGGGTCCGGTTAAAAAGGAAGATTCGTTTGCCGATCCTGCAAAAATCTCACTGTTGAAGCTCTCAAATGCCCTGCAATATCACGAGGCATTGGAACACCTTGATCCGGTGGATTTAGCATCACTCAGTGCTGCCCGCACGCTCTTCAGCAATTGTATGTCAGATACCCTCGTGCGTGATTCCATGTTTGTTGATTTCAACGGCTTCCTGAATAACCTTGCCGCATCCTATCTCGAAAATAATGAAATGGTTGCAAATCAACTCGCGAATTCGCCTTCGTCCGAAACCGTTAATTCCCTGAAAGCCTCTTTTGCAGCCAACGGAATGCTGCTGAGCTCCAGGGAAGGTTCATTTTCACTGGAACCCCAAACCCGATTCCTCCTCCAACAATTCGGGAACGTGTTATCGGGTGCTTATCGCGAATTCTTGTCCATCGGGTGCCGGGAACAGGAAGCAGAATTTGAAAAGGAGGGGAAGATCCAGGTATCTGTCGATTCTTTGGTCACCAGAATATTAACCTTGGAAAATTTCATACACCGTAATCCCGGCTTTATTTCAATCAGGATCGCCAGGGAGAATTATGCGCATTACCTGAGTCTGTTTCTTGCCGGGGAAGACAATTCCAGGGCATTTGATCCGGAAACCAACCATCTGAATGATAGCTTAAAAGTCACTTTCGAATCTTTTGTTGCGAGAAACCCTGAAAGCAGCAGTGGACAACTGGTAAAGGCATACCTTGAAATGCTTAAATCCAATGATTTCAATTATAGCGACAAAGTTGACTCTTTTTTGCTTGAGAAAGTTTATCATTGAACGTTCATTGATGAGAATGAGAATAAAACTGCCTATCCCTTTCGGTCAAGCAAAAACATGTAACTTTGCATTTGCCATCAGTAATGTATTAATAGATATTCATTAAAAAAATGTCAATATGTTTTCAATTGTCATTGTTAGTGCTTTAGTTGTATTTTACTATTGGGTTATGTATCTAACAAAGTCTTACCCCTTTGTAAGCAGGTTAAATTGGTGGGCGGAAGATGAAGTTGTTGACATAGAAGGTTACCTCAGGTTCCTAAAAAATGGGACATTTATTTGGTTCTTATTTGTATTTACAGGATGGGTGGTAAAGGACATTTTTGAAATAGCTGATGGTTGGTATCTTAATTATTTTGGGGTTACAACAATTTGTTTGGCTGTTATATTAACTATTGGAGGAAAACGTTTTGCTTATACCAAACCAGAAGATGTACCGATCGGGTCTCAGACGACTAATACAAGAAAGAACCCTTTTTTATCCGGAATTATTGCTGCGCTTATTGTGGCTGGCACTTTATTATTCACCTATTTAGGTTATATGGAGTCTGCCGCAACATGTGATTCAAAAAATTTTGAAATACATGGTTTATGGGGTAAAGCGGTACCAATATCTGAAATTAGTCGTGTAGATACTGTTTTCTTGAATGACATGGCACCAGTCACATTACGGGTTAATGGCATTTCGCTGATGTTTATAAAACGTGGCACATTTAAAATGAAAGATTTTGGAACGGTACAGTTAAATTTAAATTACCGTAGTAATCCTGTTATCAAAATCGTTGACAATGCCAAACGATTTTATTTTGTAAATCGAAAAGATCCTAAAGAAACCCGAAGGTTGTTTTTCAATATACAGAGATACTTAACTCGATAAACAGATCACAAATCTTGGAATGCCTTATCTGATACCATAAAGTGTGGCTTGATCCATTATGAAAAGTAATGAAAACTACGCCAAGGATTTTCAAGAATATTTAATACGATTCAAACTCGACCAAAAGGGATATCCAACAAAATAAATATAACAATGACAGAACAAAAACCTTCCAATCCAGAAAAAGGATCTCCAAAACTGATTCAATTAGTTGTAACAAAGAATTCGGAATTGTTGAAATTCCTAATTGATCAGCTTAAAGGTAAAAGCAGGACAACCGTAAAAGCACTATTGGCACACCGGCAGGTTTCGGTGGAGAACCATACCATTACCCAGTTTGATTACCCGGTTCTGGCAGGACAACAGGTGACCATAACGATGGGGAAAATTCCGGAGGAGATTAAGTACAAGGGGCTCAGAATCCTTTTTGAAGACCCGTATCTCATTGTGATAGAGAAGGAGGCAGGAATGCTTTCCATAGCCACTGCAAAAGAGAAACTGCTCACCACCTACAGCATATTAAGCGGTCATGTGAAACGGGAGAATCCCAATAACCGTATTTTTGTGGTCCACCGTCTTGACCGGGACACTTCAGGCATCATGATGTTTGCCAAAAGCGAAGAGGTGCAGTCGGTCATGCAGCGGGCATGGCAGAATGCAGTGATTGAAAGAACTTATGTAGCTGTTGTAGAAGGGGTAGTCGAAAATGACGAGGGGACCATCCGCTCTTTTCTAAAGGAAAACAAGGCATTGGTTATGTATTCAACCAAAGTTCCGGGAGAAGGAGATGAGGCTATCACCCATTATAAAGTGTTGCGCAGGGGTGATGAGATCACCCTGGTGGAGGTCAAACTCGAAACCGGCCGGAAAAACCAGATCCGGGTTCACATGAAGGAATTGGGACACCCTGTAGTCGGGGATAAAAAGTATGGGGCCAAGACTAATTTAATAGGCAGGACCTGTCTTCACGCAAGGGTACTGGCGTTTATTCACCCCATCACCGGGACCGAGGTTCGTTACGAAACAGCGGTACCGGGCCGGTTTATGTCGGTGTTTGCCAGGCATGAGAAAATATAATTAGGTCATTACAAAAAGTCTTTCATTTTTGTACCTTTGTAAAAAGATCGTCACGATGACCACTGTAATTATCAATGAAAAAACTAAAAAAGGCCGAATCATTCTCGATTTGATCCGGGAAATGAGTTGCGGTAAAATCATTACAGATAATCTAAATGATGAAAAAACACCGAATGATAAAACCAGAATGGCATTTCGCGATGCAATTGAGGGAAAAACAATCCGGTGTGTTGATTTTAATGATTACCTTGAAAAAATAAGATAGTTGTGTATTCCATAGAATTTACAAAACAATATCTTAGAGATTTAAAACTAGCCAGAAAACGTAACCTTGATGAGCAAAAGCTCAATCAATTAATCAAAATACTGATTTCAGGAGCAAAAGTGCCTCCGGAATATAAAGACCATCACTTAACCGGCGAATTTTTCGGATTTAATGAATGTCACATTTCCCCTGACTGGTTATTAATATACTCCAGAAACAGAACTATTAAACTTATCCTGCTTATTCGTACAGGAACACATTCTGGTTTGTTTAAATGAAAATTAAATATATAATGAGATTGACCCAATATGCCCTTTTCCTGATTGCGATCCTCCTATTCACCGCCTTTAAACCGGCTCCGACAGAACGGTTGACCAATTATGTCAATCCATTTATTGGAACTGACGAAGACGGGCACACATTCCCTGGAGCATTGGTTCCGTTTGGAATGGTGCAGCTTAGCCCGGATAACGGCGAACATGGATACAACTGGTGCAGTGGCTATTACTATCCAAGCACAACCATCCGCGGGTTTAGCCATACCCATTATAGCGGAACAGGTGCCGAAGATTTATGTGATATTTCAATATTCCCCGATATAAACAGGGAACCCACGCCAAAGACGATCACCAGCGAATTTTCACATCAGGATGAGATCGCAAAACCAGGATTTTATTCTGTATTTCTCAAAACCTCGAATATCAGGGCTGAGCTCACTGCAACACAGCGTTGCGGACTCCATCGGTATACCTTTCCTGAAAGCAAAAGTTCTGCAATTAAACTTGATTTAGGGATTGGAAACGGCACAGAAGCAAAAGTAGGGCATAACGGGGATTTACCCCTGGAGTGTTATTTCAAAAAAACTGATAATCAAACGATTGTCGGTTTTCGGCGATCGATAGGTTTTGTGGGTGAACGGTGTGTTTACTTCGCCGCCCGGACAAACAAACCGATAGGGGATATTGTGATTTTTGCGGACAGTGTCAGGGTTAACTCAAAGCAGGAGGCCAGGGCAGTAAGGATAAGCTCCACTTTGTCATTTCCGGCCACGCAGGCCGGAGATCAGCTCCTGGTGAAGGTTTCAATCAGTTCAGCTAATATCGATGGGGCATTGGCAGGATTGAAAGAAATCGACGGCTGGGATTTTGATGCTGTTAAAAAGTGTGCCGGTGATGCCTGGGAAGCCGAGCTGAACAAGATCAGGGTGACCTCTACTGATCTGGCCTTCAAGGAGACTTTTTATACGGCAGCCTATCACTGTTATTTTGCCCCCTTCCGGTTTGATGATGCCTTGGGAAAATATACCGGATCAGATAAAAAAGTCTATACCGGAAAAAACATCTATACCCTTAATTCGCTGTGGGATACCTATCGTGCCGCTGCTCCGTTGTTTACCTTAACACAGACCAACCGGCAACCAGCGATCATTAATTCATTTCTTGAATTTTACAAGCAACATGGCCTGCTTCCCTCGTGGGAGTTATATTTCGATGAGGCCAATGTGATGCCCGGATATCATGCTGTTCCAATCATTGCAGATGCCATTTTAAAGGGGATCAGGGGTTTTGATTATAACCTGGCTTATGAGGCTATGAAAAACACGGCCAATGAAGATATCCGCGAGTCTGATTTTTATCGTCAATACGGGTATGTTCCCGATGATCTTGATCCCAGACAGCGGGGCGTCACCAAGACGGTGGAGTATGCCTTTGATGACTGGTGTATAGCACAGGTTTCCAAATCCAGGAAAAATTCTGCTGACTACAAGGAATTTATGAAAAGAAGCGGATACTGGGAAAACGTTTTTGACAGCTCAACAGGGTTTGTCAGGCCAAAGGATTCCAAAGGTCAATGGATGCTACCCTTCAATCCCAAAGAATCAATCGGTTTTCAGGAGGGGAATTCCTGGATTTACACCTGGTATGTCCCCCAGGATTTATATGGGTTAATAAAGGTCATGGGAGGTCCCGGGAAATTTGCCCAAAAGCTTGATTCATTGTACAATTCACCCTATGGTCGTAAAAGTGAGTTGAAAAATAACGGTTACTACGGGTTATCGGAATTCTCAAACGAGCCAAGCCACCATGTCCCTTACCTCTATAGTTATATAGGCAGACCCTGGCAAACCGCAGAAAAGGTGAATCATATCCTCACAAAATACTACAGCAACCAGCCAAACGGGTTATGCGGCAACGACGATTGCGGACAGATGAGCGCCTGGTATGTGTTGAGCTCAATTGGCTTTTATCCGGTGAACCCGGCCAGCAGTGAGTACGTCTTCGGATCTCCGCTTGCTGATGAGTCAACGATCACAAATAGTAACGGAAAAAATTTTGTCATAAAGGCACGGGATCTGAACAAGAAAAATATATACATCCAAAAGGCAACGCTCAACGGGATTCCTTATACGCGTTCCTTTATCCGCCATACAGATATCCTGAAGGGTGGTGAGCTGGTTCTTTATATGGGCGATAAACCCTCCGAAACCTGGGGTGTCAGGACAGAGGACCTGCCGGGAAGAGAATGAAAAAATGAAAAATGAAAAATGAAAAAATGAAGCTGTTTTTACTGAGTATTCTACTGACATTCAGCATGATGATGAATGCTCAGATACACCCGTTCTTTTCGGCTACCAATGATAAATATGGTTTTAAGGATGCCAGCGGGAAGGTCATCATTGCACCTAAATACGATTTGGCCTATCCGATCGAAGAGGGAATGGCGGCCGTACGGCTCAATGGTAAATATGGGTATGTAAATCAGAACGGCAAAGAGATCATCTCTCCCAAATATGATAATACCTGGAAGTTTATTGGCGGATACGCCGCAGTCAGATTGGGAGGCAGGTATGGTTTTATTGATCAGAACGGGAACGAAGTAGTTCCCATCATCTATGAAGAGGCCAATAATTACCACGGAGCCTGTTGTTATAAAGGGGTGGCTCATGTGAAACGAAACGGAAAATGGAAGATACTCCGGATTAATTCAGGGCATTAATCCCGGCTACTGTTATATCAGAACATTTTGCGGGGTTCCTTGTTTTCTAATCAGTTAATTAATTTAAAACTTCTGAAAATGAAAAAAAACATGGGCACCCTTGACAAGTCGATCCGCATTATCGTTGCCGTGATCATTGCATCCCTCTATTTTACCAAGGTAATCAGCGGAACACTCGCTATTGTTTTGTTGATTTTTGCGGCAGTCTTTATCGTTACAAGTTTTATCAGTTTTTGTCCCCTTTACACCTTCATTGGCTTAAATACCCGCAAAAAGGTATAAACTGAAAAAGGCGTCCAAAACTCCTGAAATCGCATAGTTTATCTCAGTTAACCTCTGTAATACAATCATTTATACAGAGACTTCAGAACAGACCATGAAATTCACAGAATTTTTGGACCCCTCTTTTTTGATTCACCAGCCACAAGTGACCTTTAAATCCCTAAAAAAAAGGTTAAACCGAAGCTATCGGTTACCGCTTTCCTTTAACTGTGCCACCTTGATCTCACCCGGGGTGTAAAGTGATTTAATATTCTTCATATCGTTGTTATACAGAGATATGTCAGCATTGGCATCTCCGGCGAAATGCACCAGACTGTTTGATTGTCCCGCAATATGGCTTGCTCCGATACGGATCATCCGGGATGCTTCAAGGAAAATATCAGCCGTATTTTTCGAGGAACTGCTTAAATGGAGCTGATCAAAACCGGCATCGTTGATATCAGAGAGATAGATTGCCGGCCTCGGGTCCTCATTTTTGGTGACAAGCTGAACATCCTCAAGATGAATGTTTTCAGCATGACGGATATAGAATCCATAGGAAGGAAGGTAACCAAACATGTCGTATTCAGGATATGATTTCTCCTTTTCGGATACTTTCCGGAACGTATCTTCCGCTTTTCCATCCCCCTCAAATTCTATCCGGATATGGCTTAATCGTATATTCCTGACCGGGTAACCCGGAATTCCCGTGATTGAACAGCCCACCTTCTGTGCGCCGGTAGCGGTAACATTGCTGATCGATATATTTTGCAATGCTCCAACGTGGTCGATCTTATGACCTTCGTCAAAAGGGCGTGCCCGGTTCCCCAACCGGATAAATATCGGGCAAACCGGCCCGTCAATACTGATATTCGAAATGACGACATTATCAAGTACACCTCCGTCAACCTCCTCCAAAGCGATCCCGGTATGCCCCCGTGGATTCCCTTCGATGGAGTTATCGGTAACTTTTGATGGCCGGATCACGATGTTGGAAACAGAGACGTTTTTGAAGCCGGAATTCGATTCGGTCCCCATCTTCAGGGCATTGCAATGGCTGCTCAGCAGACAGTTGGTGATGACAATATTCTCGTTCCCCCTACCTGAGGTACTTTTAAGGGTAATTCCGTCATCATCAGCATCGCCTACGCAATCTGATATCCTCACATCATGACAACCGTCCACATCGATCATGTCGTTGTTTTTATTGCAATGGTTAAACACGTCGATGTTATGAATATAGAGCTGGTCACAAGCCAGGTAATGCTGCATCCATAACGCTGAGTTCCGGAGTCTGACCCCCTCCGTCCGCACATTTTTGCATTGAATCATCCAGATCAGGTAAGGCCTAACCGAGTAGGAATCGTCTTTTGAATGATTGTTCTCCCTGAAAGATCCCCCCTGTCCGTTAATCGTCCCCTCCCCTTCAATGGCGATATCCGAACAATTTTCGGCATAAATCAAGGCACGTTTCACAATTCCCTTTCTGAAAAAGGTATAATCGGGCAGGTTCACCGGATAATCGGCCAGACGGGGACTCCCGAACAGCGTGGCACCTTTTTCAAGAGAGAGGGTGACATTGCTTTTGAAACAGATCGTACCGGAGAGGTAGGTTCCTGAAGGAATAACAACCTTTCCGCCGTTGTTTCTGCTGCACTCATCGATGGCAGCCTGAATTGCCCTGGTACTCAGAAATGTGGTATCGGATTTGGCGCCAAAATCAATGATATTGTATTCCTTTGCGGATAAGGTTACCGTCACACAGAAGGAGAAAATAACCGAAAGGATAGTTATCTTCATGTTCATAATAAGATTTTTTGCCTTATTTGTCATAGAATTATTTTTTTGAATTATCGGCACTTTCCAAGGAATTCAGTACTTAGAGTCACATCCGATGCACATATATTCGCGATGTACCGTACCTATGGTA
>Ga0364908_10442_pt1 | contig 11273 bp, 6 predicted proteins | sample ExccelJu500002D4_2_FD_206965 | JGI IMG/M metagenome (GOLD analysis project Ga0364908, IMG submission 206965) | Enriched cells from Trout Bog Lake Hypolimnion, Wisconsin, USA - BchlTB.July02.5000.02.D4 | ecosystem: Environmental > Aquatic > Freshwater > Lake > Hypolimnion/Profundal zone | place...
TCAACTTGTTTTTTGTCAGAGCTGTTATTGACACTGCCCGTTAAAGTGACAGTTCCATTATCGACAGAAAAGTTGACATTTCTCGACATACCGTCTTGTTGAAGGACATCCCCAACAGCGCGGCTTAAGCTGCGCTCTTCTGGAGAGGCCATATTGTCTTCATAGTAATTATAAGCTTGGTACTGTTGGTAGGGTCTGTTAACGTTTCTATATTGGCAGCGGTCGCAGCCCATGTAGTAAACTCTATCAGGCGCGCCTGGATAGTAGTAATTGTAATCAGCAAAAGTCATGGTTGTTGCTGACAAGAGAGCGAAGAAAGACAAAGCAAATGCATTTTTCATATTAAACTCCTATTATTAAGACGCATTATTTTAAGGATATATGTTTTTTTTGCGTCATTACTAAATAATATTTAAACGCCTTGGTTTCTGTCAACTAAAATATTTAAAACAATAAAATATTTTATAAAATTAAGACTTCTAGTGTGTTATGCCTTATTATGCCAACGCTTCCTCTACCGAATGAAAAAACGACTCTCGCCCAAGAGCTGAGACAATGCCCAAGCGGTCTAAGAGCTGAAACTGTTTCTCGTCCGTCTCAGAGATAAAAAAGGCGATGCCTTTTTTCTTGCATGTTGTTCCAAATCTCTTTAGCGCCTGCATACCCGTGGAGTCGATGAGCGGGGTCTTGTGTAGGCGCAGGATAAACTTCTTGGGTTGGGGGTTGAGAAGAGCCAATGCTTCGTCGAGAAGTGAGGCGACGGGGTAAAAAAAAGGCCCGTTGATTTCGAAGATCGCTGTATCCGCAGGCACAGGCACACGTGCTTTAAGGAGCAATAGCTCGTCATCCCTTTGTTCTACAACCCCTTCCGTTTCCACCACCAGCTGGCACGCCTTCACCGTTGTCCTTTCGCTCATCCTCTTGAGAAAGAGCAGCGCGGATAAGACGACGCCGATCTGGACGGCTACGCTTAAGTCGATTAAAACTGTTAAAAGGAAAGTCACAAGTAACAAGAGGGCGTCGCCCTTTTGTCCCTTCAAGATGGCGAAAAAGTGGGGAAGTTCGCTCATATTCCAGGCTACCGACGTCAAGACAGCGGCCAAGGCAGGGAGGGGGATCTTGGCAGTAAGTGGCCCTAAAAAGAGCATGATGACAAGGAGCGTCACAGCGTGCAGCATGCCGGCGACGGGAGTCTTGGCGCCGAGTTGGACATTGGCCGCTGTACGGGCAACAGCGCCGGTTGCGGGGATGCCTCCAAAGAGGGGTGAAGCGAGGTTGGCGAGGCCTTGGGCGGCCAGCTCGCAGTTGGACCTGTGCTTGTGACCTGTCATGCCGTCGGCGATGGCAGCGGAGAGCAGTGATTCGATGGCTCCAAGGAGGGCGAGCGAGAGAGCGTCGGGGAAGACGCGCCGAATCATCTCTAAAGACAAATCAGGAAGCTTGGGCCAAGGAAGTGTTTGAGGGATGGCGCCAAATTTCGAGGCGATGGTTTCGACGGGTAGATTAAAAAAGCTGCTGATCACTGTAGCGACAACCACAGCCGTTACGGCACCCGGCCACTTAGGAAAATAGCGACGTAAAGCAAAGATGAGGACAAGCGTACAGAGGGCCAATCCTAAGGCTGTGCTATCCCACGTATGGGCGACTTGGCAATAGAGCCGACACTTTTCCAGAAATTCAGGGGGAAGGTTATGGGCTTTGAGGCCGAAGAAGTCTCTGATCTGCGTAAAGAAGATGGTGAGGGCGAGGCCGGTCGTAAAGCCGGTGGTGACGGGGTAGGGGATAAACTTTAGCAAGACGCCGCCTTTGGCGAGACCAAAGAGCAAGATGAGGCAGCCGGCAATGAGGGTGGCTGTCTCTAGTCCTTCGATGCCGTGCCTTTGGAGCGTGGCAAAGATGAGTACGACAAAGGCGCCGGTCGGGCCGCCGATCTGCACGCGGCTTCCGCCTAAGAAGGAGATGAGAAAGCCGGCGACGATCGCAGTGATTAGCCCTTTTTCTGGGGGGACTCCGGAGGCGATGGCAAAGGCGAGAGCGAGCGGAAGGGAGATCACGCCGACGCTGAAGCCCGCCAAGAGGTCGCTTAGAAAAAAAGCTTTGGTGTAGCCTTCTTTAAAGAGGGTAAAACTCTTGGGGATAAAGTTTTGAAGGTAGGCGTTCATTCACCACTGTTCTCCATGACTTTCCCCCTCTTAGGCTTTAACTGAAAGATAATGGGACAGCCTGTAAAGCCGTACTCTAACCGAAACTGGTTGAAGAGGTACTTCTCGTACGATTTGGCCATCAGGTGGGGGTAGTTGACAAAGAGCACAAATGTCGGGGGCTGTACTGCGACTTGCGTCATGTAGTAGATCCTGAGGCGCTTGCCCATGATCATCGGAGGGTGGTTCTGCTGCATGGTGCGCTCTAGGAAGCTGTTCAGCTGGTGCGTGGTGATGCGCTTCTTCATCTCCTTAGCCACCTCATCGACCAGCGGTAAAATCCTCTCTAAGTAACGCCCGCTGACAGCGGAGATACAGAGTTTGGGACAGTGATTCATGAAGGGGATGTCGTCGCTTAACGCCTTCAGGCTGTGCTCCATGCGAAAGCCTTTGGCTAAGTCCCACTTATTGAGGAGGATAATGCAGCCCTTACTCGATTTTTCGATGGCTTTTGCGATCTTTTTGTCTTGGACGGTGATGCCCGCCTCGACGTCGAGAAGTAAAAGAGAGATGTCGGCGCGCTCGATGGCCTTCTCTGTCCGCATCGCGGCAAAGAGATCGACGACCTCGCGTTCTCCCGATTTTTTTCTGATCCCCGCGGTGTCGATGAGGGTGTAGCGCTTCTCGCCCACGCAGCAAAGGGTGTCGATGGCGTCTCGTGTGGTGCCGGGGATGGGGCTGACGATGGAGCGCTCTTCGCCGAGGAGAGCATTTAAGAGAGAAGACTTGCCGGCGTTGGGCTTACCGACAAGTGCCACTTTAAGGGTTTCCTCTTCTTCAGGGAGCTCCGTCTCGCTCCTTTCCGCCATACCTAAAAGTGCCGCTTCGATGAGCTCGGCAATCTGGAAGCCGTGCAGGGCGGAAGTGGCGCACATCCTTTCGATGCCCAGCATCTTAAAGGAGAGTAAGAGGTCTAGATCAGAGTGGTTGTCGATCTTGTTGACGGCGAGCACGACTTGTTTTTTTTGGCGCTTTAAGAGCCTTGCGATCTCTTCGTCGAGCGGTGTGACGCCAGCCTTGCCGTCGACGACCAGAATCAGGCTATCGGCCTCGTCGATGGCCGTCTCCGTCTGCTGCTGCACGGCTTTTTGTAAAGGCAGGTTGGAGCGCGGGTTGATTCCGCCCGTATCGATGAGCTCAAAGGGCCGGCCAAAGAGATCGCTTGAGGCATAGAGTCGATCGCGTGTTACCCCTTCGCTCGAGTCGACGATGGAGATGCGCTGTTTTAAAATGGTGTTAAAGAGGGCAGACTTGCCGACATTGGGGCGGCCGACAAGGGCGATTTTGGGTTTTATCATGTGTCTTCGAAAAATAAAAAATTTTAACCCATCGGCGAATTAAATAGAATTAAAAATAGAAAAAAAAAGGCAAAAAAATGTACAATGGGGAATATTTTCCTTGTCTTTGACTAAAAAATTAACTATGAAGTAGGGTGCGCTCGCCTTTTTGCGGAGCAAGTGATGCGATTTAAAGAATTTTTTAACGATATCTCCTTTAAGGCATTAAAACAAGAAATTGCCACCTACTCTCTTAGAGGTTTTTTGGCCGACTTAAAGGCGGGTTTCAACATCGCCTTACTCACTGTTCCTCAGAGCATGGCTTGTGCGCTGATTGCCGGACTACCCCTTTCTGCTGGTCTTTTTGCAGCGATCTTTCCACCGATCATCGCCGTCTTTATGGGCTCGTCGCGCTTTTTACACGTGGGGCCGAGTAGCTCCATTGCGCTCCTTGTGCAGACGGCGATCTCCGAGATTCTCTTTACCCACTTTCAGGGGGCTGCAGAGAGTGAGATCCAAGTGTTGGCTTTGGAAATAACCATGCAGCTTCTCATGCTGATTGTGGTCTTTCAGCTGCTTGCTGGGCTCTTTAAATTGGGTAGGCTCGTCCAGTTTGTGAGCCACTCCGTCTTGATTGGCTACGTTGCAGGAGTCGCCGTCTCCCTCGTTGCCAACCAACTTTTCCCTTTGCTCGGGATGAATTCCTTGGGAGGCGTGACTTCTGTTTATCAAAAAATATTTTTTATTGTGACTCACCCCGAGAAGATTCACATCGCGACAGCCCTTGTGGGAACCATTACGATGGTCACGCTGCTCATATTGAGGCGGCAAGGGCGCAAGGCGCAGGGCGCTGTCTTAGCTCTGGGCGCGGCTGTGCTCTTTTCTTATCTCGCTAGTGGCAAATACGCTTTTTTAAAGCCATTTACTTCTTGGATCGACATAGGTTCCCCTATCCGTACCGTAGCCGATGTGGGGAATGTTCAAGGCACTGTCTCTTTTTTGGCCTTACCGTGGATCAACTTGAGCCTGATCAACGACCTCCTTCCGTTTGCGTTTGCCATTGCTTTGCTCACGATTTTAGAGACGATTGCAGTGACCAAGACGCTCAGCACCGCATCGGGCGAGAGGATCTGGATGAATCAGGAGATCGTCAGCTTGGGCTTTTCGAATCTCCTCTCTCTCTTTGTCGGAGGGATGCCAGTCTCTGGAAGCCACTCGCGAAGCGCCATGGGTTTTGACCTGGGGGCAAAGACGCGCTTTGCAGCGCTCATCGATGCCTTTTTTACGATTATCTTTGTCTTTTTCTTGGGCTTTTTAGTCCGTAAAATTCCGCTCTCTGCACTGGCAGCGCTGCTCATCGTCTCGGTTGCAGCGACACTGAACAAAAATCAGCTGAAGATCTGTTTAAAAGCGACAAAACAGGATGCCTTTGTCCTCTGGATGACCTTTTTCTCCTGCTGTTTTTTAACGCTCGACGTGGCCTTCTACATCGGCGTCATCCTCTCCATCACGCTCTACTTAAAGAAGGCAGCAGCGCCGCAGCTCGTCGAGTTTGGCGTCGATGAGAAGGGGGAACTGAAGAGCCAAGAGAGCGGTGCCCTTTCTGTGGGAGGGCGCATCAGAGTGATCAAAGTCAAAGGAGAGCTCTTCTTTGGGGCTGCCGAGCTCTTTCACACGACACTCCGCTCCATCGCCGATAAAGAGAGGGATGCCCTTGTGATCATCTTGCACTTAAAGAATGCGAGGGACTTGGATGCCACTGCTTGCCTTGCGCTGGAGCAGCTCTTTGACTATCTCAATGCCTTGAAGAAGCACCTTATCGTCTCGGGCTTGAGCGCGCAGATTTGGCAGGTCTTGCAAGACTCAGGGTTGATCCAAAAGATCGGCAAGGAGAACCTCTTTGGCCTAGACGACAAGTACACGTTCCGGTCGCTTCAACTCGCGATTGAACGAGGGCGTGCGCTGGTGGTGAAGACTCTTGAACAAGAGGAAGTAAAGCCCGAAAAAGTGGTGGTGGCTGTACCGCTGATGGAAACAGTCTCTTAGAGACTGTTGACGGATTTTTTTTAGTTGCTTTTTGAGATTATTTTGGCCGCTTTTTGATTCTTTTTGGGGGAGTTATATCAACATTTCGTATATTACTCCCCCAAAAAGAATCAAAAATCGGCTCAAAAGAACTCAAAAATCAACTAAAAAAAAACCGTCAACAGTCTCTTAAATTTACACAACAAAAAACCAAATATCTCCCTCATACCGCACTTCAATTCCTCGCTTTTCTGCATAACGTGTCACTACACGCCGAACATACTCATCTAAAGCCATATTCCCGGCAACGAGGCAGCCCTCGTTAGCATGTGCCTCTGCTTGCTCTAGATCCTCTTTTAGAGTGTGCCGTCGGTATGTGAGGTCAAAGAAAGTGTGGACTTTAGAGGAGGAGTTAGACTGAAAATAGGCGTAAGGGTCTTCCCAGAAGTTGATGTGTGTAAAGTAAAACCACGACAAGCCAAGCTTGGAGATATCCGTAAATGGGGCAAGGTGTGCAGCAGGCTCTTCGTGGTTCCAAGCGCCCCAGCCATCTGAGACATAGATGTGAGAAGCGAGTGTACGTTGTACAATTTCAAAGAGGCGAAGTCCCATGGCAGATCCTCTGACAAAGAGGCGGTCTCTGCTTTGGGTATAGGTTTTGAACAGATTCCTTAAGATATCGAGCGATTCTTCTGGCATCCGCGTTGCCTCTAAAGAAGAGAAGCTGTTGCTGCCGTTTCGAACCTCGGCTTGGTAGGCCACAATCTTTTTTAGCCAGTAGGAGAAAAAGGCCTTTTCTCTGCTGTACTCTTTGGCTTGGATCTCTTGGAGTTTCTCTTGTAAAAAGGGAGCGGTGATCTCTTCCCACTCATCGACAAAGAGCACGGGTAATTCGCTGTAAAGGTCGTCTAGCTCAGAGTGCAGGACAATGGGGATAGTCCCCAAGAGAGCAGCTTCCCAAAAGCGGCAGATGTCGATGCCATAGCCTCGAGGGGCTAGGGTAAAATACGACTCTTGGAGTTCCTTGTAGTACTCTGCTCTAGACAAAGGGCTTAAGACCCCCTTGCTGACTCGACTAAAGACAAATGGTTTGTCTTGAAAAAGGGAGACGACCTGCTGCCTAGAGGAATGGTTGGAAGGATTGATGTTCAGGTAGGCAAGGTGTTGTTTTTTTACTTCCTGTTGTTCTGTCATCCGTAAAAGAGTAGCCTTATCAAAAAATGATTTCCAATATTGGATGTGTGGGCCTATAGGAATTCCGACCAGTTTGGGATGTCTGGAAAGAATGAGGTTCTTGGCAAACCAAGCCGCGACTTTGGAGTCGTAAAGCAAAGTTCTGATTGCGTCCACAGAGGGAGGCCAAGCATGGCTTTCCTCATAAGAAAATCGGCCGTTTTCGGGGTGGAACATATCGGTGTCGCTAGTGATTAAGATATAGGGTTCTTGAATATGAGGGTGGACATACTTGGTAAACCAAGAGAGGTGCCAATCGAAGATAAAGACTGTATCTCCGCGTTTAACACTCTCTGGATCAAAAGACTCTGTGCATGGATCGATGACGTGGTTGGCGAAGGCTTGGAAGGTTATCTCCGTGGGAAAGGGGTAGTCGCCGACATGACCGAGGGGGAGAAAGGGTAGTCGGTCGGCCCACCAGGAGTAGTGTGGAAAGAGGTGAAGAGGGGTGGGTACCGGTGTGCTGTAGAGAGGAAATAGTGCGAAGAGAAAGTAGAGAAAGATTTTGTTGGGCATGAGGGTGTTTAAAAATTTCCTCTATTTTTGTTCTTCTCTAAAGAGCTGAAAAAGTTTGGTCATTCCCTCTTTTCTGCTAATAAAAATAGCGTTTCCTTGGAGGCCTTCGCGGTACCAATGTGAGAGCAGTTGGAATCCGGACCTTTCAAGGAAGCTTTTGAGCTCTGCATACTGAGTTGTTCCCACGCGAAATTTTCTAAAGTTTGTTTCCGTATAGATGACCTTGACAGTTTTTAATATCTCAGGCGAGCTAGCTAGCGTGTGTAGTTCCATTCCCTCTAAGTCCAACCATATGAAGTCTATTTTATCTACGCTATTTTCTTTGCACCAGTCATCGAGGATTACACAGTCTACACTCACCACAGGCCCGCCGTAGTGAATTTTCATCTCTTCAGATGCGGGCAGCAAAGAACTTGCTCCTTCGAAAATCGGATCGTCTCCGGTAGTGCCGTAGCACACGTAAAAAACGCCAGGACCATTGAAATGCGCGACAGCTAGTTGATAGGGGAAGATGTTGTTCTTTTTTGATGAAACTTGGAGAAGCTTTTCAAACGCAGCGGGGTTTGGTTCAAAAGAGATCACTTTACCCTCTGGCCATTTGGTGGAAAAATTCAACGTGTCTTCACCATAGTGCCCACCTGCTTCGAAGATGACTGGATTGTTAGGCAAAAAAGCACTGATTAAGTCTAAAGGATGACCTCCAAATTCGCGTCCAATCCCTTCGAACTTTTCTGGATATGCATCGGCTCTAATGGGTGCCCATTCTGAGCACAGAACGATCAAGAAAGCACATAGCAGCTGTTTCATAAAGCCTCCTAAACACCCGCCCGAACTTCGTGAATTACAGAATGACAAAGTTCGAGGCTTGCGGAATGTTTTTTTTCTTGTCATATCGACTGTTCTTCTAATTGTTGCTCAAGAGCTATCTCTCTCGCTTGTTCCCAAGAGGTTAAAAGCGTATTAACGGCTTGATTTTTAGAAATTTGAGTAAAAAAAAGTGCGCGCCATTCATTTAGATTTAAGTTGGGAGTAGGATTGGCAATATCTTGAAGCATTAGACATACCTCTTTGGCAAAAGTTCTTGAGTCGGTAGTTTGTTCCAAGTATTTAAGCCAACTATTGATCAGACCTTGTTGTTCTTGACTCAATCTTAAAAGTCCTTCTAGATTAATTTTAGAATAACTTGCTGTTTGCCATGCCTTTAAACGATATGGAAATTCTGCCTTTAGGATAGCTTGATACAAGTGTCTGCAGTTTTCTTCTATGTCGCTTCGTCCTAAAATACGTGTGTTTTTTGTTTTTATAGTTAGATAAGAGGGTATTAGTGATAAGCTAATAGGAAGTTCCTCTAGCTGAGAATTGTCTTCTACATCAAGTAATTCTAAGTTAGAAAGCCATCCTATTTCAGCAGGGAGAGAAGTAAGTTGGTTTTTACCTAGATGAAGGTCTTGTAAATTGTGTAGTTGTCCTATTTCAGGCGGAAGTTGAGCAAGTTGGTTGGCATCTAAGTGAAGTAATTGTAAATTACGCAGCCGCCCTATTTCAGGCGGAAGTTGAGCAAGTTGGTTAGCATATAGGTGAAGTAATTGTAAACTACGTAGCTGCCCTATTTCAGGCGGAAGTTGAGCAAGTTGGTTGTAACATAGAACAAGTGTTTGTAAATTACGTAGCCGCCCTATTTCAGATGGAAGTTGAGTAAGCTGGTTGCTATTTAGGCTAAGTTCTTGTAAATTAATTAGTTGCCCTATTTGAGCAGGAAGTTGAGCGAGTGGATTGTCATCTAGATTAAGTGTTTGTAAATTACTTAGCTGCCCTATTTCAGCAGGAAGTTTGGCAAGGCGATTGTTACATAGCTTAAGTGTTTGTAAATTATTTAGTTGCACTATTTGAGTGGGAAATTGAGTAAGGTGGTTGTCATCTAGATTAAGTGTTCGTAAATTATTGAGCTGCCCCATTTCAGCAGGAAGTTGAGTAAACTGGTTGTTGCTTAGCTCAAGTATTTGTAAATGGCGTAGCTGCCCTATTTCAGGAGGGAGTGAGCTAAGTTGGTTCTTGGATAAGTAAAGCTCTTGTAAATGCTTGAGCATTCCAATACAAGGAGGAAGAGTAGTCAATCCACATGAGCGAAGATTTAGGTATAGATTTTGCTGTGTGAAACATTCTCGAATTTTGTCAGAGGTCTCTGCTTTGAGGGGTCGTTCATCAAGATTTCCCTCTTCTATCCAAGAGTCTAGATGTTTGTTTAAGATGACTAACTCGACAGAATGTAATGTTGTCGCTACACTATCTGGCAACGCGGTACTTAGATTTCTTACACGATTTACTAAAGTAGTGGCTCTATCTAAAGTATTGAGATTTTGATTGTTTTGTATGATACTTGTGAGTATGTTTGCTATTCTATTGACGGTATCTTCTACATCTTGAGGAGCATCTGGTAGCCTACGTTCTATTTGTATAATCGATTCTTCGCCGGATTGCCATAACGCTTCAAAGTTAACAGTTGCCATTTTTATTTCTCCTTTTTATATTTCTCGAGTTGTCATATTTTACTTACGTAACAACTTATTCTCCGCGCAAAGTTTTGCAGTTTGCTAATATTGAATCGACTAGTACAGATGGTATAAGGGTGCCTTCAAAGCGTATATTTGTTAGTCTCGGTATGGAAGCTAAGCCTATTGGCAAGTTGATTAGTTCAGAATTATTGGATACTACTAACAAGCTAGTTGCTATAGGAGGAATAGATGTTAGATTGTTTTGACCAAGATAGAGTTGTTGTAAATTTTGCAGATTTCCTAACTCAGGAGGAATAAAAGTAAGTCGATTATCATTAAGAGTGAGTGTGTTTAAGTTGAGCAGTTGCCCTAATTCAAGAGGAATGGAAAGAAGAAGATTCCCTCCAAGATAAAGCAACTGTAGATTATGTAAGTCTCCTAATTCACGAGGAAGTGATGTGAGTTTATTTCCAGTGAGACTGAACTCTTGTAAATTTAATAACCCCCCTAATTCAGGAGGGATTGAGGTGAGTTGATTGAATCCAAGCTTGAGCGTGTGTAAATTTGTCAACTGTCCTAATTCAGGAGGAATTGAGGCAACTCGGTTCTCATTCAAATCAAGGGATTGTAAATTTGTCAACTGTCCTAATTCAGAAGGAATTGAGTCAAGGCGGTTCCCATTCAAAACAAGAGATTGTAAATTTGTCAACTGTCCTAATTCAGGAGGAATTGAGGCAACTCGGTTCTCATTCAAATCAAGGGATTGTAAATTTGTCAACTGTCCTAATTCAGAAGGAATTGAGTCAAGGCGGTTCCCATTCAAAACAAGAGATTGTAAATTTGTCAGCCGTCCTAATTCAGAAGGAATTGAGTCAAGGCAGTTCCCATTCAAAACAAGAGATTGTAAATTTGTCAGCCGTCCTAATTCAGGAGGAATTGAGGTGAGTCGATTAGCCTCAAGCTCGAGCGTGTATAAATTAGTTAATCGTCCTAATTCAGGAGGGATTGACACAAGTCTGTTCCTATTCAAATCAAGGGATTGTAAATTTGTCAACTGTCCTAGTTCAGGAGGAATTGAGGTGAGTAGGTTACAATCCAAATCAAGGGATTGTAAACTTTTCAACAGTCCTAATTCAGCAGGGATTGAGTAAAGTTGGTTACAATCTAAATCAAGAGATTGTAAATTTGTCAACTGTCCTAATTCAGAAGGAATTTCTTTAAGTCGGTTCCCATTCAAATCAAGAGATTGTAAATTTGTCAACTGTCCTAATTCGGGAGGAATTGAGGTAAGGTGGATCTTTTGCAAATCAAGAAATTGTAAATTTTTCAACTGCCCTAATTCAGCAGGGATTGAGTCAAGCCAATTGAACCCAAGCTTGAGCGTGTGTAAATTTTTCAACTGTCCTAATGTAGAAGGAATTGAGTTAAGGTGATTCCTAGTCAAATCAAGGGATTGTAAATTTGTCAACTGTCCTAATTCAGAAGGAATTTCTTCAAGTCGATTCCCACTCAAATCAAGAGATTGTAAA
>Ga0364908_10412_pt2 | contig 11102 bp, 9 predicted proteins | sample ExccelJu500002D4_2_FD_206965 | JGI IMG/M metagenome (GOLD analysis project Ga0364908, IMG submission 206965) | Enriched cells from Trout Bog Lake Hypolimnion, Wisconsin, USA - BchlTB.July02.5000.02.D4 | ecosystem: Environmental > Aquatic > Freshwater > Lake > Hypolimnion/Profundal zone | place...
AGATAGAGAGACGGCGGAATATTGCGACTCCAATTGCGAGAAATTTTTGGAAAAAAAACCTTGAGAAAAATGGATAGTTTCTTCTGTAAAACTGGGAAGTATACCTTTATCATCGCCATATAGCATTCAAGAGGTAGATTTAATTATTAATAGCGGCTCTGTATTTTTCCTTAAGAATCTATCAAAAATCGCTTGGCATAATGCCAGTTATTTTGTTGATGGTGTGGATTACGAGTTTTGTTTGCGTTCTCATGTTTACGGAATGAAAGTGGGCATATGTCAAAACGTTCCTGGATTTGATCATGTTTCTGAGCAACCTGATGAGATTTTTAATCTATTTGGAAAGCGACTCTTGATTCGAAGATATAGTGCATTCAGAATTCAGGATGCATTGCATTCATATGGCCGACTCATTTACGCCTCTCTCATTTCTGGGCAATTTACTTATGCAGTCAAATTTATGAGAAGTTCCCTGATCTACTTATTGGGATTAACTCTTTCTAGGGTCTTATTGAAATGATAACAACCTCCCCGATTCCTTCTCGTAAGAATGCCCCGATAATATTTACAGTCTGCAATATCGCATATCTTCCTAAAGCATTAGTGTTGGCGCAATCTGTCAAAAAACATACTAATAGCACCTTAAAAGTTGTCATCTTTGATCGGAAGATAGATTTCAAGCATCCTAGTAATATTGCTGAAATCATTTGGGTAGAAGACTGCAATGTACCGCAGTTATCTGAATTGGCAATGCTTTATGACATTATTGAATTTAGTACCAGCCTAAAGCCTTATCTTGCGTTGCGCTTTCTCGAGCAGGCCGAATCGGTCATATTTCTAGATCCGGACACTTGTCTCTATTCATCTATTGAGCCTATAGAGGATGATCTTAAAAATTATCCTATTGTGCTGACCCCTCATTATCTGAAGCCTCAGCCCAGCACTCAGAATGAATCTGACTTAGCGATGATGCGCTTTGGCTCATTTAATCTAGGATTCTTTGCGGTAAGAAAGTCAGACGAGGGCTTGGCATTTTTGCAATGGTGGTCTGAGCGTTGTATTGCTTTTAGTTTCATGGAAAGTCAATTCGGGCTTTCTACTGATCAGAAATGGGTTTCAATTGCCCCCTGTTTTTTCCCAAATCTACATGTTTCTTTTAATCCAGGCTACAACATGGCGCCTTGGAATACTTTTGAGAGATCTTTATCGAAAAATGAGCCCGGCACCTATCTGGTCAATGATAGCGAGCCATTAGTGTTTTTTCATTTTAGTAATTTTGATGCTCAAGATCTTGAGTACACAAAGAAACGTGCAAGCAGTGAAGAGGATGCGCAGTATCCGCTGTTGGTGGAAGTAGCCTCTCGCTATAGTGATGAGCTAAAGAGGATGGCGCTTTTAGTGGAAAAGAAACCTTATGCATTTGATTACATGTCTGACGGGACCTATATTTCCCCAACATTGCGACGTGCATATGCAGCAGTGAGATCTGAGTTGCCCAAAGACCATGATCCATTTGATAGCAATGGCCCAGTCGGTCAATTTAGCAAGAAGAATGGCTTAATTGATCGAAGCACTAAGAGACAATATAAATACCCTGGATTAAAAGAGAAGGATCAGCATCCTAAGGCTTTTTTATTTATTTACTTCTTATTAAGAGTGATACTGAAAGTATTGGGTCCGAATAGATTCTATGATCTTTCAAAGCTTATGGTGTATCTATCGATTTACAGATTAAACCGTCAACTTTGGAGGCTATAAGCTAGTTACATGAATGATTTAACTCTGAAACTTCTAGCAATTTTTTTGAGCTTTGCAATTTTTTTGCAAAGCTATTGTATGAAAAGAAAGGTTGGTACTTATTTGTTCCCGCCATGTATTTTCTCAATGGCATGGTTTATTTTCACTATTTTTCCGCTTTTATTGCTATTTCAGATCCCAGTGAATCCATTGGGTATTGGCTATATCCTAATTTGCTCTCTGACGTTCTCCTTAAGTGCTCTTCCATTTAATTGGCAAAAAGCCTATCAATTAAATACTAGAAAGAGTCAGAATGATTTACGGCTATTTGATAGTCAATTTATAAAATATTGCTTTTTCTTTTCATTGATATTGGCCATTGTGTTCGCCATGGTAGATGCTACAAAAAATGGCTTTGATTTATATAAAATGATCTTCCAGGTAATGGAAACAAGCAATGATTATGCTAGGAGGAGAAATTGGGGGCAATTAAACTATACGTTATTTGGCAAACTGAGCATAATGTTCGTATATTCTTCAGCCTCGATGGGTGGTTTTCTTTATTACCGGGAAACTAATAAATTTATTAAAAACCTACTGCTGATACTCTCATTTTCACCAGCATTGTATGTAATGCTTACACAATCCTCAAAAATCGTACTATTTATATCTATAGCTTATTTTATAGGCAGCAATTTACTAATAAAAATCATAGCTAATGATCTTAATATTTTTGATAAAAAATTATTTATAAAAATATTCAGTTATGCGCTAGTACTTATAATCCCAATTATTATTTCTGTCATCTCTAGAGGTAACTTATTGCTTGTTGGCATAAGCACAACCGGTTTATTGATGCACTCATTTAATTCTTATATTCTTGGTTCATTTTTTGCATTTTCAGATTTTTTTGCAAATTATCTCGGGTTTCATTCTTTGATCGAGTATAGTCATCAATACAATTACTGGGGAAGATACACCTTTAAACCGTTTTATGATGCAATTGGCTTTGAAACTACATTTCCCCTTGGAACATTTGGTGAGCAGTACAAAATAATTAATGTAATTAATACAAATATTTATACTATATTTAGAGGTCTAATTTATGACTTTGGGATATTTGGATCGATATTTTTTATATTTATTTCTGGATTAGTCATTAACGGTGGGTTTTATAAGTTAATGTGTGACAGAGAAAATAACTTCTTAGGGGTATTTTTTATCACATCTATTGTCTTTATTTTTTTCTCTGACTTATTGAGTCTTTTTATGGCTCGATATACTCTGCCAGTATTTATATTGCTATATCTAATTTTAAAATTGAATAGAAACTTATCTAAGATGCATCACTCCAAATTACCCAAGGAAGGCAAATGACCTATTCGATCTTTAAAAATGCGACTCTATTGATCACTGGTGGAACCGGTTCATTTGGCAATGCAGTTCTTGCTCGTATGCTAGCGTCAGAATTAAAAGAAATTCGGATCTTCAGTCGGGATGAAAAGAAGCAGGATGACATGCGTAAGAAGTATCACAATCCCAAGTTACGATTTTATATTGGGGATGTCCGCGATTATCAATCCGTATTAAATGCAGTGAGGGGGGTGGACTTCATATTTCATGCGGCAGCCCTCAAGCAAGTACCGTCTTGTGAGTTTTATCCCCTAGAGGCGGTGAAGACCAATATTCTTGGTACGGAAAATGTTTTAGAGGCCGCTATTAATTGCGGCATAAAAAAAGTTGTCTGCCTAAGTACTGATAAGGCGGTATATCCCATTAATGCCATGGGTATTTCTAAGGCAATGATGGAGAAGATTTTTGTTGCGAAGTCTCGTAGCAGCAATTCAACCATTATTTGTGGGACGCGCTATGGAAATGTCATGGCCTCACGTGGATCTGTTATTCCTTTGTTTGTAGATCAAATTCGGGCTGGACGACCAATTACCATTACCGATGGAAATATGACGCGCTTCATGATGACCTTAGAGGATGCTGTTGATTTGGTCTTGTATGCTTTTACGCATGGATCCTCTGGTGACATTTTTGTTCAAAAAGCACCCGCAGCAACGATAGAAATTTTAGCCAAATCTTTGGTTGACTTGCTTGGGGTGCCTGATCACCCTGTTCAAGTTATTGGTACACGTCATGGTGAAAAATTATACGAAGTATTGTTAAGCAGGGAAGAAATTGCTTGCGCAGAGGATATGCAGGAATATTATCGTATTCCGCCTGATCTGAGGGATTTGAATTACGGTAAATTTATTGAACAGGGCGAGGTCAAAATCTCTACTGCAGAAGACTATAACTCTCACAATACAAAACGTTTAGATTTTGCAGAAATGAAGCAACTGCTCATGAAGCTTGCCTTTGTGCAAGCCCTAGCCACTGGTAGCTATTTAGAGCCAGAGGGCTAAGATGCGGGTATTAATTACGGGCTCAAATGGGTTTATTGGAAAAAATCTGAAGCTACGCCTCAAGGAAGAGGGTGATCATGAGGTTCTTGGTTTTGAGCGTGGCGATCCTGTGGGTTTGCTGGAGGAGTTAGTTCATCAGGCCGATTTCATTATTCATTTGGCGGGAGAGAACAGACCTATTGATCCCCGGGGGTTTTTAGAGGGAAATATTTATCTTACCCAAGCACTTTGTCAAGCAGTCCTAAAAACAGGCCGCTCTATTCCACTCATTTTTACTTCTTCATTGCAGGCGGATGAATCTCAAAGTCCTTATGCAAAAAGTAAAAGGAGTGCGGAAGAGTTGTTAACTGAGCTATCGAGCGCATCCAATAGTCCTGTAGTTATTTATCGTTTAGCTAATGTATTTGGTAAATGGATTAAACCAAATTACAACTCAGTTGTAGGCACTTTTTGCTACAACATTGCGCGAGATTTACCTATTCAAATTCATGATCTCAGTACTGCTATAAAACTGATTTATATAGATGATGTTATTAAGGATTTCATGAATCGGATATGGCATTCGTGGGATGGCGTAGCCTATAGTCAAATCCAACCCGAATATTCGATTACGGTGGGTGATTTGGCCCAACAAATTGAGATTTTTAAAAATGGCAGAGATACTTTGGTTACCGAAAGAGTGGGAGACGGTTTAATGCGCGCTCTGTATTCAACCTATATTAGCTATCTACCGCCTGAAAAATTTTCCTACTCGATTCCAAAATATGGCGATGAAAGAGGCGTATTTGTGGAGATGCTCAAGACGCCCGATTGCGGTCAATTTTCTTACTTCACTGCACTACCTGGGGTGACTAGAGGTGGTCATTATCACCATAGTAAAACTGAAAAGTTTCTTGTCGTTAGTGGTACGGCGCGCTTTGGTTTTAGGCATATGATGACAAGTGAATACCGTGAAATTATAACTTCAGGTAACGTACCTGAAATTGTCGAAACAGTTCCGGGTTGGGCGCATGACATTACTAATATTGGCGAGAGTGAGATAGTGGTAATGCTTTGGGCAAATGAGATTTTTGATCGCAATCACCCCGACACTATTGCCGCAAAGGTTTGATTATGAAGAAGTTAAAAGTCATGACGGTCGTGGGTACCCGCCCAGAAATTATTCGACTTTCACGAGTGATTGCCAAGCTTGATGAATATTGTGACCATGTATTAGTGCACACTGGTCAAAATTATGACTATGAGCTTAATCAAATTTTCTTTGATGATCTTGGGATTCGAGCGCCTAATCAGTTTTTGAATGCCGCTGGAGCTAGTGGGGCGGAAACGATTGGGAAAGTGATTATTGGTATTGACGAGGTGTTGGCCCAAGAGAAGCCGCAAGCTATGTTGATTTTAGGGGATACGAATAGTTGTATGGCAGTCATTCCCGCTAAGCGTAGAAAGATTCCCACCTTTCATATGGAGGCGGGAAATCGATGTTTTGATATGCGCGTTCCCGAAGAAATTAATCGTAGGATCGTAGATCATACGGCTGATATCAATTTAACCTATAGCAATATTGCTCGCGATTATCTTTTGCGTGAAGGTTTGCCGCCTGATTTGGTCATTAAAACAGGCAGCCCCATGTTTGAAGTGCTTGCGCACTATCTTCCAGGCATAGAGTCTTCAGATGTTCTCAATAAATTAGAGTTAAAAGCAGGTCAATTTTTTGTGGTGAGCGCACATCGTGAAGAAAATATAGAGTCAGATCAAAATTTTCTGAAACTAGTCTCCGTCATGAATGGGTTGGCCAAAGCCTATTCATTACCTGTGATCGTGTCTACGCATCCCAGAACTCAAAAGAGGGTTGATGCCCTTGGCATTCAATTTCATCCGCTGGTTCGTTTGCTTAAACCATTGGGCTTTAAGAGCTACAACAAACTTCAAGTGAGCGCTAAAGCCGTTCTTTCTGATAGTGGCACTATTAACGAAGAATCCTCGATCTTAAATTTTCCAGCATTAAATTTAAGAGAGGCACATGAGAGGCCAGAGGGGATGGAAGAGGCTGCTGTCATGATGGTTGGCTTGGATTTTGATCGCGTTATGCAGGCATTATTAATTTTGGAAGATCAAAGTCGCGGTGGTGAGCGCACTTTGTGCTTGGTGGATGACTACAGTAAGCCAAATGTCGCTGATAAAGTACTTCGCATTATTCACAGTTATACGGATTATGTGAATCGCATTATTTGGAAGAAATACTGAACTTCCCTATGCGCATTCTTGTCGTTACCCAGTATTTTTGGCCAGAAAATTTCCGCATCAATGACTTGGTAGCGGAATTGGTTGCACGCGGCCATCAAGTCACAGTATTGACGGGGATACCAAATTACCCAGAGGGAAAAATTTTTCCAGAATTTGAACGTAGCCCAAAACTGTTTATGGAGTTTGCGGGCGCTCGAGTGATTCGGGTGCCGATGTTACTTAGAGGAAAAGGTAGTCTGAAATTAGTTTTGAACTACTTATCCTTTGCTGTAAGTGCAATCGTTATTGGTATGTGGAAACTGCGAGGTCAACAATATGATGTAATCTTTGCCTGTCAACTCTCCCCAGTGACGGTTGGCTTACCAGCCGCAGTAATGCGTTTTATCAAGCGTGCCCCCTTAGTTTTTTGGGTGCTTGACCTCTGGCCTGATACCTTACAGGCGATTGGCGCTATTCGCTCCCCTTTGCTTTTGAGAGCTGCTGGAAATTTGGTATCTTTTATTTATGGGCAATGTGATTTAATTCTTGCACAATCAAAAAGTTTTATCCCGCTCATTAAAAAGCGCTCAGGCTTAAGAAGTCAGGTTGAGTATTTTCCTAGCTGGGCAGAGACCATATTTGATGCGAATAATGTTACGCCAGCTATAGAGGTTCCAGCTCAGGAAGGAATGTTTAATGTGATGTTTGCGGGAAATATTGGCGAGGCCCAAGATTTTCCAGCAATTTTGGCTGCTGCTGAAAGGCTCAAGAATTACTCTAATATACGATGGTTAATTGTGGGCGACGGGAGAATGGCGCCATGGGTAAAACAAGAAATCCAACAACGTCATTTGCAGAAATGCGTTTTGATGTTAGGTAGATATCCAATGGAAAAGATGCCTGCTTTCTTTAGGCATGCCAATGCTTTGCTCGTGAGCTTGCAAGATAAACCCATTTTTGCTATGACTATTCCCGGGAAACTTCAATCATATTTGGCTACCGGTATACCTTGTATTGCTATGCTCAATGGTGAAGGCGCTCAATTAATCAAAAATGCTGATGCAGGGTTAGTGTGTTCAGCTGGTGATGATGTTGGTTTAGCTGCAGCTGTTTTATCGCTGTCAGACATGAGTCATGAGCAGCTTTTGGAAATGGGCGAGAACGGTCGAAAAGTGAGCGATCTTGAGTTTAATCGTAAAGCTTTAATTGGCCGACTAGAGACTTGGTTAGCCTCTGTGAGGATTAATAGGGGCTCAAGATGTTAATGAGCAATGAAAAAGAATGCTCCTGAAAAGAATATTTGACCTCGTGCTTGGTCTTTTTCTCAGCTTAGTTTTATCAGTGCCTTTGGTATTAGTAGCCTTAGCGGTACGGTTAACCTCTAAAGGGCCTGTTCTGTATTGGTCGGATCGAGTGGGTCGTGGCAACGCTATCTTTAAGATGCCGAAGTTTCGCAGTATGTTGATAGGGACTCCAGCCGTAGCGACGCATTTGCTTCAGGATCCTAGCACCCATTTAACTCCTATAGGTGCCTTTATTCGCAAAAGTAGTTTGGACGAACTCCCTCAGCTATGGTGTATTTTTACCGGCGAGATGAGTTTTGTGGGCCCACGTCCAGCCCTCTTTAATCAGTTTGATTTGATTGCATTACGTACCCAATGCCATGTAGATCAACTTGTACCTGGAATAACCGGCTGGGCGCAGGTGAATGGTCGAGATGAGTTGGCAATTCCTGAGAAGGTGAGGTTAGATGAGGAATATCTCCAAAAAAAATCTCTTGGTTTTGATTTCTATATTTTGTATCTTACTTTTGCCAAAGTAATACGTCGTGATGGCGTCTCACATTAACTCTATTTTCTATGCCGATTAATCACTTAGCCACTCAAACTTTAAAGTTGCCGCGTTTTGCAAAACGGTTTATTGCTTTAATTTTGGACGCTTGCCTATGTATTTTGGCGGTATGGTTTGCTTTTTATTTGCGTATCGGCATTTGGATGCCTTTGTCTGGGGTTCCGATTATTGCTATGGGCGCTTCTTTACTCTTGGCATTGCCTATCTTTATATTTTTTGGCCTCTATAGGGCAATATTTCGTTACTCAGGTTGGCCGGCTTTAATGACGGTAGCTAAAGCCGCACTTGTTTATGGCATTGCCTACGGCACAATTTTTACTGCAGTAGGGGTCGAGGGGGTTCCTCGTACGGTGGGTATTATTCAGCCACTACTGCTTTTTATCTCCGTAGGTGTTTTACGCGCTTTTGCTCGGTTTTGGTTAGGTGGCATTTCCCCAAAAAATAGCCTGGTATTAGGAATGCTTCCCCGTGTATTGATTTATGGTGCTGGTGCTGCTGGACGACAGTTAGCTGCTGCAATGCGAAATAGCAATCAAGTTCAGGTAGTGGGTTATTTGGATGATGATCCAAACTTACATGGCGGAGTATTAAATGGGCTTGTTATTTTTAAGCCAGAAGAATTAAGTGCATTGGTTAATTCTCTTGGAGTGACGGATGTCCTATTAGCTATTCCCTCAGCAAGTCGTGCTCGACGCAATCAAGTGCTGGCATTAATCTCAGATGCGAAAGTAGCTGTAAGAACTTTGCCAGACTTAAGTGACTTAGCAAAAGGAAAAATTACCGCTTCTGATTTAAGAGAGCTTGAAGTTGAGGACTTATTGGGTCGGGAGTCTGTACGACCGGATGCGAGCCTACTCAAAAGAAATATTAACAATGAGGTTGTTTTGGTTACCGGGGCTGGAGGATCTATTGGTAGTGAGTTGTGCCGCCAAATTATTAAACAAAACCCAAAGACTCTGATCTTATTTGAGCAAAGTGAATTTGCGCTTTACTCTATTCATCAGGAGTTAATTAAAAAAATAGAGGCGATGGCGCAAGACGAGCTAGGCCAATCAATGTCTTTAGCGCATGCCCTATTACCTACACTGATCCCAGTACTGGGATCAGTACGCGATAGTGAGTTATCAACAAAAGTGCTAGATCAATATCAGCCCAAGACGATTTTTCATGCGGCTGCCTATAAGCATGTTCCTTTGGTGGAGGACAATATTGCTGAGGGTGTTAAAAATAATGTATTGGGTACGCAGACCATAGCTAAAGCAGCTATTGCCTGTGGGGTATCTAATTTTGTTCTAATTAGCACCGACAAAGCAGTTAGGCCTACTAATGTGATGGGTGCTACCAAGCGTTTAGCTGAAATGGTATTACAAGCTTTGGCGAACTCAGGGTTAGTAAATCACACAACCTTTTCAATGGTGCGTTTTGGCAATGTGCTAGATTCTTCGGGTTCGGTCGTGCCACTTTTTCGCAAGCAAATTAAAGATGGGGGCCCAATTACCGTCACACATCCCGAGGTAACCCGGTATTTCATGACCATTCCAGAGGCGGCCTCATTGGTGATTCAAGCTGGTGCGATGGCTAAGGGAGGCGATGTATTTGTATTGGATATGGGCGAGCCCGTCCGTATTATGGATTTAGCTCGGCATATGATTGATCTATCAGGGCTTGAAGAGCGCAGTATTGCCAATCCTGAGGGGGATATTGAAATTGAAATCTCTGGCCTGCGCCCCGGGGAAAAGCTCTATGAAGAGTTGTTGATTGGAGAAAATCCCCGACCAACCGAGCATCAGCTAATTATGAAAGCGAACGAGCAGTTTTTGCCTTTAGTGCTTTTGGAGCAAAAACTGGTTGATTTGGAGAATCTTTTGCACGCTGGAGATGCTCCTCAAATCAAGGTAGCGCTCGAAAAATTGGTTGAGGGATATGTGCCGGCCAACCATTGACCATTATAAAAACTGAGTAATAAACGGTATTAGCGCTCTTATCCTTGCTTAGATCTTTTTGAATTCAAGAATTCAAGAATTTAAGTCGGTTTTTGTGGGTTTTAACCCCTGAATTCGTTATAATCTTTGTCAATAATAGGGTCATTCATTCAGGGGTTATTTTGATTTTTAATGGTTGGTCGCAACTTACAGGAAAATTTTTGTAAATGGCTGATTTAATTGAAAATAGTTCCAATATAGGCGTTCTAAACCAAAGAGTTTCAGGTTCCCTTGGGTCATCTAATATAGAGTTTGCCCCTGTAGCTTCATCGCCTTTGGTAGCCATTTTGCTCTGCACCTACAATGGTGAGAAATTTTTAGCTGAGCAGCTTGATTCCTATGAAGCCCAGTCTTATCAAAACTGGATATTGATGGTCAGTGATGATGGATCAACCGATGCTACGCTCCAAATCTTGCAACAATACCAAGCTAAATGGCCTCATGAGAAAATGACGATCCGCAACGGCCCTCAGAAGGGCTTTTGTCAGAACTTTTTATCGTTAGCATGTGATCCTGAGATTGCAGCAAGCTACTATGCTTTTTCCGATCAAGATGATGTATGGCTTCCTGAAAAGCTCGCCGTTGCCTTGCAAACAATCGTTGCCAATCAAAATATCTACGTGCCCTTCATCTATTGTGGGCGCACTACTTATGTCACTGATGAATTAAAGCCTTGTGGCATCTCGCCGCTCTTTGTTTTTCCGCCCAGTTTTCGTAATGCCTTGGTACAAAGTATTGCTGGGGGCAATACGATGGTCTTTAACTTGGCGGCAAAACTCTTGATTGAAAAAGCGGGGCCACTGAATGTGCCTTCGCATGACTGGTGGTTGTATCAGTTAATATCGGGTGCTGAGGGGGATGTTTTTTATGATCCTGTGCCACATCTTTTATATCG
>Ga0364908_10060_pt4 | contig 10975 bp, 14 predicted proteins | sample ExccelJu500002D4_2_FD_206965 | JGI IMG/M metagenome (GOLD analysis project Ga0364908, IMG submission 206965) | Enriched cells from Trout Bog Lake Hypolimnion, Wisconsin, USA - BchlTB.July02.5000.02.D4 | ecosystem: Environmental > Aquatic > Freshwater > Lake > Hypolimnion/Profundal zone | place...
CCATGAAAAGCAAAATGTCCTTCGCTTTACCTTACCCAACTTTTTACGCTCAAATGAAGAAGGGTCGTATTCTTTTATAAAAACATGAAACTCTTTGTAGCTACTAAAAATTGTCGTAAAAAAATGAAAGTACTTTTTACCTCTTAAAGTAACGCCAAAACCTAAGGCCTCAAAACTCATAATAAAAGCATTGAGCAAATGTAACCGCAACTTCCCTTCTTCGTCTTGATACTCAGGGCGAGAAAATAAATATCTATCGCGCTTACGAGCAGCCACCAAGCTCAAATCATAATCTAATACTTTTTGTACTATTGGATGAAGCACCTTTATTTGCTCTGGCTCAATAAGATTAGGAAAAGCATCTTCAATTCGCTTCCTAAAAGCATCCATTGATTCCAGGAAAGGTGGGGGCGGATCTCTTACTGGATCACTTAAGTCTTTAGGATCAAAAATATCTGTCCTTGCTTCTTCTCTCTGCTTATATTCCATTGAGATATAGCGACTAAAACCTATATCAGGTTCTGGCAATTCGGGTAATGGCGGTTTGATAAACTGTCGTTTTTTGGGTGATTTAGATTGAAGGTTAGCCCAATAACCTCTTGGAGGACGAGGCACATGACGATCCTCACAAATCCTACCTAACATTACATCTGAAATATCAAATCTCTTTGCTGCGTGTGTCATAGGTTCAGACCAAACCAAGTCATAAAGCTCTTGCCTAGTGATATCAACTGACATATTGAACTCCTATTATTAGCAATAAAAGCTCAATATAAAACCTTGATAAAAGACAGGCAATGCGAAGCTCATAAAGCAAGCATTAAAGAATTCACTTGTTTACTATACTATTAAAGCGTATAGTTAAAAAATGTTTACTGTTATCGAAACCAGCATCTTCATTAAATATGCCAAAGAAATATGGGCAGATGATGAGCGTATAGAGTTTATTAACTGGATTGCTTTAAATCCATTAGCAGGAGATGTTATTCCTAACAGTGGAGGTTGCCGTAAAGTCCGCTGGGCTAGGCAGGGAATGGGTAAGCGTGGTGGCTCAAGAGTGATTTATTACAATCAACTTGAGGCTGGAAAGATTGGTTTATTGATTGTTTATTCAAAAGCTAAATTTGACAATTTACCCTCTGAATTTCTGATGCAACTTAAAAAGGAATTTAATCATGATTAAAGATATTGAAATGGAACAATTCAAAGAAGACTTGTTAGCTTCTGCTCGCGAATTAAAATCAGGTAAAGCTGCTCGTATTACTTCAGTTGAATTACCTGCAGTTGTCACAGCTAGAAACAACTTATCACTTTCACAAAGTCAATTCGCAACCTTATTAGGTGTTTCAAAAAGAACACTTCAAGCTTGGGAGCAAGGCAGAACTGAGCCTTCAGGTGCAGCACAGACATTGATTGCTGTAGCAACAAGACATCCTGAAGTGCTTCGTGAATTAAACGCTGCATAAACCACAGATTTACCCAGCGATCTGAGCAGCCTTCTTACGCATATCCACATGCCCATAGTGTTTCTCAATCATTGTTTGGCTAGTGCCCATGTGCTTAGCTAAGACGTGCATACTGATATTGGTGTTAGTCAAGGTCATCGTGGCATAGACGTGACGCAGACTATATAGGGTTCTCTCAGTGTCAGTTCGCCTATCCGTCAAAAGATTTGACGCTTCTAAAATACCCTTAAACATGCGACCAAAGTCTGTGGTCTTATCTTTACCATCAATCCTAAAGATGTATTCCTCTGAACCCTGATTAATCAATTCATCAAATGTGATTTGATTGATCTTACCGTTACGGGAGTAAATGCGTCTTAGATATTTGATTGCTCGGGAGCTGACAGTTAGCTCTCTATGTTTGGTCTTTCCATTTACATTAAAAGCCATATAACGCACGTTATTCTCTTGGAAGTATCTGACATGCTTCCATTTCAAATTCATCGCCTCAGTGCCTGCCCTAATGCCTGTGTAAAAGAGAATCATCACGTAGTTAAAGAGTAAGTGTCTGACCACAACTTGATAGCCACTTCTTGAAGACTTGAGCCATTTACGCATGTACCAAACAAGCTCTACAAATTCCTCGTAAGTGAAGTCTGGTCTACGGCCTGTTTTAACGCCGTTATTTCTTAACTGCGGCAATTGCTCTCTGTTAACGTATCCAAGCTCAACTGCTTTATTGAAAACACGATTCAAAGCAGCATTGTGAGTATTCAAATGACTGCCACTAGGCTTACGACGCATTTTGAAAATACGCCACTCTTCAAACTGCTTGATAACGTCTTGGGTAATTTCTAGAAAAGTGTATTTGCCAAGAAAAGGAATCATGTAATTCCTCAGCGCACCTATGTAGTCGTGATAGGTTACCTTGGCTTTGTTTGAAGTGACGAGTTGTTCTAGCTCTTGAATGGCTAGATTAGCCACATATTTGAAGTTCTTTGTAATGACTGGGATGTTATTACGTTCTTTAAACCAAGCATCAAGTGCTAGTTCAAAAGCGATTTCTTTAGCTTGCTCTAAACTCTCTGAGCCAGTGGTGAAGTGAACCCAGCGATTGTGTGTTTTGAATCTAACCTGCCACATAGAGCTACGTGGTCTTCTAAATAAAGTCGCACGTCCATCTAAGATCAAAGTTGTTTCTGGTAAGGGCTTCACATAACAAGTTTAGTTTCTGACTTGGGGCTTGGACAACCATAAAAACTTTTGACTATTAACTTGGTATGCCTCAACACAAAATGTAACACTTGGCGCACTAAAAAACTTTTTCGCCAACTCAGAAAGATCCCCTTGAACGTGACCCTTTAGAACGCTTTTGCTGATCTGAGCCTTGATCTGAAGAAGATCGATTAACCAACTTTCTAATCGGAGCATAAAGCTCAACTTCACCAGTAATAGCAAATTTCAAAAGCAGTTTTATCGACTTACCTTCATCCATCGGATTAATAATTCCATCACAAACTAAATGAGGGGCATTGGCATCTAAATCAGTCTGCCTATCCATTGGGATGTCAATTTTATCCAATTGAGTTAGCTCATCCCCAGCTTTTTTCTGGACTAACTTGACCTCATTACAATCAGCAGAGCTTGCAGATAAAAGTTGATCCGGATCACCCCCATTATCAACCTTCATAAAAATATCTGCTGATGTTTGCTGCGAGCCGCCAATTGAAACAAAATAATTCGTAATCTCAATATTCTTAACATTCAACGCTAGCGCTTTCGGATTAAAAATAAACAAAGCAAAAAAAGGTGCTATGAGTAGCCATAAAATTCGAATCCGCATATTGCCCCCTTATAAAACTGCAATCGTAACCCATTTCCAATACCTAAAAAATTACTTTAAAGATTATCAGCTTCTTATGATGGATATAAGTGCTGAAGGTCAACCATTAACAACTAATAGTCGTTAATGTCTTAGCAATAATGCAAACTTGAGGAGAATTCAATGAAAATAAAATATTTAGTATCCACTTTGTCTATTCTAGGAATGCTTGGAGTTACAACCGCTTACGCTCATGATGATCAGAACCATGAACGAGCAAAAGAGGCTTTTGAGCAAGCCGACACCAACAAAGACGGGAAAATAAGCTACGAAGAGTTTCGTATTGCCCATGAAAAGCGTCTTGAAGCAATTTTCAAAAAAATGGATACTGATGGAGATGGTTTTATAGATGAGGCCGAGCGCAAAGATTTCCATGAAAAAATGCGTGAGAAATGGCATGAACATCATCATGGCCACTGCAAAGAATGGCAGCATAGATCAAAAGAAGAAGGTCAATAGTTTCTAAAGCTAAGTAATTCTTTGCTGATTTAGTATGCGGGTTCTAAGTTAGACTAAATCAGCAGATTGCTATTATCAAACTCCACGTAGTATCAAAAGTCACTGGCCACATTAAACCGTAAAAACTTTTGACGGTATTAAATCTCAAAATTCATCACGCGGGATATGGAGCTTGCGGCTGGTAGACAGTTTGTATTCGACATAAAGTGTCAATAGGGAAGTCATCAGCCATAAGAATAGTTGGCTGAAAGTAAATTGTGAGAAGTAATAAACAAATTGACTGCTTACAAAGCTTAAACATAAAGATTACTATCTGTTAGCAATTCAAGAAACGCCCTATAATTAAACAATTAATTATAAATGCCAAGTCGAGTTTCCATGAATCGCCTTTTTATCACTTTTTTTGTTTTAACGCTCTCGATCCAAAGCGCAATCGCAGCTAATCTCGCTATTGGAAAATCGGCACCAAGCATCTCCATTAAAACATTTGACGGTCTAACAATTAACAATACAAATGCAAAAGGTCATATTTTAATCATTCATTTATGGGCTACTTGGTGTGACTCTTGCCAAAAAGAAATGCCAGCGCTAGAGAGCTTCTATCAAAAATATCAAAAAAATGGAGTAGAAGTTGTCGCGATTAGCGTTGATGATCGAAGCGATTTAAGCAAAGTAAAATCTGTGCTAAAAGACTTTACTTTCAAGGGGGCGATGGAGGCTGATTCGGACATTCAAAAACTCGGCAGAATCTGGCGAGTACCCGTAACTTTTATTATTGATCAGAATGGTATATTAAGAAAAAATGGCTGGGAAGGTGACCCCATCGTTGATGAAGCGACACTAGAAAAAATAGTGGCGCCATTGCTGATGCCACTAGCAAACAATTAAAACGCGTAATTTAAACCTACAGATGCAGTCCAACGTGGGGCGAGTTGCACACCATTGACATCCTGATAAATAGGTAACTGAACATAGCTGTAAAGTTTTAACTCCTTATTGATTCTGACACTCAATCCAGGGCTAAGATAGACTAGTGTACCGCCAGTACTAATCGTGTCTGCATTTGCTCCTTTATCATGCTCCACAAATCGAGCATTCATTTGCAACTGCGGGGTAATATCATCAAAGCCCATATAACGAAGTCCTAGATTGAGATTTAGACCATCCCCTGGCTTGTATTGATTGTTATAATCCAGAGCCTTTTGGACAATCGCTTGTGAAAAGTACCCCCAATCTTTGTTAAGGGCGTTTAAATAGTAAACGCCAAGAATAGCATCGGTAGTCCCTGTGCCAGGCTGTAAGCCCCGATCAATTGGGGCTGGACCAGGACTTGAAGGGTCCGTGGATACTCCCATGAGGCTATGATCACCTGTAGGCAATTTCAAACCCAATAGAATTCCAAGATTATGCTGCTCAGTAAAACCTTGGTAACGGCCAATAATTTTAATGTCGCCAATATTAGAGGTGCTAGAATTATACGAACCTCCACCACTCCCTGGGGTAATCCCGTCAGAGTTGGTCCCTAGAGTACTATGGTTTCGGTCAATATATGGAATCTGTACGTTCACGCCCCAATTGGGATTAGTACTGTAATCAATCGCAGCGGTCACGTAATTATTGCGTGTATATTTTTCCACTTCCTGATTGCCGTTCGAATTTACAATTTGACTCGCTGCTGCTCCCGAAATTGTGCCTGTTCCACTTCTTAATTGATTCTGGTTTAAATAGTCATATCGCAAATCTATCTTAAATCCTGATGAACTGCTAAATCCTAGATTTTCCCAGTCGGAACTAAGTGTGCAACCACAACTCGCACATGCATAAGCCTGCATTGGCCCAAGAAGCGCTGCCCCAATAACTGATAAATAGCCAATTTTCTTTAAAGTCATTTCTATTTTCCGTTTACTCATGTTAAGAAATCTACGCATTCAATAAAATATTAAGCACTTAACTTCAGATTATTATCATTACTGGCAGCTGTGCTTGGCACATATCTCACAAGCTCATTCAAATCACATTTGAAATATGAGCACAATTGATCAATGTGATTTGTAACCGTGTTATACCCCTCATTTCGCATCATGCGATTGAGCGTCATACGACTGATACCCGTAGCTTCTGAAAGTTCGTTAATGGTAATTTTTCTGCCCCATTGCGCTGTTCTAGCTGCAATAAGCTCTTTAATTTGTAAGTGAATCATTGGAAACCTCAATCTAAAATCTAAAAGCACGATGCGTTAATTCATAGGCGCAATGAAGCGCTTACGCATCAATAAAAATTACTTAGATTTAAATTGCAGGTGGTGCTTGAGGGGGGTGTGAAGATTGGAAGTGCGCTTGTAGAACAGGAGCCTCATACTCAGTAAAAAACTGGGAATATGAAGGTATAACAACAGAACCTATTTGGACTGTGTCCGATGGCAGGTAAGCCTTATCAGAGGAAAAAGAACAGTAAGCGCAGTGCTGCATATGCATTGCCGAATGTTGATCACTTGGATAACTTGGGCTTGAAGGAATATCCTTTATTCCTTGTGAAGTACAAATTTTCTGTGATTCCTCTAGTCCATTTAATGACTTAGCATGAGAAACAATAGGCGCAAAAGATACCATCAAGATTGCGCACATAGCAATCCAGCTAGTTAATCTTTTATAAACTTTACTTTTCATAAGCCCATTGTAAAAGTAAGGATAAAATTAATCAATGTGCTGATCAATAAACCTTGCATCATTAACTTGAATCAGAACATCAAATAATTAAACTAATTTCATTGGTATTAAATTGTTATATCAAATCAACAAACAATAGGAAATCATCATGAACAAATTATTGTTAACAGTTTTCATCACATCCTTTGCTATTTCATTAACAGCTTTTGCTGACGACATGGGTAGTATGAAAATGGATGATGCATCCATGGGTGAGCATTGCACCATGCATAGCAAGTTAACTTTTGAACAAGCAGATAAAGACCACGATGGGACGCTTGATCGAGACGAAGCTAAGTTGTTATGTAAAGAGAAGTTTGAAGTCATGGATACTGATAAAGATGGCTCTATCAGTAAAAAGGAATATCAGGCTTGCAACTGTCATAAATGTCATAAACATCATAAAAAAACAAACAGCTCAAAAGCAAACTAAATTATTAAACTCACTTAACACCATCATTTAAACGACGGTGTTTAGCCTAGCCTAGCGTCAGCGATAGAAATGTTTCTTATCTGCAACGTCGTGAATCCCGACAACTGATATTCAGGTAAAATGACTAAATTATGCTGAGTGAGGTGTATCGCGTAAAATACACACTTTTGATAGACGTAAAAAAAGCCTACCAGTTGGTAAGCTTTTAATTTACTTGGTGCCGGGGGGGGGAATCGAACCCCCATGAAGTTGCCCTCGCTGGATTTTGAGTCCCGTGCGTCTACCAATTCCGCCATCCCGGCTCATGGAAAATACATTATCTGTATAATTGCAATACCGACATTATAGCAAGCTCTAAGACTTATGCGAACACAAGATTTCGATTTTTATTTACCTGATAACTTAATTGCACAACATCCAACCTCCGATAGAGCCGCTAGCCGCATGCTTCATCTAAACGGAACGAACGGTATATTAAGTGATAAAACATTTATGGATTTACCCAATTACCTGAATACTAATGATTTAGTAGTGTTCAATGACACCAGAGTCATTAAGGCGCGACTCTTCGGTAAAAAAGAAAGTGGCGGCAACGTTGAAGTACTTATAGAAAGAGTACTCGACGAACACACAGCTTACGCTCACGTTCGTGCTTCTCGGGCGCCTAAGGTTGGCACCAAACTAAAACTATCCAAAGCGCTGGATGTGTTAGTCATCGACCGCCAGGATGACTTATTTATGTTACGTTTTTTAAATGATGCATCCGTACTTGACACACTTGATCACTACGGAGCACTTCCCTTACCTCCTTATATTACCCATGAAGCAACTAGTGATGATGAAGAGCGCTACCAAACTGTGTTCAGTAAACATTTAGGCGCTGTTGCTGCGCCTACTGCAGGCTTACATTTTAATGATTCTATGTTAGCAAGTCTCAAGGATAAAGGGATTGCTGTTGCCTACGTCACACTGCACGTAGGCGCAGGAACTTTTCAGCCAGTTCGTGTAGACGATATCAAGGACCATAAAATGCATAGCGAGCTTTACAATATCCCTCAGACCACAATTGATATGATTGCTACAGCAAAATCAAATGGTGGAAAAGTGACGGCCATCGGCACCACAGCACTCCGTGCTCTAGAGAGCGCAGCTCAACATGGTAGATTAGAGCCAGGATGGAGCGAAACCTGCATTTTTATCACCCCTGGTTATGAGTTTAAGGTGGTCGATCGTTTATTTACTAATTTTCATTTACCTAAAAGTACCTTACTCATGTTAGTGTCAGCTTTTGCTGGCGCTGAGAACATTAAGCAAGCCTACGCATATGCCATTTCCCAGCAGTATCGATTTTTCAGTTACGGTGATGCTATGCTAATAGAAACCCACCCCAATAACCCATTGAACTGAATCAACAAATACTTTGACTAACTCAAGTATTATTTAAATATCGAAATGAAAGAATTTATGACCATTCCAAAATTATTATGCTCCCTAGCCTTATTTGCAACACTGCAACCGGCATACGCTGCCATTATTGCCGACGCTGAAGTTGTAATTAAAATTCCATTAGCAAAAAAACCTACAACACGTCCAATGACTGTGGCTTACGTGCCTAGCTTTAAGCATTATTACATTGCAGATGGCGGTCTAGCACCCATGGCTACTGAATATGAGTCTGCAACTTCTAAATCATTAGTTCACACCTACGATGAACTAGGCAAGTATGTAAGTTCAGCAAAGCCTGGTTACGACAATCGCTCCATTTACTACAATAGTAACAACGGAAAATTGGAAACAATTACCTACAATGTTTCTAGTGATGTCGGTTTTTCACCGAACACTGGCATCTACTCACTAGACATAGCGGAAAATGGTGAACTTAAAGATTCATCAAATGATGTCATCGAATTCAACCCAGCTTTTGGCGATGCTGCGACTATGCCAAGCTATAACCCTGATACTAATCAATACTATGCCAAACAAGAACATGGCAATAAAGTATGGGTAGTTGATTTAAAGTCGCGCGAAAAAATTCGAGAAATTGCTTTAGATTTGACGAAAGCAGGCGTTTCATACGACGATGTAAGCGATCACTTTGTGGCCTACAGCGGCATAAAGGGAGAAGAGCTAGTTTTGCTTGATGTGGACCACAAAGCTGTTTTGATATTCGATTTGAGTGGTCATTATATGGGTAAGAGTGAACTACCTAAAGAGTTAAAGCTGCGTTCACAAAACCACTTCAATGGCACTGGCTATACTAACAATATGTTATTTGTCTACAATGAACCTGAAGGTGAATTCGGGACGTACTATGGATTCAAAGTATTAAAAGGTAATTAAGTTTTTCTATAAAAAAGGCCAGAAAAAAACCGCCTTAGGCGGTTTTTTTCTTAGTAGTATTTTCTAAAAGATTAGAATTACTTGCCTAGCATGCCAGCAAGCTTACCTGACAACATGCCAAAAACAGCACCTAATACAACTGAAAGTGAAACCAATAATACTGGATTACTTAAATTTGTTGCAGTAACACTGCCAGCACCAGTCGTTTGTAATGCATAACCAGCTGTAGCGGCATAACCATAAACGTTTGCTGGTACTACTGACAATAAATCTTGTCCTGCCACAATGACCAAGAAGAATACTGTTACAGCAATATAAACTGCAGGTCCAGCTGCGCCAGCTAAGCCCAATGGATTTGCACCCACTAAAGCAAGAGCAACACCTGCTAGAACAGCACCATAGACCATGCCAACAATAGTTTTTTGTAATGCAGCGTTATCACCGCCTGTGTGGAAATAGCAACCCCAAGCAATAAATCCAGCCCAAACCAACACTGATCCTGATAATGGCCCTAAAGCCAGAAATGCCCATACTCCACCTAAGATGGCAATACTTAATGCTAATGCAGTTAATTTCGACATACTTTATCTCCTAATTATTATAATGAGTAGCTAGTTAATGCGAACAGCAGTGAGACATGTCGGGTAATTTTAATAGTGTTTTCTAGCCCCCGATCACATAACGCTAGGGGCATACTGAATGATTTTTATCAAAATGTAAACTTTTTTGTAAGGATTTGTAACAAATCTCAGAGGCGTTACTGCAAAAAATAATGGGAAGGCTTGCTGCTATTAGCTTTGCGGAAGTGAGCTTTAATTTTTAAGTTTGAATTTTAAGAGTTGGAAAGGATAAAAACTCAGAATCTTTATCCTTATTTAGGGTAAAAGCGCCGATATACTGCTAATAAAATGCCATTGTCCGCACAAACTCAACCACTTCACTCAGTGCAATAGACTGCGCATCTACTGACGTACGCCCCTTATACTCCACCAAACCATCAGCTAGACCGCGCTCGCCAATGACCAATCGATGGGGAATTCCCATTAAATCCGCCTCAGCAAACATGACACCTGGACGCTCACCGCGGTCGTCTAGTAACACATCGACCCCAGCAGCCAAAAGCGCATCATATAAATCATTAGACGCCAACTTAACTTCAGCAGATTTTTCATAACCTATGGCACAAATAGCGACTGAGAACGGCGCCATACTTGCTGGGAAAATAATACCTCTATCATCATTGCCCTGTTCAATGGCCGCGCCAACGATGCGCGAAACACCAATACCATAACAGCCCATTTCCATGACCTGCGTCAGGCCGTTTTCATCCAAATAAGTAGCGCTCATCGCTTCTGAATACTTGCTGCGTAATTGAAAAATATGTCCAACCTCAATCCCGCGGCACAACGATAACTTTCCCTGACCATCAGGACTCATATCGCCCTCAATGACATTTCGGATATCTGCAACTAAGCTAGGTTCTGGTAAATCACGTCCAAAATTCACACCGCTCAAGTGGTATTTCGGCTTGTTAGCGCCACAAACAAAATCACTCATTAGCGCTACGGATCTATCTGCAATGATTTTAACTTGCGCACCCACGCCAACTGGCCCAATAAAGCCTGGCGGGCAAAGTAAATTACTTCGCACTTCTTCTTCAGTGGCTAACCGAAACTCAGACATACCCTCTAATTTAGCAAACTTCACTTCA
>Ga0364908_10311_pt1 | contig 10967 bp, 14 predicted proteins | sample ExccelJu500002D4_2_FD_206965 | JGI IMG/M metagenome (GOLD analysis project Ga0364908, IMG submission 206965) | Enriched cells from Trout Bog Lake Hypolimnion, Wisconsin, USA - BchlTB.July02.5000.02.D4 | ecosystem: Environmental > Aquatic > Freshwater > Lake > Hypolimnion/Profundal zone | place...
CCACTCAGCCAATCATGTGGCACTAACTGCGACCGACCAATCTTTAGAAGCCCTGAAGATCGCTCAGCAAAATGCTTGCAATCTTCAATTAGATACAAGGGTCCACTTCAAGCAAGGATCTTGGTATCAGGCCCTTGAAGCAAATGATCTGTTTGATGTCATTGTTAGTAACCCTCCGTATATCGCCAAAGGGGATATGCATCTAGTTCAAGGAGATTTACGCTTTGAGCCCCAATCCGCATTAACCGATGATTTGGATGGCCTAAGCTGTTTAAAAGCAATTATTTTTGGGGCCACCGCCCATCTCAAGCCAAAAGGACTTATTGCGGTAGAGCATGGCTTTGATCAGAGGGAAGCGGTGATGGCAATAATGGCCGAGGCAGGATTTAGGGATATCCAAAATCATGCTGATTTGGCAGGCCACCCTAGGGTCAGTACCGCCAGAAAATGAGGCTTTTACTTAATCTGCTTTACCGCTGATTTCTGATAAAGCTTTAAAATCAGTTCATCCTTATTGATTCAAGAAAGACCATCATGGACACCCAAGCAAAAATCAAAGAAATTGTTACCTCCCACCCAGTCGTGCTGTTTATGAAGGGCACTGCTCAGTTTCCTCAGTGCGGCTTCTCTGGCAATGCCATCAATATTTTGAGGGCAGCTGGTGTTGAGAATCTTCATACCGTGAACGTATTTGATGATGAAAATATTCGTCAAGGCATTAAGCAATATGCTAATTGGCCAACGATTCCCCAGCTTTATATCAATGGTGAATTTATTGGCGGCTCTGACATTCTCACAGAAATGTTTCAAAGCGGCGAACTTCAAAAGCTTGTTAAAGCCTAATTAAATTTGAGTCTAGATACCCTTCTCTTATTAGGCCTAGCCTTTGGAATTTGTGTAGGCCTATTGGTCTACATATTTAGTCTACGCTCTGCACTTCAACAATTCACGGGCGTACAGCAAGAACGAGATCAGGCCATTCAAAAAGCGATTCGCCTTGAGGCTGAGCTTGATGCGGAGCGCAAACAAGGCCTAGGACGAATTGAATCTCTCAATGAAGCCAAAGAAGCATTAACGAGTCAGTTCAAGAATCTGGCCAATGAGATTCTGGAAGATAAATCGAGACGATTTACTGAACAGAATGCTGCTAGCCTAGATGCACTATTAAAACCACTACAAACTAAGCTCAGTGAATTCAAAGAGCAGGTCAATACTTCTTATGGCAATGAAGCACGTGAGCGCTTTGCCTTAAAGAGTGAGATTGAGCGTCTTGCTAATCTGAATCTCAAAATGTCAGATGAGACCCGCTCCTTAACTCAAGCACTCAAGGGTGACTCAAAAGTTCAAGGTAACTGGGGTGAACTTGTTCTCGAGTCCATCTTACAATCTTCTGGTCTTCGCAAAGGCGAAGAGTATTTGGTTCAAGACAGTCATACCCTTACAGATGGTTCACGTCTCCAGCCTGACGTTGTTGTGAAATTACCAGAGGGTCGCAGCCTCGTTGTGGATAGCAAGGTCTCGATTACTGCTTATGCCCGCTATGCTGAAAGTACTGATCCAATGGTTGCCGAGCAAGAACTCGCCGCCCATATTCAGTCTTTACGTCAACATATTCAAGGGCTATCGGCAAAAAACTATAGCTCCCTTTACGGCATTGGCTCGGTTGACTTTGTTTTGATGTTTGTTCCAGTAGAGCCCGCATTCTTATTGGCACTTAAGACCGCACCTAATCTCTATCAAGAAGCCCTTGCTAAGAATATCGTTTTAGTTTGCCCAAGTACGCTGATGGCCACACTACGCACCGTTGCTCATTTGTGGAGGCAGGATCATCAGAATCGTAATGCGCTGGAGATCGCCAAGCAATGCGGAAACCTCTACGATAAATTTGTGAACTTTGTAGATGATCTAGAGAAATTGGGTCAGCGCTTAGATCAGGCTCAAACAAGTTATCACGATGCATTTAATAAACTGAAGGCTGGTAAAGGTAACTTGATACGTTCTGCTGAAAGAGTAAGGGAGCTAGGTGTAAAGCCTAGCAAGAATCTTGCTTCACCCCTGATTGAGTCTGCTGACGATTCTGATTAAGTAATCAGCAAATAAAAAGCCCACCGTATCTCAACAGCGGGCTTTCTTAAAACTAAATACCGTTTAAAACTTTAGCAATTAAGCAGCTTTGCGTGTACGTGATGCAGGAGCTGCTTTTTTCACTTGGGTGATCTGACCTTGAACAGCGTCAATTGCTTGCTCAGCAGTTTTCTCTGCAGTTGCAAAAGCCTCTTTGCTTGCGGAGCGGAACTGCTCAAAACCTTGCAATGCACTACCGTATACAGTCTTGAATGCTGACAAGAATGCGTCAGAACCGGCAGGTGCGTTAGCAGAAATGGTGTTTACCCACTCTTGAAAACCGTTTTGCAACTGATCAATGTTCGCTTCGATAACGTTAGCGAGTTCTTTGTTGCTATCGCGCATTACTTTAGTAACTTTGCGTTGGTAAGCAACAGCTTGTGTGCCAACAGATTGCAATGCATCAGCACTGATGATTTCAGTAACTTGCTTTGGATCTTTAGCATTCAAAACTTGCTGAATACCGTCTTGTGCATTAACTAATGCATCTTTGGAAGCTGCATAGTTCAACTCAGCCAATTTCTGGGCATTTTCGAGAGCAGCTTCGCTCAAAGAAAATGTAGCCTCGAGGCCTTTGCTGTTAATTTGGGACAATTTAGCGGTGATTTGTTCTTGGTTCATATATTTCTCCATTAATTAAGTGGTACAACTAATCTATTAAGTGCATTTAATGCATACAAAAACTTTAAATATTGCACTGCACCATAGAACTATATCTAAACCGGAATGACAAATCAAGAACTTTTTGTTGCTTTGCAACAAATATGAGTAGAATTTAATTAAAGTGAATAAAAACAATAACTTACAATCCAGCTTTAAGCATCAAAGCTATCCCAAAATGCTGATTGCGGCTTGTTTTGGGACTTTTTTAGAATGGTATGACTTTCTGACCTTCGGCGCCCTAGCGGTTACCTTTGGCCCCCTATTCTTTCCATCCAATGACCCGTCTTCTAGCCTTCTGGCGAGTCTAGCCACTTTTGGGGTGGGAATGATAGTCAGACCTATTGGAGCAGCGTTTTTTGGCTCCATGGGGGACCGTATCGGTCGGAAGCCCGTATTCATGATTACTATTTCCATCATGGGTCTGGCCACCCTTTTAGTCGGTTTTTTGCCAACTAACGCCACGATTGGCATATGGGCCCCAATTCTTTTAGTGAGCCTTCGGATACTCCAGGGATTTTCTGCTGGGGGAGAAATTGGCGGCGGCGCAATCTTTTTGGCAGAGCATGCTGGAGAAAAAAATCGAGGGTTCAAAACGAGCTTTTTGCAACTCATGGGGCCGTTTGGTATTTTGGCCTCGACCTTACAGATAACGCTTTTACAGAAATGGTTATCAGCCGAGGAGTTCCAAATATGGGGTTGGAGAATTCCATTTTTTGTCTCATTCTTACTTCTTCTCCTGGCGCTATATTTCCGCCGAACCCTTGAGGAGACACCAGCATTCGAGGCATTGAAAAAAGAAAATATAAAAACTGAAGGTCAACTCATCAATAATTTTAAGGACTCAGAAATTCGCAAGAAAATGTTGCTACTTTTTTTCTGCCTGTCTGGTGGAGGAGCTGTGCTGTTCTTTTGCTCGCAGGTCTATCTACCAATTTTTCTCAAAACTACTGTCAAGCTCTCTGCAGAACTAGTGGATCGATTGAGCATTTTTTCAACCATCTTCTTAGTACTCACAATCATCTTTGCTGGGTGGTTATCTGATCGAATTGGCAGAAAGCCGGTGGTAACAATCGGCCTTCTCTTAGGCACAGGATTGATTCTTCCAGCGTTTTGGTTGATTCAAAAAATTGGACTTCATTACCCTATCAGTGGAGTAGAGATCTTATTCATCAGCTCGATTATGTTTGGATTGTCGTTGATTCTAGGACTGCTTGGAGGACCACAAGCGGCCATGCTTGCAGAATTGTTCCCTGCAAAATCTAGAAATAGTGCTGCCACATTTCCACATAATTTAGCTGCCGGATGGATCGGGGGAATGCTGCCATTTATTGTGACTTGGACAAACCAAATCAACAACAGTTCACTGATTGGCCTTTGGTATCCAACCACTTTTTTGGGAATATCTGCAATCTTGGCGCTGACATTTTTACCAGAGACCTCAAGAAGTCATTTGCATTGAGAGGTCAGCTTAGAGAGTGGTGCCCCTTGTCCGACTCGAACAGACCACCTACTGATTACAAATCAGTTGCTCTACCAGATGAGCTAAAGGGGCACGGATAGGATTTTAGCCTATTTCACAATCTTTAAAGTTGGGCGATTCGGTTTAGGGGGCTCTCTACCAGCATCCTCCTCGGTGGGCTTGGCTGGGGTTGAGGCTTTAGCTGGATCAAACGGAAATGACATTCCCTGACCGTTTTCTCGGGCATAGATAGCTAAAACATGGCTTATTGGCACCAAAATCTTTTTGGGTACACCGCCAAACCTTGCCTGAAAGCTAATCCAATCATTCTCAATCTGCAGGTTATGGCAGGCCTCGGCAGAAAGATTTAAGACTATTTCATCATTCTTGACGAACTCCATAGGCACTTCAACACTTTGATCGACAAAAACGGCTATGAAGGGGGTAAAACCAAAATCCGCACACCACTGATGTAGTGCGCGGATTAGATAGGGCTTATTACTTGGTACGTCAGACATATTGATCTGATCTGACAAATGAACCGCTTAGCGGCGCATAACCTTTTCTGAAGGCGTTAAAGCCTCGATATAGGCTGGTCTGCTAAAGATGCGTTCTGCGTACTTCAAAAGCGCAGCAGCGTTTCTAGAGAGATCAATACCATAATGCTCAAGACGCCACAACAAAGGCGCAATAGCTACGTCTAGCATTGAAAACTCTTCGCCGAGCATATATTTGTTCTTCACAAAAATGGGAGCTAACTGAGTCAGACGATCACGAATGGCTAGACGAGCCTTCTCGTGAACTTTTTCTGCAGCCTTGCCTTTTTCATTTTCTAAGGCGGCTACGTGGACGAATAGCTCTTTCTCAAAATTGAACAGGAAGAGTCGTGCGCGTGCACGAGCAACTGGATCTGGCGGCATCAATTGCGGATGAGGAAAACGCTCATCAATGTATTCATTGATGATGTTGGATTCATACAAAATCAGATCGCGCTCAACCAAGATTGGAACTTGGCCATAGGGATTCATTACCGAGATATCTTCTGGCTTATTAAACAAGTCGACATCACGTATTTCAAAGTCCATGCCTTTTTCAAAAAGCACTAGACGGCAGCGTTGCGAGAATGGGCAATTGGTACCCGAGTACAACACCATCATAAATAAATTTCCTTAATCAACACTTCACAGTACAACTTTAAATTTAGTTCGGATCTTAATGGATATCTTTCCAATAAGCCTTATTCAAACGCCAAGCAAACAAGGTGAAGACGGCTAGGAATAGAAGAACGATCACCCCTAAACGTTTACGCTCAAGCTGCACAGGCTCAGCCATCCAAGACATGAATGAGACTAAGTCGGCAATGTTATCGTCGTAATCTTGGACACTCATTGTGCCTGGTGTTAACTGCTCAAAGCCTACAAATACCTTCTCGGTTCTAGACTCATCATGCGGATCTTTGCGATCTTCAAACTTTGCAGCACGCTGACCTTGCAATTGCCATAAAACATGGGGCATACCAACGTTGGGATACACGAGATTGTTCCAGCCCGTTGGACGCTCATCGTCTTTATAGAAAGTACGCAAGTAGGTGTAAAGCCAATCAGTACCCCGCGCCCTAGCTTCCACAGAAAGATCGGGCGGAACTTTACCAAACCAAACCTTAGCGTCCTTGGGTGACATGGCAATTGTCATCAAATCACCAACTTTGGCGTCAGTCAAAATTAAATTATCTTTAATCTGCTGATCAGTCAGGCCAATATCTCGCATCCGGTTATAACGAACGCTGGTTGCAGAGTGGCAACCAAAACAATAATTGACAAATAGTTTTGCACCATTTTGCAAGGAGGCGTTGTTACTGACACGATTTGGCGCAGCATCTAATGGAAAACCGCCCTCATTTGCGCTTGCATTAACACTCATTACTAAAGCCGCTACCAGCAGACTAACTTGGCAGAGGCTTCTCAAGGTTTGCAGAATCTGTTTCATACTCATTCCTAATATCTCTCTGGTATCTGAATTAATGCGCTTCAAAAGTCACGCGTGATGGAACTGGCTTAAATTTACCCAGCTTGCTCCAGAACGGCATTCCCAAGAAAAAGCCCAGATAGTAAATGGTACAGACCTGAGAAATCTTTTCAAAAGTAGGTGATGGTGGCTGAATACCCAAGTAGCCCAAAACCACAAAGCTCACTACAAAAATTCCGTAAATGTATTTATGAAATTGTGGACGATAGCGAATCGACTTCACGGGAGAATGATCAAGCCAAGGCAAGAAGAACATGATCACTACTGAACCACCCATGATCACTACACCCCAGAACTTCGCATCCAAGAATTTAAAGCCGACTGCCAAAACAACCAAGATCAACAAACAAATTCCTTTGGTCTTCCAAGTCTTAGCCATCTTTGCAAACATCAGCAAAATCACGGCCAAGAAAATCCATAATGGCAACAGGAAGTTGCTGGTAGTAGCACGCAGCATGGAATAGAACGGCGTGAAATACCATACTGGTGCAATGTGTGGGGGCGTTTGCAGTGGATTTGCAGGGATGAAGTTATTGGCCTCTAAGAAGTAGCCACCCATCTCAGGGGCAAAGAAAACGATCAAGGCAAAGATCATCAAGAAACCACCCAAGTACATTACATCGTGTACAGAGTAGAAGGGATGGAAAGGGATTCCATCAACAGGATGGCCTTGGGCATCAAGCGTATTTTTAATCTCAACACCATCGGGATTATTTGAGCCAACTTCATGTAAAGCAATAATGTGGGCCGCAACTAAACCAATCAACACTAATGGAATTGCTACTACGTGGAATGCAAAGAAACGGTTCAGCGTTGCATCACCAACGACATAATCACCACGTAGCCACAGAGAGAGATCTGGCCCGATTAATGGGATAGCGGAGAACAAGTTCACAATCACCTGAGCGCCCCAGTAAGACATCTGACCCCATGGGAGCAAGTAGCCAAAGAAAGCTTCGCCCATTAAGCACAAGAAAATAGCGCAACCAAAGATCCAAATCAATTCACGGGGCTTGCGATAGGAACCATAGATCAAGCCGCGGAACATGTGCATGTACACGACGACAAAGAACATGGAAGCGCCGGTGGAGTGCATATAACGAATGACCCAGCCCCATGGTACTTCGCGCATGATGTATTCAACAGACTCAAATGCCTTAGCAGCATCGGGTTTGTAGTTCATGACCAAGAAAATACCGGTAGTAATCTGAATTGCTAAAACAACAATAGCCAGTGCACCGAAGATGTAGAAGAAATTCAGGTTCTTAGGAGCGTAGTACTCGCTCATGTGCTTCTTGAATGTTTCCGTTAACGGAAAACGAGAATCTACCCAGGCTAAAACTTTTTCACCAGCAGATGCGTTTGCAGAAACTTCTTTTTCGTGGAATGCCATTTATTTCTCCTTAGGCCTTCTTATCATCGCCAATCAGAATCTTGGTATCGCTCAAATACATATGGGGCGGCACTTCAAGGTTATCTGGGGCTGGTTTATTTTTGTACACACGACCTGCCATATCAAAGGTAGAACCATGACATGGACAAAGGAAGCCACCTGGCCAAGTATTTGGCAAGGAAGGCTGTGGACCTGCATCAAACTTAGCAGAGGGTGAGCAGCCTAAATGGGTGCAAATACCGACTACGACGAGGTATTCAGGCTTAATGGAGCGCCATTCATTGCGGGCGTAGGGTGGCGTTAATTCAGATGGGTTGCGCTTAGACTCTGGATCAGCCAAATTAGGATCATTCTGTGGCAACTCAGCCAATTGCGCCTCGGTCCGACGAATAACCCAGACTGGCTTACCGCGCCACTCGATGGTTCTCATCTCGTCTGGCTTCATCCCAGAGATGTCTATCTCAACAGCTGCGCCAGCGGCCTTAGCGCGCTCAGAAGGCTCGAAACTGTCAACAAAGGGGTATAGGGCTGCAGCGGCGCCAACGCCTCCAACTGCCGAAGTAGCGATCAGCCATTGGCGGCGATCCTTGTCCATGCTGGGCTTGTCACTCATTTACAAAAAATCCTCAAAAGACGCGTTTAATAGTGAAAATTGCTTAAAGATAGGATTTTAAAGTAAAAAGTGGGGTAAGCAAGAAAGATCTGGGGTTAATCTTCGGGTAGGCGAAATTAGCATAAAAAAGTGAGGCAATTATGGGTGTTTTAAAGGAATTTCGGGACTTTGCGGTCAAGGGAAGCGTGATCGATTTAGCCGTAGGTGTCATTATTGGCGGGGCTTTTGGCAAAATCGTCGACTCCCTGGTCAATGACATCGTGATGCCGGTCATCTCGACCCTCTTAGGCGGTCATATCGACTTTACAAACCTCTTTATTGTCCTGGGAAGCATCCCGGACAACGTCCCCAAAACCTATGATGCCCTTAAAAAGGCTGGCGTTCCCATTTTTGCCTACGGTAATTTCATCACCATTTCGATCAATTTCATCTTATTGGCTTTTGTGATTTTCCAAATGGTCAAAGTGGTCAATAAGATCCGGTTGACAGATGCGCCCCCTCCCCCACCAACACCAGAAGACATTGTGCTGCTGCGAGAGATTCGAGATAGTCTAAAAAAATAGTCCCCTAAAGAATGTACAGCGTATGTTGAATCGACTGTGGCTGCTATTTGCTCAGGCTGTAACCATCCTCTTAGCGGCTTGGTTCGTCCTGATTACGCTCAAACCAGAATGGCTGGGCGAGGTCAATGTGACGACCATGGTTCAGAGTGCCACCTTCAAAGAAAGTGATGATGGATTCAGCCCTAATCCCGGCTCTTATCATGAGGCTGTCAAAAAAATCGATGCCGGCAGTTGTAAATATCTTCACCAGCAAAAATGCTAAACCACTATCAGCTCGGAAAAATAAAAAAAATAACTCAGATCCCCTCTTTCAGTTTTTTAATGGTGAAACAGCGGACGAGCCTATTTCAAGCTTAGGATCTGGCGTATTGGTAAGTCCAGAGGGCATCATTCTCACCAATCATCATGTCATCAGCGATGCAGATGAGATAGAAATTGCCTTGTCGGATGGCAGAAAATTAAAAGCAAAAGTGGTGGGCAGCGATCCCGAAACTGATATTGCTGTTCTAAAGATCGATGCAGCAAATTTACCAACTCCAATCACGCTCGGAAAGATTGACTCTGTTCATATTGGCGACGTTGTTTTGGCTATTGGCAATCCCTTTGGTGTTGGAGAGACCGTCACCTCAGGAATTGTTTCAGCTATGGGTAGAGACCGCGTGGGCATCAATACCTTTGAAAACTTTATTCAAACTGATGCCGCGATTAATCCTGGCAATTCCGGAGGAGCGCTCATTGATACTCATGGAAATCTCATTGGGATTAACACTGCAATCTTCTCTAATAATGGTGGCTCAATGGGCATTGGCTTTGCCATTCCGATTAATTTAGTTAAGCAAATAATGGAAGCCATCATTAAAAATGGTAGCGTCACCAGAGGTTGGATTGGGGTTGAGCCCCAAAATACATCGCCAGAGCTGCTGGAGTCTCTTGGACTAGGAAAAGATACGGGCGGCGTTGTTTTATCTGGGGTGCTGGAACAGGGTCCTGCAGACCGCGCCGGCATAAAGCCTGGCGACGTTTTACTGTCAGTTAATAATCAAAATATTAATGACGTTCGCAGCTTACTGAATCTGATTGCACAAGAAAAACCGGGCGATGAGGTTGAGCTCAAAATCATCCGCAAGGGTAAGCCGCTAGAAATCAAAATTCGTATAGGAAAACGCCCTAGCCCTAAATAAGAAAATTAATGCGCCAAGATCTTGGATAAGAAATCTTGAACACGGTGTGAACGCTTACTAGATTCACCAAAAAATTCTTCTTTACTGCAGTTTTCGATAATGTGGCCTTGATCCATAAAAATGACTTGGTCACTAACCTTGCGTGCAAAACCCATTTCGTGCGTAACGCAACACATCGTTGTACCATCATTTGCCAAGCTAACCATCACATCGAGAACTTCACCGACCATTTCTGGATCTAGAGCTGAGGTTGGTTCATCAAATAACATCACAATTGGATCCATACTCAGCGCACGCGCAATAGCCACTCGCTGCTGCTGCCCACCCGATAACTGTCCTGGAAACTTATCCTTTTGCGCAATCAATCCAACTCGGTCTAAATATTTCAAACCATGAGCCTTAGCATCATCCATAGAGCGGCCAAGAACCTTCATTTGCGCAAGCGTGAGGTTTTCGGTCACACTAAGATGAGGGAATAATTCAAACTGCTGAAAAACCATACCAATACGTGCTCTCAGCTTGGGTAAATCCGTTTTAGGATCATGCAGATTGATTCCATCAACGATGATCTCACCCGCCTGAAATGGTTCTAAAGCATTGATCGTTTTAATCAAAGTCGATTTGCCAGACCCAGACGGACCACAGATCACCATCACTTCCCCTTTGGTGATTGAGACGCTGCAATCTGTCAGCACCTGAAAAGAGCCGTACCATTTAGAAACGTTTTTAAGTTCGATCATGATGAAGTGGGAATTTATACAAATAATTAACGAATAATGGCAACTTTGGTTTGAATCTTTCGAGCCACTCTAGAAAGCGAAAAACAAATCACAAAATACGTGATTGCAGCCAAAGCATAAGTCTCGATTGGGCGACCATAATTTTTGCCGGCAATCTCAAAGCCCTTGAGTAAGTCATAAGCGCCAATGGCGTAGACCAAGGAGGT
>Ga0364908_10473_pt1 | contig 10560 bp, 12 predicted proteins | sample ExccelJu500002D4_2_FD_206965 | JGI IMG/M metagenome (GOLD analysis project Ga0364908, IMG submission 206965) | Enriched cells from Trout Bog Lake Hypolimnion, Wisconsin, USA - BchlTB.July02.5000.02.D4 | ecosystem: Environmental > Aquatic > Freshwater > Lake > Hypolimnion/Profundal zone | place...
AAAGCTTCTTACTCAAACTAGGGTTTAAGGTAAGATCGCCAGGGAGCTCCCACTTCATTTTTTGGAAAGATGGGTACGAGAAAAATATATCCCTCAAAAAGCGATCTCAGCTTCTACCCTATCAAATTCGAATGTTAGAGGAGGTTGTAAAAACTTATGAGCAAGATGAAAAAAACGAAGGATAATAAGGATTTAAGTTATTACTTGAATCTTCCCTGGACCTACACTATTGAGACAGAAATCCATGAAGGATCAAGTTATTACATTATTAGGGTCAATGAGCTACCAGGCATCTGCACAGATTCAGAAAGCCTAGATGAAGGCATGAGCGAAATAAAAGGTCTTATTGCATGTGCCGTAGAGATCTATCAAGAAAAAGGCGAACCCGTGCCTCAACCTGTCGATCGAGATCAATTTAAGGGCAAAATCTTATATCGCACTGATAGCGAACGTCACTACCTTATAGCTAAAACAGCACAAAGGATGCACAAATCAATTAGTAAGACTTTGGACACCCTAATCGATAAAGGATTGGACCAGTTAAGAGCTATCTAAAAGTTAGAATAGAGGCAGTCATATGTGTAAAAGAAGAAAAGGTACATTGTTCATGGCCCTTCATAGCCGCAAACCCCTGCACGCGGAGAATTGGCAAGAGGCATTAACATGTATGTATCTTCCTCATCTATCGCACAGGAATGATTTTCACTGCAATTAGCACATGTTGTACCGCCACATAATGAACAAATGGTTCCAGATGGCTTTTTACAAGATTCGCAAGGAAAAACAGGAGGGTCGTTCTTCATAAGAATCGTAATTTTTTTTAGAGGAGATGTATTAATAACCCCTATAACCTCTAGGTCAAGTTCTGTAGAAGATCCCATATCGTATGCATAATCAATTCTCAAGCCCGACGAAAAGAGTTGATTGACTTTTTTTTTCATAGATTGGCTAGAATTTCCTGACTCCGTGTGCGACATGTAACGACGGCCATTAATCGTAAACTCACTTAAATGGCCACAACATTCAAGCCACGTCTTTCGCAAAAACTGATCTAGCTGACCCAAGGACGTGTCTATAGGGAAAGCAATAAACATCCAATAGAGGTTTGGTTGTTCTAACCAAGATACCCTTGCTAAATATCCTTCCGATGTTAAGAGGGTAGAATCAGAGCGTCCTTCTACGCATCCCAAAAGATGCTTACTTGCCTGAGTTGGATTATATATCTCGCCACATTGAATGCATTTACCTTTTGTCTTTATTTTCATATCAATGAATTGCTCCCAAGGTAGCTGCTACCCAACTTGGTGATGGGTCTCCTTGAAAGAGTCCTGAGACGTCCACGAGTTTGAGGTCTAAAATGTGTCCTTTAGCTGCACTCCCCACAAGATAATGGACTATTGCAGTGACATCGGAAGGATCTCCTACTGCCAATGGGTTCATCCAATGGTCAAAATAACTGCTGTAGTCGCTATCATTTAAAAAAGTATATCCTTTTTCCACCTGTTTACGTGCAAAAAGGGGTGGTGTTAGACAAGCTGCCGCCAGCCCTCAACTCAAAATAAAAACACCTTAATCAAAAAAATGTATCGATATTTGCCTAGATCTAGTAATTTTTTGCTTAAAAATTAAGTTCCTACTTATAAATTGTATTTGCAACTTCCTGTATTTTTTGATAGGATAACCTTAATTTATTAGGAAGTTTTCATGAAAATGTTCCTACACCTGTAATTCTAGGAACTTTTATAAAAGGTTAAATTATGCTTCACCGATGGGTAAAAATTGTTGGAATTGCAAGTATTTCATTAATTGTTATGTTGTTACTGACAGGATATCTTTACCAATTTATTGGTACAAAAATCGATGATTACAAGTATCCCCCGCCAGGTAAAATGGTGAATGTTGGAGGCTATCAACTACACATCAATTGTACAGGTGAGGGTGGACCGACTGTCGTATTGGATGCTGGAATGGCTAGTAGTTCACTTGATTGGGCACTTGTTCAGCCTGAAATTGCAAAATTCACTAGAGATGCAGCTATGATCGCGCTGGCATGGGATGGAGTCAAGAAAGCCCTAATCCTCGCACAAGTATGCATATCGTAGAAGAATTACATACTCTTCTAAAAAATGCTAATATGCCAGGTCCTTATATCCTTGTAGGACATTCGTTTGGAGGAATCAATGTGCGCCTATATGCCAATCGGTACCCTGATGAAGTATTTGGGCTTGTGCTGGTGGATTCTTCGCATGAACTACAAAGTAAAAAATTTCCACCTCACCCAGAATCTACACTGTTCGAGAAATTTAACGATGGCCTAGAGAACTTCTTAGTTCCATTCGGTTATGGACGTATACGCGCAAAGAGGGAACTAGAGTATTTACAACCATTCCCTGAAGATATCAAAGAAATGTATGTTGCAAAAATCAGCACCACCAAGTTCTTCAAGGCATGGCATCAAGAAATGTTAAACACTGATGAAAGCTCTCAAGAGCTTGAAAATGAAAATAGTTTTTTAGGAAATAAACCTCTAATTGTTATCACAGCAGGAAAGCCTGTTGAGTTAGGAACGGAATTTGAAAAACAACATGTTGATTTATTAAAAAAAGTATTTGAAATATCTAATGCTCTCCAGAAAGATCTAGTCACAAAATCGACTAAAGGAAAGCAGTTGATCGCTGAAAAGAGTGATCACCTGATTCCATGGTATCAACCAGAGATTATTGTTGATGCTGTTCGCGATGAGGTGAATCAGTATAATTCAACTAATAAGTAGAAATATTGATGAATCATTTTATGAAGTTGATTTAATGAAACAACGATGGACTATAGAAGAACTTGATGAACTGTGGATGCTTCATCCTGGAGAAATCAGTTTAATAACAAACAAGACTAAAGAGAATCAATTAGGATTTGCTCTCATTCTTAAGCATTTTCAGGTCGCTTCCTTTTTTCCAAAAAGCATCTCCGATATTCCAGAACCTGTTATTTTTCATGTAGCCAGACAACTCAATATTGTCATGACTACCAAAGCCTACAACTGGAATAAAAAAACTGCAGAAACCTATCGTCGACAAATTAGAGATTATCTAGGTTTTCGAGAATCCAAAGAAAGCGATGTTTTAGAAATAATTACCTGGTTGGTTGAACATGTTTTGCCTGAAGGAAAAACTTCTATCCCGCATTTGCAAGAGAAGATTTATGCTTACTTAAAAAGTAAAAAGATAGAGCCCTTTAGTTTAGCTAAAATGGATCGATATATTCGATCGGCGTTGCATACTTTTGAAATTCATCTTTTCAATAAAATTTCAGAAGCACTCTCAGTTAAAAGTAAGGAATCCCTTCTTGGGTTAGTAGCGCTCCAAGAAGAACAGGATCTTCAGTCTTATTATTTACGTGATTTAAAACAAAATTCAGGGAACGCGAATTTAGCCTCTATTCTAGGGGAGTTAGAGAAACTTAATCGCATCATTGAAATTGATTTGCCAGAATCGCTATTCAAATGCCTACCACATCGAATTCTTGAAAAATACAAAGCAAGGATTTTGGCTGAACCTCCTTCTGAAATTCGGGGTCATAAAGAGCATATAAAGTGCGCAATGTTAGCTATTTTTTGTTATACGAGAGGTTGTGAAATTACGGATGATTTGATCGATTTACTCATCCAAGTTATCCATAAAATTGGAAAAAATGCAGAGCGAAAGGTTGATAAAAAGCTAACATCTGAATTGAAGAAAGTGAATGGAAATACAAGTATACTGCTTGAATTAGCTCAGACAGCCGTTTCTAATCCTGATGGAGTGATTAAAGAAGTTGTTTATCCTGTCGTTACAGAAGAAACGCTGAAAGCAATCATCAAAGAATACAAGTTTACAGGAAATGGATATAAGGAACAGGTTTATACTATAATGCGCGCCTCTTATAGTAGCCATTATCGCAAAATGTTGGCTCCTATTCTCAAGACCTTATGTTTTCAGTCAAATAATTCGGAACACCAACCTATTTTAAAGGCATTACAGATTTTAAAAGAACATTTGGATAGCAAAGCTATTTATTATCCATTAGGGCAAGACATCCCCATTCAAGGAGTTATTAAACCAAGTTGGCTAGAAATAGTCTTAGAAACCTCTGTAAATAACGATAAGCAAAAGGAGCCAGATCGAGTCAAACGAATAAATTATGAAATTTCCGTCCTAAAAGCTTTGCGTGACGGGCTTCGATGTAAAGAAATATGGGTCAAAGGGGCTAATCGTTACTGCAATCCTGATGAAGATCTTCCCTGTGATTTTGAGGCAAAGCGAGAAGATTACTATTTAACCCTGAATCATCCGCTAGACAGCAAAGTGTTTATCTCAAAACTTCAACAAGAAATGCGGAATACTCTTTCAATGTTGAATGAGGGAATGTCTCAAAATAAAAAAGTTACAATTTTGCCAAAAAGAGATGGGTTCATTTCCTTATCTCCTTTGGAAGAACAAGCACCTCCACCTAATTTACAGGTAATCAAAAAGCAACTTTTAGATAGATGGCCAACAACTAGCTTGTTGGATATTTTAAAAGAGACTGAATTTAGAACAGATTTTACATCTCTTTTCGTTAGCACAGGTAGTCGAGAATATCTTAATCCGGATCAGTTGAAAAAGCGTCTATTGCTTTGTCTTTTTTCCTATGGAACCAATACAGGGTTAAAAAGAATTAGTGCTAGTAACGCTGAGGTAACTTATGAAGAACTGAGGTATATTCGCCGCCGTTATTTGACAAAGACTAATTTAAGAATAGCGATTGCACAGATACTTAATTCTCTTTTTCAAGAACGACAAGAATCATTTTTCGGAGCTGCCACAACATCATGTGCTTCAGATTCTAAGAAATATGGCGTATGGGATCAGAACCTTCTGACTGAATGGCACACTCGGTATAGAGGTCGCGGTGTTATGATCTATTGGCATGTTGATAAGAAAGCAGCATGTATTTATTCTCAACTTAAAAGTTGTTCCTCTTCAGAAGTCTCTGCCATGATCGAGGGTGTTTTAAGACATTGTACAGACATGGAAATACAAAAAAATTATGTTGATAGTCATGGACAAAGCACTGTTGGTTTTGCCTTTTCTCACATGCTTGGTTTTGACCTATTGCCGCGCTTAAAAGCTATTCATAAACAAAAATTGTATCGACCTGAAGTAGGGAAGCCTGACGATTATCCCTATCTCCAGAATATTCTAATCCAGCCGATTCGATGGTATTTAATCCAAGAGCAATATGATCAAATCATCAAATTTACGACGGCCTTGCACCTAAGAACAGCAGATGCGGAATCAATTTTAAGACGGTTTACTCGCAATAACTTGCAACATCCTGTTTATCAAGCTTTATTGGAACTGGGCAAAGCCGTAAAAACCATTTTTTTGTGTCGTTACTTGCATTCAGAAGAGCTGCGTCGTGAAATTCATGAAGGTCTTAATGTCGTTGAATGCTCGAATAGCGTTAATGATTTCATTTTTTATGGCAAATCAGGAGAAATTTCAACGAATCGTAGAGAAGACCAAGAACTGGCTATGCTATGCCTACATTTGTTGCAAATCAGTTTGGTTTATATCAATACATTGATGCTTCAATCTGTTTTGGCTCATTCTCAATGGAAAAATAAACTAACGAGCGAAGACAAACGTGCCATTACACCACTGCTCTATGAACACATCAATCCTTATGGCTTGTTTCCTCTTGATCTAACTCATCGAATTCGCTTACAACAAGTTGAGGTAACCAATGACAGTACGTATGTCGCCTAGCAAAATGGCTAAACAGTTAACAAAGTACTTAAGGCCTGAACGGCCAGACTATAATTATTTACGAAATTTGTTTCGCCATTTACGCAAAGAGCTTGAGGTCCCTGTGACAACAGCGCCTAAAAAATTGCCAATTGTTCCCAGTGAAGAGGAGATCAAGAAGTATTACGAGGTTGTCTGGCAAGTTAAAAATATCCAACATATGGTCATGATAAAAACCCTCCTTTACACTGGAATCAGAGTTAGCGAATTAATCAATGTTAAAATTAGAGATATCGATTTTGATAGGTGCCAGATTCGTATTAATCAAGGTAAAGGAGGAAAGGATCGGATTGTTCCATTCCCTTTTTCATTTAGAGAAGTCTTTTCATTCTATGTCACTCAAATCCAAGAAAAAAAATGTGTACATCTTTTTGAATCTTCTTGGAAAAAACCTTATTCCGATCGAGGAATTCGCAAAATTCTAATGCGGTATACACAAGCCGCTGGCATAAAAAGTTCCATATCTCCTCATAAGTTAAGGCACTTTTTATTAACGTGGCTCAAAAAACAAGGTATAGACGATGCATTAATTCAACCTTATTCAGGACATGAAAGCCGTCAGTCTCTTGAAATTTATTCTAGATTATCGATCCAGGAGGCACAGAAAAAGTATAACGAAAACATTGGAAAATTTCCAATTTAAGTTGAGGGCTGGCGGCAGCTTGTCTAACACCACCACTAAATCTGCAAATGTCGATTTGGGGATTAAAAAATGAATGTAAATTTTTATCCCGAAATCAACAATATGTCGATTTCGGGATTAAATCTAAAAGAAAAACATCACTCTAAAAGTTTGCAAAAATCGATCACCTTATCGAAATACCCCTCATCTAAAACAGCATCTTCTACACCGTTCACATGGATGAGAACGGGTCTAATTGAAAAATATCTAGGCACTTTTAAGCGCTTTCTTTTTTCCTCCATATCTTCAATTATTTTTTTACCTATTCGATTTTTCGAAAATTTAATCTCGCATACATACAGATTATGAAAACGTGTTTGGATCATATAATCGATTTGGCATCCGGGTTGTCTTTTCGTTGGTCTTTGGAAAAAGGGGCCATCCATCACAACTTCTTCAGGAGATATTCCAGTTAATTTCCAGACAGTTTTGCGATTATGGACTACCAGATTTTCAAATTGCAAACCCATGATGGCTTCCCAACCAGGAAAACTTGTTAATAAAGAGGGAGAAAAGGTTCCTTTTTCAATTTTAGAAAGATTTCGAGATATATATTTCAAATAAAATCGAAGATAATTATCGCTCAAACGATAACGACTTAGCTTTCCCTCTTTCCCGTCCTCTAGATACCAAGTAAAATCCCTTTGAACAAATCCTGCTTTTACTAGATCATCTAGATACTTATTACGTAGTCCCCCGCGACTTTTTTTAAGTTCATTGCAAATTTGCACGAGTTCTTTAGGGCCTTCTGCAAGACTCGTTACAATTTCTTTGTAGCTTGCACTACGGCGTGAGAATAGGTCTGAAAATATCTCATCAAATTCGCGGACTAATAGCCCGCCTCGCGTAAAACAAAGATCTTGAATATTTTTCTCAGCAGGAAGATTTGGCATGATTTCTTCAAGATAACGGGGTACTCCACCTGTAATTGATAAAAGTTTGAATTTTTCATAAGAAGCGATGCGCTTCTCTTTAGGATGCCAGAAAGCATTGCAGACATTTAAAGGAAGTTCTTCTAGGACAAGATCTATTGTGATTCTTCCAACAAAGCCAGTGCTACTAAGAATATTTTCCTCAATCCAAGAAGAAATTGATCCACAGAGAGCCATAATTAGATTGGGATTTTTGCTAAAATACATGTCCCACGCGGTTTTTAACTTACCTAGGAAAGTAGGATCTTTTCCTCCCATCCATGAAATTTCGTCGAAAACGACAAGAACCCGGCCCTTTTCAGTATGTTTTGAAAGAGCCCAAAAAATATTTCCCCAATCATCAGATTTTACGCCAGGCAAGCCCGCTCTTTCAATTTGATTCGCAAATTCTTCTCGTTGTAGCTGTGCATTCGTTTTATTAACAGGTGGCATTCCAGAAAAGAAAAAGCTTTTCATTTCTTTCCCAAACTCTGCAAGCAGTCTGCTCTTACCAATTCGCCTTCGACCCCGTACTACGATGAGACTGGCACTTTTTTTATTCAGGAGCCCTTTAAGTCTGGCTATTTCAGGCTCACGTCCAATGAATGGGGATATTGTCATCTTTTTCTCCCTAGTGAGGATGATGTTTAAATCTGATTTTATTATAGACGGATCTAACCATAAAGTATCCTGAAATCATCAATATGTCACTTTTGGGATCAAAAAATTAAATCAATTATTGATCCCGAAAAAGTCAATATGTCGATTTTGGGATCAATCAAAATCCGGAATAGAAAGCACGTTTTGGGACAATTATTCACAAGCTCATATTTACACTTGTTTTATTAAATCGGTTTAAAATTAATCAAAGCAGATTTACTTTTATGATTGCCTTTGCTAGTATCCTGCGATTTATTTGTGATGACAAGTAGTTTTTGCTTTATAAAAATAATAGGAGAAAAAATGAGTGCGATATCCAATATAGAGTTAAGGATTCACGTAAATGAATATGGAGGAGTTTCAGGTAAAACCGTCATATATCACCGCAGAAATGCCGATGGAACTACTGATGTAGTGGAGCGTATATGGCGGTGTTTTGCTAAGGCGACAGAAAGTAGAGATTTTGTTGGTAGTAGAATAGAAAAACCAACTGTCAGTCAGCTCAATAATCCAGCTATACCGATTGGTCGAATTATACAGTGGAATTTAATCTCCCCAAAGGCGTTAAGCACGATGGTGCAAAATAAAACGCCTGCAAATATGGGATTAATTGAATTTATTAATTACTGTGAAATTAACAGGAAAAGTACCGCACCTGCAAACCACGATTTTCAAGGTGGTGTTGTTAGACAAGAACGCTATGTAGCACCTCAACCTCCACCATTGCCATTACAAAGTCAGGTAAATAGTTTAAGTCTGCAAGTGAAGCAATTAAGTGAGCAGCTTGCTAAACAGCAGCAGAAAAATACTAATCTCACTATTGTAAACACACAGCAACGAACTGAAATAGCCAAAATTTGCCAAGAAGTTGCTAAGCTGAATCAAATATTGGCGAGTCTTAATTAATCTGGTAACAACAATTATGAGGAATCGTTATGAGTTATTATGGTGGTCGTGATTCTTGTTTTGGAGATAGTGGATTTAATAGCGGACATAGTTACAGCAGTTACAGCACCGGAAGTAGCTATGATAGTTCTGGAGATAGGGGAAGTTCTTACGATCGTTGTTTTACAAGTGAAGGAAGACGTGAATATGGCAGCACAGACTACTGTATAGCCTGCGTAGCGCGGGATTCATACCAATCATCGACTGGTCGAACTAATTCTGCTTATGATAGAAGTGATCGGGGGGATGGAAGTAGCAGAAGCTATCAGAATGGAAGTCATAACGTGCATATAAGCGCTATATCTGGAGAACATAGCATTGGAGAGCATTCTTGCATACGTGAGCCTTCAATAAGTAGCGCTTCTTTACAACAGCTAAGTGACGCGATCAATCAGTTAGCGTTATCAACTCCCTCATTTGCTCAGTCGATTGTACCTTTAAAGCAATCGACTCAAGCTTTGAAAAGTGAGCTAGCTTCCTTTAAGATCGAAAGTCAAAAACTACATGATCTGTTAACTAACAACGGAGACAGAATTAGAGGTGCTTTGTAAAAAAACAAAGAGAAAAAAATCAACGCCTGCAACCACAAATGGTTATTTCTTTGCCTCAAGCTGCTAACTCAGCACCACAATCTGCTATTTTTCAACGGACAACAGAAAATAATCAAGGGACACTAAGAAATAAAATTGTAGAAGCAGCCTCGCGCAATCCTGCCGTCATGAATAACATTAAGATAAACAACCCACTACTTTATGATGACTTAACAAAGAATTCTGTAGCAACAGCTGTAATTATCCAACCCAAACCTGCTACACAGCTGGTACTAGAAGCGATTTTAGATGCTTTAGCATCCACACTTATACCTGGATATACTACAGCTAAAAAAATAGAGAAGCTGCGTGAATTGAGTAGAGATCCTCAACGCATGGCCACTGAAGAAGAAATATTTGAATTCATAAATCCCATGCTTTTGGGCCAATAAGCATCCCACCTATTCTGCTTATCTTGTTATATTAGAAAAATCGTAATTAGACAGTCCCTCAAGATACCACACATCAAAACTCTGTTTGGAGAAGCTTTGATGTGCGCAACATCGGGATTGACCAGTTACAACAAAGGCTTTTTTAGGCATTACTCAATAATCTTGATTTCTTATTAATCATCTTCTTAGGGTATACTTAATTATAAAGAGGTATAATGCCAGAGATTAGCCGATTTTTAGGGATAATTGTAAGAATGTTTTTCGTATCAGCAGATCATAACCCACCACATTTTCACGCTTATTATGGTGATGATTCAGCTATATTTGCAATTGATACTCTGGAAGTGTTGAAAGGAAAACTTCCACCAAGAGTGAAGGGGCTAGTCGTTGAATGGGCAGAGCTTCACAAAAAAGAATTGGAGATAAACTGGGAACTCTTAAAGGAAGATACGTATAATAAAATTAAACCCTTGGTTTAGCCATGAGAGTCAAACAAGCAGAATACTTCAAGGATTACAAAATAAAGCTACTTTTTAGCGATGGAATCACTAAAAT
>Ga0364908_10474_pt1 | contig 10546 bp, 9 predicted proteins | sample ExccelJu500002D4_2_FD_206965 | JGI IMG/M metagenome (GOLD analysis project Ga0364908, IMG submission 206965) | Enriched cells from Trout Bog Lake Hypolimnion, Wisconsin, USA - BchlTB.July02.5000.02.D4 | ecosystem: Environmental > Aquatic > Freshwater > Lake > Hypolimnion/Profundal zone | place...
CTTCAGCCAAAGAGGAGTAAGAGATTGAGGAGCCAACCCTCTCTTGAAGCAATTCAAAGAGAAGCCCTACAGCTCTGATATTGTGTATAGAGTCAAAGTCGAGAATGTCGATACGAAGCAGACTGTCTACGTACTGAAGACGCCATCTCCTCGCATCGATGTCACTCAACGCAAGGAATGGCTCAGGAAAGCCCCCTCTCTCTAAAAAGAGGTCTAGTGTAAAGGGAACTCCCGCCTGGACACATTCAGCAACTGACAAAGGCGTTAAGTGATGCAAAAAGTAACGTCCAGCCAAAGAGTCACCCATGCGGTGAAAAATCTCAAGACGAGCGCTTCCCGTCACCAAAATCTTTTGGTGTGGCTCTTTCGTATCAAAAACGCCTTTTAAATAATTTTTCCATTTAGGCATCTTATGCAGTTCATCTAAAATGATAAGCTCTACTGACGGAAGCCATGCCTCTTTTAACATCACTTTACGATCTTCGAGGCTGTCGTAATTTAAATAGACAAACGAAGAAAACTCATCTGCAATAGCCTTAGCAAGTGTCGTCTTTCCCGCCTGGCGAGGACCGGCAAGAAGCACAATCTTCTTGTGTAAATCGCGAATAATAGCCTGTTTCTGCACTCTTTCCATACCGACTATTTTGCACGCTATTGCGGAAAAGTCTTGACTTTTCCGCAATAGCGTGCAAAATAGTCAATCTTAATCGTCAAAAAAAAAGATAGAGCTAATACTCATAAATTGTTAACATAGAGCACGCCAAAAGAATCGACACAGCGCGAACACGTACGTCAAAGCAAAAAACAAACAGGCAACCAAATCTGGAGGAAAAATTTTTATATGACAATTGGTTCAATAAGACAAGACAGTGATATGTCCCTATTTATTAAGCAAAATCCTTTTGATCTATCTTCCTTGACTTTAGTCGATCAACGCATCACAGCGATTTGCTCAAAAACGAGTCCCCACAACCCGTATCAATTTTTTCTTATGCACAGTGAAGAGAAAAAATGGGACCTACTTGAGCAACCCCCTTCTCACCAACAGTCAAGAAACCCTTCGTTCTTCTCAACAGCTAGAAATTGCCTGGTATGGGTTCAAATAGGAAGGCGTATTTATGAAATGCCTACAGTTGCAAATGCCCTTGTGGCTACAGGAGAGGCTTTCCTTTTACCCGTAGGCGAGTGGGTTCAAGAAAAAAGTGGGGTCCCCGTGGGCTCAACTTTAAAAGGAGTCATGCATCTCACTGCTCTTTACACAGATCCGGTGGGCTACATTCTCTCTCAAGCCATTCGCCGTGGAACAGGAATAGCTCTTTCTTATACACCTATTAATGAGACAGTTAAAGAAGGTATAGGGTGTGCTGTTGATTATGTCGCTTCAACAAAAACGTTTAAAGAAGGAATAAAGGGTGCTGTCGGTTATGTCGCTTCAACAAAAACGTTTAAAGAAGGAATAGAGGGTGCTGTCGCTTCAACAAAAATTGTGACAAATCGCATTAAAACTGATCTTGTCCCTTATGTTCCCCAAGTTCTACAAGACACATTCACTTCAACAGTAAATTATACTTCCGAAAAAACAAAGGCATTGGAAGCCAGAGTGCAGAAAGTGGCCAATCAGGTTGCTATCTTAGAACCCATGATGGAGGCAATGAACAATAGACTGCCTCAATACGTCACAGCAATCTCTAAAGAGACAGCTACACTGATCCACCAGCGTTTTTTCATGACACCCACCAATCAGCCACAATCAGAGGAATCAATACCGAACATTGGACAAAAAGAATGGGCAATTCTTACATCAATTTACGTTGCAGGACATGTTGTATCTGTTTTTGAACCGACAATCAGAGCTAACTGGGAGGCTTTCTTTGATTATCGAAGAAAAGCGCTTTTAAAGGAGGGGGTTGATGAAAGTTTCCCCTATTGAAGCAGCCAGGCTGACTCAAATTGCACATGAAAAAAAAGGGGATCCCTCTTCTGTTGGAAAAGGCTATTGGAGGCCCCTATGCACGGTGACGGACTACAACAATCATGCGTTTAAAGAGTGGTCAAAACGCCATTCTATCAAGCACATTGACATGGAAGACATACCCGCATACTTGAAAGCTACAAAATTTCCCTTTCAGCATGGTATCCATGGATCAGCCTTTATCGACCATCAAAGACGCGTTGTTCTTCTGGCGCTGGGAGGAACACTGCTTTCTAATCCGTTTAACCCCAAAAACCATCTCTTCCGCAGTCAGTTTATTAATGATTGCGCGATTTTCGCACAATGTGAATTTACAGGACTCAAAGTTGCCTCTTGCTTTTATGACTATATAAAAACACACCATACTCCCGATGGGTACACGATAGAAATAGCAGGCTATTCTATGGGCGGAGCTGTAGCGACCGTGACAGGGAGCGAAAAAGGCTGCTATGTTCACGCCTTTGAATCCCCAGGAGTAAGAACCATCGTGAACAAGGTATTGCCTCTTTTGAATTATAATGCGGAAAAAATTCACTCCACATTAATGGGAAATAATCTCATCAACAGCTGGGGAAATCACATTGGCTGTGTGACACGCGTAAGTTATCCTCCTGAAGCTCTCCAAGAACTGAAACGGCAAAGGGAGGTCGGAACAATCAATCCACTCGATAAAGGGCCTATGGGTGAAGGCCCTGTAGCTATGGCAATAGCTAGCGCATTAAATCGCGTTGTAAATGCGGTTTTTCGCACATTGGAGACACACAAAATTGAACATCTGATTAGCGCTCTTGAAAGAGAAGAAGAAGCAAAATCTATTCCTTCCCCAAAGCCCCCTGTTTCACCTGCCAGCCCCTCTCTTGCCGTAGTTTCTCCTCCCACGCGCAGCATCGATTCCCCTCTTTCTCCACCTGTCATTAAATCGCCAGCACTTACTCTTCCTCCACCTGATTGGGATACAATTTTAAAAGGCACTCATTTACCCTCTTATTACCTCAATCCACCTCAAAGGTACGCTCCTGATGAGAATAGGCGTGTCTCTTTTTCTTTCGATCCTCACTTATTCTTTTCCAGTACAAAACAGTATGGTGAAGGATCGGGAAAGGAGTGGGATCATACCGTCTCTTCAGTAGGTCTTGTCTATTATTTTGGTAAATTGGCCGTATGGTATGCTAATTCATCCCCTGAAAGCCGAGCTTATGCCAACGTACAACACGCTCTATACAACCTCAAAAGTGATTTCTTAGGCCGATTGATACAACTCTCTTTTTGGGAAGCCTTTTCAAACGAACGCCAGCTCCATCAAGATCTTATTGTCGCTCTAGAAAAATATTATGAAGTGGTCAGCGATAGCCATGAACCAAATCCAGATAAAATCAAGATTGCAGGCGCACTGCTATTTGCCGCTAAAAAAAATGACGTGGATACAGTTTACAATTACACAGCAAATAGAAACATCTTTGGATTAGAAGAAATATTAGAAAAAGATATCCAGGAAAAACTAGATAAATTTTATACCTTATTAGCCAAGAAGCCCGACAAGGCTCTAGAAATAGCCAATGCTTTGGAGAGATATTTTCCAAATGCTCCTCAGATCATCCTTTTGAAGATTAAATGCTTTGAAAGAAAAGGACATTTCTCCAAGGCAAAGCAGTTATTAGAGCTGGGGCGGTCCAGACTTCCTGGTCTCTTAGAGGAAGCCTTAAATACACGCCTTCGAGAAATAAAGCAAACTAAAGGGACTCAGCAAATCAGCGCAATGCACGATTTAAAAACATTCTATTTAAAAAATAAGGATCAACTATCCAATGAGCAGGAAGAACGCCTCTTTTATCTCTACGATCAAAAAGAGATGCTTCCAGAAATGGACCAGCTCCTTCAGGAGATGAAAAAAAAATCTCCTGACAGTCTCTCTGTTTTTCACTGTACGCTAAGATGTTTGGAAAAGCAGGGGAAAGGAGAGGAAAAAAATCAATTCATCTTAAGCGAAATAGAGCGAGGCAATCCTCACGCCAAACAGTTGAGGAACCATTTCTTTAAATCTTTAGAAGTTTCTGTAACTCAAGGGAATGCCTCTTTAGAGGACGAACTAAACCTAGCTTCCTATTTCCTTCAGGAAAAAGAATTTGTGAAATTGGAAAATTTACTGAAGAACATGTACCGTGTGCATCCTGAAAATCACGATGTACAGAGAACTCTCGTCGCTTTTTTACAGGATCACAAACAAGAAGAAGTCAAACAATATATAGAGGAAATCAGTAGGCAAAGCTACGCTGCGCCAGAAATCCGCGATGCAGCAACGAAGATGCACCTTGATGCTAAAATACCGAAAATCATGGGTGGTATAATTCTATTTCGTGCGGGATATGCTCTAGGCAAAGAATCGGGACTGTCTGAAAAAATAGCCCAAAAAATCGGCCTTAAGAACGACGGAACATGGGGACTGAAACTTGCAGAGTGGCTTTATGGGCGCCAAGATGACCGTGCCGTACACAGAAACGACAAACCGTGGTAATGGCAGCAAGGATTTCACTAATCCTCTGGCTGGTTAAGCGCTCAACGGAAGGTGCAGGTTTTACACCATGTCTCACAATAACTCAGAGGCCCTCCTTGAATAGCAAGATAGTATGCCATTGCCTGAATCTGCTGATGCTCATGAGGAATCGACTGTCCCTACTGACATTACAAAACAAATTGAAATTTTAACTAATGTGCTAAGTTATGGAGTTCTTACTCAAGAAAAAGCTGAAAAACTCGGTATCGGGATGACAACATCCAACGATAGAAATCCTCTCAGAGACGTAGTTTCTCTTAATTACATTGCTGCGAAAAAAGGGGTTAACAAATCATTAACTAATCCAGCAAATGGTGGACTTACTATAGCATTAGAAAGACCAACTAGGAGAGAAGGGAGACAAGAGACAATGCCTAGAACCCGTTCTGAGCTTGTTCAAGAGCTTACAGCAAGAGTCCAACATACATTATTGGTTGTCATGCCAGTCAAACATAATACACGTGGAGATGCATCCTTAACAGTTGAAACAAAGGATGGGAAACAACAATCCGGCGCAGTTATGCTTTCAGATCCCCCCACAGGGTGCATGGAAACTCGAGCGTCTAATTCTATTTGTCCACAAAATTTTGCTTTTATTCTGGCCCCAGAATATCTTAGAGAACATGTACCCCCTAACATAGCTAGACAAGTTGTTTTTGTTTCGAGCAAACCTCAAGTACTACGCTACCTCGGTACTAACGACGTGGAGCTTGAGTGTCCTTGTTATCAAGAAGAATTAGAATGTAGAATAGGAGAAGGTCCGTTTGAAAATGGGATGCTTACACATATGTTGCGCTGCCCAACACTAAACGACATAAATAGTTAAATTTTAAATATGTTCAGGACGCAATTCTGGCAACCCAGTTTCTTGATCTCTCACAGCCAATAAAGATTCTAAATTAGCGGGTAATGGGATAGATGGAAATTCTAACTGAAGTAACTTAGTTAAAGGAATAATAATCCTAGAGGAATGGGTACTTCCCATATAATGCCACGCCCACTTTATAACAAGCCTCTCCCAATTTTGCCAATCGTCAAAAGAAATTCCAAGAGGTGATGGATTAGTTTTAAGGTTTTGCAATATAGGAACAAGTTCTTTTCTTCTGTAGAGATTGAAAATATGACAAGCTAATTTAATTACATCTCCAGATCTAAGAGTCGGATTTTCTATAAATTCGGAATGGTGTGCTCTCCATAACTGTCTTAGTTCATCAGTCAAAGCAGGTAGGTTATCTTGATTATATTTATCCATTAGAGCATTGTTTATCAAGTCTGGAATTACTGTAAATACAAGATGGTTGATGTGATCGTATAATTCATCTTTAGTCATTTCGTTGGTAGAGCGATTTGAGGTTCGAATAATTGGCTCTGACCAGCAAATTCCCCCTTCACATCTTGCAATCGATACCATTTTTTCTCCTCTAAGTTCATTTTGAGTAACTATTTTACCATATTCTTAAATAAAATAAAAGCTTTAATTTGAAATTTGTGGCTCCAAAATAGAAAGTTCCGCTTTTCTCCCAGATAGAAAGTTCCGCTTTTTCCAGAAAAAATTTCCTGTTTTTTGATAAAGCCTCCTCAAAAGTAAAAAGGGGGTAAAAATGGGAGAGTTATTAACCATGTCTACCAAAGAGTTAGATCGGTATACAATATTACAAAGAACAGTTCTTAAGGAGCTGACACAAAAAGAAGATTGTGCATATTGAGAGTTATTGTACAAATAAAAGGTACATCCAGCGAAAGAGCTTGGAGGGAAGAGTTTAGATGTGTCTTTTTTCTTGGCCGGGGGTTTAGGGGCAGAGCCCAGGGGGTTTTCATTAAAAAGATTTGATAGGCACATTTCCTTGCGGAAAGTGCAAGTTGTCTGAAGCAGGCAACCCCGCTAGGGGTTGTCGATGCAAGACAACGCAGCAATTTTCCAAGGAAATGTGCTTATCAAATCTTTTTAATGAAATCCCCCTGGGGCAGAGCCACCAATCTAAAGATTTATCTTAGAATTTGAAGGTTTATACGTTATCCAAAACCTTCTGAATTGGAATAGCAGCAGATTTGTTGAAGAGAATAGGCCTCGCCTCCGATATATGCACTTTAGAGCGAGCTTGCGAGCCAAAGTGCATATATCGGGGGCGAGGAGCAGGGGAGTTTGAGGGGAAGTTCCCCTCAATACAAAATTATAGAAAATCCGATTATATTCTACAGGATTTGCAGTAAAATTAGATTCTAATTAAACTTGTTTTTTTAATTATATTTTCATGTTATGTGTTATACTAATAAAAAAAAGGAAATTTAAACAAAAAAACTGGAAAAAAAGCGGAACTTTCTAAATTGGAAAAAGCGGAACTTTCTATCTTGGACTAACAGCTTTAATTTGAAATTTTTGCTCTAAGATGTGCGATTTTTTTATTGTGTGAAAAAATCTCTAAACCACTCACGTTAAATTAGTTAAAAACACTTATCAAAAATCTAGTTAAAAAGAAAAAGCGACGTTCAGGTCCACGCCCACAAAGTTGTAGTCATTCCTAGGCAGGTCAAGGGCACTACCAGAAAAGGTTCTAGCCGTGGACGCACCGTCTTGCCAATGCTCATAAAAGGGCTTTAAGAGTACGGAATAGGCCCCCTCTTTCCCAAAGATAAACGTGAAAGGCACTTCCAACAAGACATTGCCGAGCGTCTCCTGAAGGACCCAGCGAGCGCCTTTCAAAGGCACAATCTCTACCGTAGAAAAGACTTGGGGCATCCACTCGGCGTAAAAACCTATAGAGAAGCATGGTGTGAAAAAGTAATCTGACAAAAACCCGACAGGAACATAAAACTCATTGTAATAGAACTTAAGCGACGATGAGTCGGGGCTTGTGAGTTTGTGGCTTAAAAAATGGTAACCAAAGCCCCAAAAGAGTGTACAAGAAGCGTCTTGACAGGTTGTGCTACACGTATAGCCCAACCTCTCTTCCACATCGACGTCGATCAGCAGCCGGTGCGAAGCGGAATTTTTCAGCTGTCCCTCTTTCCAAGCAGCCCTTAAAGCGCCGTAGAGTCCATTTGAAGGGCGATACTCATAAATCCCTTGTGCACCCCCTAAAGAGCCGTAAAAATTGGGTTGACCGTGCACCTTAAGATTGGCGTAGGTGTAGTCGCCGCCGATCTGCAGTGTAGAACCGCACTCCTCCTCTGCTCCTAAAAAGTCGCGGGTCATGGAGAAGAGGCAGATTCCAATTGACAAAAAGCGGAGAGTAGATAGGATGTTCATTCGATATTCTTATATTTAAGCTGAGAGACTGCGCTCGGCGCAGTCTCTCAGCTTAAATATAGCTAAAAAGGGGGTTAAGAATGAAGATTTTTTACACTGTTTCGTTTTTTTTAATTTTTTCTCTCACTACTTTTTCCGCTGCCTCCCCTTTTTCTTTAAGTGACCTAGAGACGTTCTACGACGAGTTTCTCTGCGATGAAAAGAGCGTTCTCTCTGAAGCAGGCTTGAGCCCCCCCTGTCCACTCTGTGGCTCTATCCCCGCCCCCTCCAATACAGGCGATGATGCCCCCGATCCGATCCTCTCCTCGCCCGACGTCTGGAGCTTTGTGAGCGAGCCCAACCTCCACCCCATGAAGATTCAAGTGAATGTCTTAAACTCCGGTCTATCGCCTGGCTTTATCTTTGTCGCGCCTTACGCCTTTTCGGCCCATCCTACGTATGGGGAAACGGGCTCCTTGATCATAGATAATCTGGGAAATCCTATCTATTTTAGGTCTTTAAGCAGTCCCAATCTGGGGTGTGACAAATTAAATATTACCTTATTAAAATCCCACTGCTTCTCCTAGGTAAATTCCAGACGATTCTTGTACAACTTTTTTATTTCTCTTCTCTTTTTTCCACCTTCCAAAAGATTTTCTTCTTTTAGAAAGTAGCGTTTCATTCATCTGTTCACGCGTCCATGCATCAACATCTTTCGTCCTAATTTTGGCCATGGCTGTTTTTACTAGATTAACGTCTATTTTGCCTACACATGCAGCGACTCCAAGAACAAGTGATGTAAAGCCTCCCTTACTTTGGTCTTGTTCAAGACATTTCAATTTCCCAAATAAAGATTCAATAATCTCACTCGAACCAATCCAAGTTTGACCATTAGGTACAATTTTTGACTGCTCATGCAAAAAATCTATCAGTTGTCCTGCGTATTCACATGCCTCCATGTTAAACTTTAAAGAGTCCATTGCTGTGTTCAGAACAATTTCTATATGCTCTCCCGATATGTTGCTGACGCCATACTCACGAATATATTCTCTAGTGTGTCGACTAATAAGATCAAATTGTTTTAGTCTTTCAACAAGTCCTTTGTACTGATGAATCCAACCACAATACCGTTCGAACAGCTCTTTGTCCGGATGGTTCCTCATTTCTGTAATAGCTAAAGCATTAATTCCCCAACGTACAAGTATCTCAATATTAAGAAACCGAGACTTTGTCCTCTGATTTGGAGGGGCGAGATGGGCTGCTTGCGTCTGTTGCATTTTCTTTTTAGCCTCTGCAGCCATTGAAGAGAATGCTTGCCACTCAGGGTCTTTTTCTAAAATTTTCTTCAAAAATGTTCCAATTTTGTGAACTACATCAAAAACTCGACCTACATTATACTTTTTGCAAAAAGCGACAATTCCTCCTCGAAGATCAGGGCCATCGTCGGCACATACCATGAGGGCTTTTCCCACTTTTTTCTGTGCTTTTTCAAGTGCCTCGCAGACAACTTCTGCATCGGACTTTTCATGAAGTTCCATAATTAATATTTCCATATCCTCAAATGTGAGAGCTTTTCCTCGAAAATTATTCAGTCTTGTCCCCAAAATCACAAGGCATTTTTGTGTGCCAATTTGAACAGAATTATCGATAATCAGAGCCCAGTCATCTCCTTGCTCCTTGGAGCAACTAAGCTTGTAAAGACCTATTTGAGTGAGCCATCTGATAATGCTTTTGTGTGTAGGAATCGGTTGGTTCTTTACAGCAGCAAATTGAGAAAATGTAATATAAACAGCCTTAGGAGCCGCTCGAAACGAAATAGCAGCTTGTAAAACTAACCTGATGCACATGACAATCATTAAAATGGGGTACCAGCGACGAGGAGCTTTTTCTCCCATTTTTGGGATTAGATTTTCAAGATCTTGATTTTTTTTTTAAAATAACATCAATTTCAACTTGGAGGTTATCTGCGCGTTCTCGCTCTTCTTTCGTTCGCATCCGTTCACGTTCAGTCTCTTTCTTTGCAGCCTCTATTTGTTGTTCAAGCTCCTCTTTTTGACGAACAAGCTCCTTACTACGAGCTCTCCATTGATCACGATTTTGAGCAATTTCTACGTTCCTATCTCTGATTTTTTTATTTTGCTTGTTTTTTTCGCGATTATTGGATTTCAGATTGTCTCTAGATATCTCCAAACGTTTAATTTTTTGCTTTAACTCACCCGGTCGTTCTTTATTCATTTTAATCCCTTCATGAAAAATGAAGGAACATTGTAGTGATTTTTTCTTTTAAAATCAAGATTTTATGTAACAGTTCAGATGCCCCCCCTCTTTCATCTGAATGTTCAAAAAAAAATCAGATTTTTTCGATTTTTTTGTGAGAGGGCAACTGCCCCCTCACACTCCCCCGTTCCGCGGTACCAAGGTCTACATTTTGGCTCGCAAGCTCGCTCTAAAATGTAGACCTCGATGCCGCGGCTTTATAGTAGATAAACCATACTGTAGCTACTCAGTAACAGTTCAAAACCCTCTCCCTCAAAAGAAAAAAACTAAGCAGCGATTACGCAAGCAGCAGATGGTTGATTGACCGTTAATAACAGAGGACTTCCATGGTTTTCTTAGGCTTTTGGATTTACGTTTAAGTCCATCACTACTCAGTGGCTTACCGCTATTAGAGCTATTTTTGGATAAGCGAGCTTTTAACTCTGGACGCAAGTTTCTAACTGTAAAATCCGAGATTCAAGGAGACGAATGTAAGCACGGACTGATTCCGGTAGAGTTGCAAGAACTTCATCAGAAAGAA
>Ga0364908_10475_pt1 | contig 10543 bp, 8 predicted proteins | sample ExccelJu500002D4_2_FD_206965 | JGI IMG/M metagenome (GOLD analysis project Ga0364908, IMG submission 206965) | Enriched cells from Trout Bog Lake Hypolimnion, Wisconsin, USA - BchlTB.July02.5000.02.D4 | ecosystem: Environmental > Aquatic > Freshwater > Lake > Hypolimnion/Profundal zone | place...
TGGGGGTTTTGTCTTTTGGCTTACTGCTAAGTAATCCCATCTCAGCACAAACTGCATCTGTAGCAGTCGCTGCCAATATGAAAGATGCTTTTACTGCGATTAACAGTGCATTCATTGCTAGCAGTAAACCGGAGATGCGAATTGTCTATGGCTCATCTGGCAACTTTGCCTCTCAAATCATGAATGGCGCTCCATTCAATCTCTTCATTTCTGCAGATGAAAGTTATCCACTTGAGCTATACAAGAATGGCAAGACAGTTGATGCAGGTAAAGTCTATGCAATTGGTAAGTTAGTGATGTTGACCAAGAACTCTAGTGGCATCAAACTCTATACAGATAAAACTGAGCTAGCAAGAGTCATTGCTAAGGCCAATAAGATTGCGATTGCTAAGCCCGAGCTTGCACCTTATGGCAGAGCGGCGGTGGAATATCTCAAGGCAGTAGGTCTATGGGATGTTGCGAAAGATAAACTGGTCTATGCAGACAATATTGGCATGGCAACGATGTTTGTCTCGACTGGTGCCGCTGATCTGGGTTTTACCGCCTTATCACTCGCCAAGTCACCTGAGCTTGTAAAGGACACGAGTTACCTTTTGCTTGATGAGAGCCTGTACGAGCCAATTAAGCAACGCATGGTTTTAATCAAGGGCGCGCCACCAGAGGTCAGCGATCTTTATCAATTCATGCAATCTACTAAAGCAAGGCAGATTTTGCTCCAATCCGGCTATAGCCTGCCTAGTAATCAGCAATAGGCCTCGCTAAACCTTGCATGATTTATTGTTCTAAGGGTATATGTAAAGCGGCATGAAGCGCTTATCAATTTATAGTAAAGTCAATTTTTAGGATTTGTTACCTGGAGATCGTATGTCCCTCAGAATTAATGATATTGCCCCAAACTTTAAAGCTAAGACCACTCATGGCGAAATCGACTTTCATCAATGGATTGGCGATTCTTATGCGATTTTGTTCTCGCATCCCAAGGATTTCACACCCGTATGTACCACTGAGTTGGGTTATATGGCGAAGATCGAAGAAGAGTTCACTAAGCGTAATACCAAGCTGATTGGTTTGTCGATTGATCCAGTAGAAAACCACAGTGGCTGGGCAAAAGATATTGAAGAGACGCAAGGCCATGCAGTCAAGTACCCCATGATTGGTGATACGGATTTGGCGGTTGCGAAGTTGTACAACATGTTACCTGCGGGTGAAGTGGCCTCTGATGGCAGAACTGCTGCAACGAATGCGACTGTGCGCTCGGTATTCATTGTTGGCCCAGATAAAAAAATTAAATTGACCATGACTTACCCCATGACTACCGGTCGAAACTTTAATGAGATTCTGCGTGCACTCGATTCCATTCAGTTGACTGCCAAACATAAAGTGGCTACACCTGTGAACTGGAATCATGGTGACGATGTCATCATCGCGGGCTCTGTTTCGGATGAGGATGCGAAGACCCTGTTTCCTGAAGGATGGAAAGCACCAAAGCCTTATTTACGAATTGTGAAGCAGCCTAAGTAAGCATCCAATAACAGCCCACTTTGGGCTGTTTTACTACCCACTCGGACCTCATGACCCAAAGTAAGCCTTATACCCAGATTCGAGTCGGCGCCGTATTGCTGGCTGCAGGCGAGGGTAGTCGGATGGGCAATATCCCGAAGTGCCTTATTCAGCTTGATGGCCTGACACTGTTGCAAAGACAACTGATTGCGTTAACAGAAGCCGGTGTTGATGAGGTGGTGGTCGTGACTGGTCATCATCATCTGGCTGTAGGGCGTGAGCTGGCGGCATTGAAATCACTAAACCCAATGCGAGTGATACGAAATGCGCATGCGAATGAGGGGCAAGCTAGATCAGTGCGACTAGGTATAGAAACCTTGGGGAGTGATTTTGATGCAGTGATCATGGCGCTGTCTGATCAGCCCTTTATTGACTCACAAGATATCAAAGCGCTGATTGCCACTTTCAAAAAAAGGACTGCTGGCGAGATTATTTTGCCAATGTTTAATGGACAAAGAGGCAATCCTATTATGTTGAGTGGTTCTGTCATGAAAACCATTTTGGCATCCGGAGCAGAAATGGTATGTCGTAATTTCATGGATCAACATCCTGAGTTGGTTCATCCATGGCAAACTCAAAACGACCACTATGTGGTGGATGTTGATACACCCGAAGATCTGAAAGCACTTTCTAAAAATACGGGCTTGATCTTTAGTCTTCCAAATTCCGGCAGCCTCTAGGAATCGGATTATTATTTCCTGCTATGGAAAATCTAGACCTCATCGTATTGAGAGCACTGCTTGATTGGAGACGTGCTGGTAAAAAAGCGCTGCTAGCAACCGTAGTGAGAACCTGGGGTTCATCCCCTCGGCCTGTAGGATCAATCATGGCCTTATGCGAAGATGGAAGCGTGGTTGGTAGTGTCTCAGGTGGTTGCATTGAGGATGATCTGATTCGGAACTACAGCGGGCTCAAGGATTTTCCGCTCGACCAGCAAAGTGCCCCCCAATTTCTTAAATATGGTGTGACAGCAGATGAGGCCCATCGTTTTGGTTTACCTTGTGGCGGCACTCTAGAAATCCTGCTTGAGTTTAATGTGGATATAGAACCACTACAAAAACTCATCAATGAGTTAATGGATGGCAAGCTGGTTGCGCGTGAGACAGAACTCAAAACAGGGACAGTCACTTTGCAGGTGATTGCTCAGCCTGCGGCGCTATCAATTAATGAGGCGGTACTCAGTAACACCTTTGGACCTGAATACCGTATGCTCATTATCGGTGCCGGTCAGCTATCGGAGTATCTGGCAACCATGGCCTTGTTCAACGGCTTTAGTGTGACCATCTGTGATCCTCGTGAAGAATACCGTGGCAGCTGGAAGCTCTCTGGCGTTACCCTCAGCTCAAAGATGCCTGATGATCTAGTGCAAGAGATGAAGCTTGACAGTCGTAGTTGTGTAGTTGCGCTAACCCATGACCCCAAGTTAGATGACCTTGCCTTATTAGACGCTTTGCAAACTGAAGCCTTCTATGTGGGTGCGATTGGTTCACGCAGAAATAGTGATGCCAGACGCCAGAGAATGATTGAGCATTTTGGTCATACTGAAGAGTCCATCGCTAAACTCAAAGGCCCAGTGGGAATTTACATTGGGAGCAAGACGCCCCCAGAGGTAGCCGTGAGTGTCATGGCTGAAATATTGGCAGTCAAGAATGGGGTGAAGCTACCCGAGTCCTCACAAGTGAGTTATGCAAAGGAGTTGTTATGAGATTTCTGAGAAAACCGTTTTTTGCTATTTTGGCAAGTCTCGCTTTTTTGCCAGTTCAAGCTGAGGAAGCATGGCCTAATCACCCTGTGAAATTTACCGTAGGGTTTGAGCCGGTCGGTGCAAACGATCTGGTGGCTCGAGCCGATCGTCAAGCGCTCCAATATGAAGGAAGACTAATTAGAGGGGTTTAATCTGTAGTTTTCTAAATTTCACAATCCCACCAGCGGATTGCAGGGCAATGGGGCCTTCAGTAAATTTAGAGTCTTGCCCATCGGCTACGGTTACCACCCCGTTCATCACAACCTTGAAGTGAGAGCCATTTGCGGTGATCTCAAAAGTATTCCACTTGCCAGCTGCCTTTGGTACAGGATTTACTTTGGCAACATCCACAATGGCGCCAGTCGCATAGTTTTGATCGGGGCGCTTATCAAAAATATTGACTTCATAAGCGTTATCCGAGGTTACCTTAGTGCGATCTTGGCAACGTAAAAAGATGCCACTATTTGCGTCTTCATTCGCCCAAAACTCAGCTCGAATGACAAAGTTTTTGTAGGATTGATCGCTGACCAAGAAGCCCATCGCTTTATTACCCTCCACAATGCCATTTCCAACTACCCAGCTCCCGTTGCCGATAATGCTCCAACCATTTAAGCTTTGTCCATCAATGAGATTGATAAAACCGTCTTTGTCAGTCTGTGCGAGAGTGATGCTGCTAAATGCAGTTAGGGTGCAAAAGGCGAGGGCGCTCAATAATTTAGTGGTGTTGGCGAACATCAAAGTCTCCGATTTTTTAATGGTTATGTTTGTTTCTTTAGCAAACCAATGTTCCAGAGCTTTTGGACTGAAGACAACTAGGCTTTACGCTAGGTTTGGCCGGCACTGTTTCGCCTTCAGAATCGAGTAGACTGCTGACATGAAGAACATTACGAAATTCCCCCTGATCCTCGCCCTAGCATCTCTGGGCTGCTGCTTAAGTGCTTGTGGTACCGTAGAATCCGCCGCAAAAGACGATTGCACTTCGATTGGTTGGCAAGTTGGAACTCCTGGCTATGACCGTTGTTTCAAGGATCGGGTGAATGAGCGCAATATGGACTATTCCAATCCCCCAGGCGATCAGCCAAGACCTTCTCTTTTATAAGGGTTAACCCTTAATATAGCCCTCGCTGTTTTTATGGCGGAAGGGGATAAGTGTCCCCAAAAATACCGATTCTGACAAAACTGTCACATATCGGCAATAATTCGTATTTGCACAGCAATTTTTGTGAAAAATCACGAAAATAGCGCCACAAATTAATTTATTAAAAGACCGCACAATATGAATCATCCAAAGCCCTCTGACGCAGTCAAAGCCGTCGCCATTGCAACGGCTGATGACCTAAGAGAAACCATTCGTCGCAAAAGTAAATTGAAGGGCCGTCAAGCCGACGATAGTTCATTACAAGAGGTGCGGATGTTGATTGGTAATGCACCACATCGCCGCGATCTTTTAATTGAGTATCTCCACAAACTGAATGATGAATATCGTGCCTTGCATGATCGTCATTTGACTGCTCTTGCTAAAGAGATGAATATTCCCATGTCGGAAGTCTACGAAGTTGCGACTTTCTATCACCACTTCGAAGTGGTGCGTGGCAATGATCCTGTAGCGGATATCACCGTCCGCGTTTGTGATAGTGTTTCTTGTGAGTTAGCAGGAGCTAAACATCTCCTTGAAAAATTGCCTGCACTGTTAGGTAATCCTAAGGTGAAGGTCATTCCAGCGCCCTGCGTTGGTCGTTGTGAGCAAGCCCCCATCGCAGTGGTGCATCAGCATCCTGTCTTATTTGCGACGCTGGATAAAATCACTGCGGCTGTCAAAAACGATATGGTCACTCAGCCAATGGCCCGTGACGATGCTCAATTTGATCCTGCAGCCTTGGCGGAGAAGAGCGTTTCTCCAAAAGGCACCGATCAATTACTGTCGCCAAACTATGTAGGCTTTGAGGCCTACAAAGCTAAAGGTGGTTATGTATTAGCTAAAGAAGTAGCGGAAGGTAAGCACAGCACGGAGAGTGTGATCAAGGCGATGGAAAACTCAGGACTGCGCGGTCTTGGTGGCGCTGGTTTCCCAGCGGGTCGCAAATGGCGCATTGTGAAAGATTATCCAGCCCCAAGATTGATGGCAGTAAACATCGACGAAGGTGAGCCTGGAACATTTAAGGACCGCACTTATTTAGAACGCGATCCCCATCGTTTCTTAGAAGGTTTATTAGTCGCCGCACAAGTAGTTGGAATTGATGCTTGCTACATTTACCTGCGCGATGAATATCATGGTTGCAGAGAGTTGCTCGAAGCCGAGCTGGAGAAGCTGAAAGCCAATCCTCCTTGCAAGTTGCCTTTAATTGAATTGCGTCGTGGCGCTGGTGCGTATATCTGCGGTGAAGAATCCGCCATGATCGAGAGTATCGAGGGCAAACGTGGTGAGCCACGGATGCGTCCTCCTTACATTGCACAAATTGGTTTATTTGGTCGTCCAACCCTTGAGCACAATATGGAAACCCTTTATTGGGTGCGCGATATCGTGCAACGTGGCCCTGATTGGTTCAGTGCCTTTGGTTTAAATGGCCGTAAAGGTTTACGTAGCTTTAGCGTCAGCGGTCGCGTGAACTACCCTGGCGTCAAGTTGGCGCCAGCCGGTATCACGATTCAGCAATTGATTGATGATTACTGTGGCGGCATGCAAGAAGGCCACACCTTCTATGGTTACCTACCTGGTGGCGCTTCAGGCGGCATCTTGCCAGCCAGTATGAATGACATTCCGCTCGACTTTGATACTTTGCAACCCTATGGATGCTTCATTGGTTCTGCTGCAGTAGTCGTATTTAGTGATAAAGATCGCGCACGCGATGTAGCCCTCAATGTGATGCGCTTCTTCGAACACGAGAGCTGCGGTCAATGCACCCCTTGTCGTGTTGGAACTGGTAAAGCAGCCCAACTCATGGAAGCGAAGTCTTGGGACCACGCCACCTTAGAGGATCTTGCGACAGTGATGGTCGATGCCTCGATCTGTGGTTTAGGTCAGGCGGCTCCCAATCCAATTCGTTGCACTAATAAATATTTCCCACAAGAAGTTGCTTAAAGAACGGGAAGAGACAGAATATGAACGCACCAACTAATCCAAAAGAACTCCAACTGCAAACCGTCGAGTTCAAGCTTGACGGCCAGACCATCGTTTCATACGAGGGTGAGACCATTCTCAAAGCGGCTAAACGTCACGGTATTGATATTCCCCATCTGTGCTTTAAAGATGGCTATCGCGCAGATGGTAACTGCCGAGCATGCGTTGTCGAAATTAATGGCGAGCGCACCTTGGCCCCTAGCTGCTGCCGCAGTGCGACTGCTGGCATGGAAGTGAAAGCCAAAAGCGACCGCGCAATCAAGAGTCAAAAACTGGTTTTGGAGATGTTGCTCTCCGATATGCCGGACGAAGGATTTAAATGGGTAGGAGACACTCCCGCAGAGGAGCAAAAGCAGCAGCACGGTGAACTCAGTACTTGGGCTACCCGTATGGACGTGACAGTACGTCCTGAACTCAAGGCGATCCGCCGTGAGCAGGTGGGTGCGGACTTATCTCACCCCGCGATGGCAGTCAATTTGGATGCATGTATTCAATGTAATCGTTGCGTGCGTGCTTGTCGCGAAGAGCAGGTTAATGATGTGATTGGTTATGCCAATCGTGGTCACCATAGTGAGATCGTATTTGACTTGAATGACCCTATGGGTGACAGTACCTGCGTGGGTTGTGGAGAGTGTGTCCAGGCTTGCCCAACCGGTGCATTGATGCCTAAGGGTTTGATTGGCTCACAAACTGTTGATGCGAAGGTGGATTCAGTCTGTCCATTCTGCGGCGTCGGTTGCCAGATTACCTATAACGTTAAAGATGAAAAGATTGTCAGCGTTGAGGGTCGTGATGGCCCAGCAAACCACGAGCGTCTTTGCGTTAAAGGACGCTTTGGTATGGACTACATTCATAGTCCTCAGCGTTTAACCAAGCCGCTGATTCGTAAAGCAGGCGTACCTAAAGACGAAACTGCGACTCAAGATCCACAGAACTGGTCAGAGATCTTCCGCGAAGCCACCTGGGAAGAGGCGCTAGCGTTTGCTTCCGGTGGTCTGAAGAAACTCAAAGACCAATACGGCAATAAGGTATTGGCAGGCTTTGGTTCTGCCAAGGGCAGCAACGAAGAGGCTTACCTTTTCCAAAAATTAGTGCGTACTGGATTTGGTAGCAATAACGTCGACCATTGCACACGCTTATGCCATGCATCCTCAGTGGCTGCTTTGCTAGAAGGCGTTGGTTCTGGTGCGGTAAGTAACCAGGTCAATGACGTTGAGCATTCCACCATGATTTTATTGATTGGCTCAAACCCAACTGCAAACCACCCAGTGGCAGCAACTTGGTTTAAGAATGCTGCTAAACGCGGGGCTAAGATTGTTCTTGCTGATCCCCGTATGACTGAGATCAGCAAACACGCTTGGCGTAAGTTGCAATTTAAGCCTGATACTGATGTGGCCATGCTCAATGCCATGATCTATACGATCATTGAAGAAGGCTTAGTCGATCAAAAGTTCTTGAATGATCGTGCTAACAACTACGAGGCCCTCAAAGAAAATATCAAGGGTTACAGCCCAGAAGCCATGGCGCCGATTTGCGGCATCCCACCAGAGCTCTTGCGTGAAGTAGCTCGAGAATTTGCAACTACTAAGTCAGCGATGATTTTGTGGGGCATGGGCATTAGCCAGCACGTACACGGCACCGATAATGCGCGCTGCTTAATTGCTTTGGTCAGTATCACCGGTCAAATTGGTAAGCCAGGCTCTGGCTTGCATCCACTGCGTGGTCAAAATAACGTGCAGGGCGCAAGTGATGCTGGCTTGATCCCAATGATGTTCCCGAACTATCAGCGTGTTGATAACGAAGCCGCGCACACTTGGTTCGAGAAGTTCTGGGACACCCCATTAGATAAGAAGCCTGGTTACACCGTGGTTGAGATCATGCACAAGATTACTGCGCCGGATAGCGATCCCGATAAGATTCGCGGTATGTATGTCGAGGGTGAGAACCCTGCGATGAGCGACCCTGACTTGAATCATGCCCGTCATGCTTTGGCTTCCTTAGAGCATTTAGTTGTTCAAGATATTTTCATGACCGAGACAGCCTTGCTTGCGGACGTAGTTCTGCCAGCTAGCGCTTGGCCTGAGAAGGTGGGTACGGTTAGCAATACTGACCGTATGGTGCAGATGGGTAAAAAAGCAATCAATCCTCCCGGCGATGCTAAGCCTGATTTGTGGATCATTCAGGAAATTGCTAAAGGCATGGGTTTGAACTGGAACTATCAAGGTCCTGATGCTGGTGTGGCTGAAGTCTATGAAGAAATGCGTCAAGCAATGCACGCAGCGATTAGTGGCATTACTTGGGATCGTTTGGAGCGTGAGTCCAGCGTGACTTATCCATGCTTAACCCCAGAAGATCCAGGTCGTCCAATCGTATTTGATGATGCCTTTGCAACCGCTGATGGAAAAGTGAAGCTCGTACCTGCAGATATCATTCCTGCGAACGAGCGTCCTGATGCGGACTATCCATTTGTGTTGATTACTGGTCGTCAGTTAGAGCATTGGCATACCGGCAGTATGACGCGCCGTGCGACGGTATTGGATGCGATTGAGCCTATGGCTACCGTCTCCATGAATGGTGAAGATATGACTCAGCTTGGCGTTTCTGCAGGTGATGTGATCACCGTCCAGTCTCGTCGTGGTGAAGTCGGTATTCACGTGCGTAGAGATGATGGCACACCTCGTGGCGTAGTCTTCATTCCATTTGCTTACTATGAAGCAGCTGCGAATATGATGACCAATCCAGCTTTGGATCCTGTAGGTAAGATTCCAGAGTTCAAGTACTGCGCTGTCAAGCTGGTTAAAGGCGGTAAGGCTGCAGTCGTTCTGGGTTACGGCACTAACGACCCTGAGCGTCAGACAGTAGTGGCTACTGCTTAATCATAAGTAAGCCCAATAAAAACCCCGCTCATATAGCGGGGTTTTTATTTATTTACGTACTGAAGTTAATCCTAGAGATAAAGTAGATATTTACGATATATAACGAATGATTTTTTATGAGTGTAGAGGTAACTTTAAGTAATGAGCTTTATGAGTCAGCTGTCATTGAAGGCAATCTTCATGATCGAACGGCTCAGGAGCAGATCGAGTTTTGGATCAAAGTGGGGCGAACGGCCATTGCAAATCCTGACCTTTCCGCATTATTTATTGCAGATGTTCTTATTTCTCTTGCTGAGCCAAGGGAGCAGGGAGTGATTTTTAGCTCGAGATCCAATAATCCTCTTTGATCTCAGTCCGACACACTTTCCAATAGACCTATAGAATTAAACCCTTATGGCCAGCTCTCAACCCTCTTCAAAAAATCCTTCCCAAGCTGAGTTACCTGTTCTGATTATCGGAGCAGGTCTTGCAGGCTTAACAGTAGCCTTGCATATGGCTGAGTCTCAGCCCGTGATCGTAATGGCTAAACGGGGCTTAGGTGAGGCTGCTACCGCATGGGCACAGGGCGGTATTGTGGGAGTAGTGGATAAAGAACACGACAGTATTGATTCGCACGTAGCCGATACTTTAGATGCTGGTGCAGGTTTAGTAGTGGAATCCACTGCACGCTATATTGCAGAAGAAAGTTCTAAAGCAATTGAGTGGTTAGTCGAGCAGGGCGTTCCCTTTACTGCTGATGAAACTGGTCCCATGGGTTTGCATCTCACTCGCGAAGGTGGTCACAGCCATCGCCGGATTGCGCATGCGGCAGATGCCACAGGTAAGGCGATTCATGAAGTTTTGCTGGATAAAGCGCGAGCACATCCGAATATTCAATTGCTAGAGCATTGGATTGCGTTGGATTTAATTACTAATCGTCAGCTAGACCCCAAGACAGTTCGCAATAAACCCAATCGTTGTTATGGCGTCTATGCACTAGATATCAAAAATAATCGTGTAGAAACGATTGCTGCTAAATCAGTGGTCTTAGCAACTGGTGGAGTAGGTAAGGTCTACCGTTACACCAGCAACCCAGATACTGCTACTGGTGATGGTATTGCCATGGCATGGCGCGCCGGTTGCCGGGTAGGCAATATGGAATTTATCCAGTTTCATCCAACCTGCTTGTATCACCCTAGTGATCGCACTTTCCTGATTACGGAAGCAATGCGTGGTGAGGGTGGTCTTCTCAAGATTCCTGGTGGC
>Ga0364908_10478_pt1 | contig 10468 bp, 8 predicted proteins | sample ExccelJu500002D4_2_FD_206965 | JGI IMG/M metagenome (GOLD analysis project Ga0364908, IMG submission 206965) | Enriched cells from Trout Bog Lake Hypolimnion, Wisconsin, USA - BchlTB.July02.5000.02.D4 | ecosystem: Environmental > Aquatic > Freshwater > Lake > Hypolimnion/Profundal zone | place...
TTCCCGGAATGGGACACCCTGAATCACCAGTCGGTTTACCTCTTCAACACTGTAAATATTTTGGTACCGGTGATCATCCATGATTTTATCGTTCACCTTCATATTGCTGATTGCAAAACAAGCGATGGACAGGCAGTTTTTTAATTCGGCGAAGGATGGTATGAATATTTCTTTAATTAGTTGTAAATCACGAAAATAACCGCTTGGGAGATTGTTTGTAATTAAAAGGATCTGACTGGGCAGTGACTGAATCCGGTTGCAATGTGACCGGAGCAGTTCGAAAACATCGGGATTTTTTTTGTGAGGCATGATGCTTGACCCGGTCGTCAATTCGTCGGGTAAGGAAACGAAATTGAAATTCTGACTCATGAAAAGACAAACATCATATGCCAGTCGGGAGAGGGTTGCAGCAATGGAGGCAAGGGCAAAAGCAACGGTTTTTTCCACTTTTCCGCGCCCCATCTGGGCGTAGATCACATTAAAATTCATCGATTCAAATCCCAGAAGGTCAGTAGTCATTTGCCGGTTGAGCGGAAATGATGAGCCATATCCTGCAGCAGAGCCAAGGGGATTCTGATCCGCAATGCGGTAGGCCGTCTGTAAAAGTAACAAATCATCGGTCAGACTTTCAGCATAAGCCCCAAACCATAAACCAAAGGAAGAGGGCATTGCTACCTGAAGGTGGGTGTATCCCGGCATCAATACCGTTTTGAATTTTTCACTCTGAGCGATAAACAGTTCAAAAAGATCCAGAACCTGTGCGGTCACCGCTTTTATTTCAGCACGCGTAAATAGTTTTAAATCGAGCAATACCTGGTCATTTCTGGACCGGCCACTGTGGATCTTTTTCCCGGCATCCCCCAATTTTCGGGTAAGCATCAGTTCAACCTGGGAATGAACATCTTCGCTTCCTGCTTCTATGATGAATTTGCCCGATTTGATTATTTTGTAAATTTCACGTAATTCCTCCGAAATTACCTTGAGTTCCTGAGAGGTGAGTAATCCAATGGATTCAAGCATCTGAATATGAGCCAGTGATCCAATTACATCGAACTCGGCGAGAAAATGGTCCATTTCGGTATCCCGGCCGATGGTAAAGGCCTCGATGAGCGCATTGATTTCAGTCCCCTTATCCCAAAGCTTCATTACTTTATTCAATTTAATTTATTCTGCAAAATTATTATAATCCGCGCAAAAATTGACTTTAAGACAATCTTTTGGCTCATCGAATGAACAATTTGATCAGAAATTTAATATGGATCAGGAATTAATTCCTGTTTTTTTTCCAATTCTCCATTTCCTGATTATATTTCTCCTTCTTTTTCTGTGAGCTGTGCTGTAAGAATCCTTTGGTTGGCATCAGGTAGTTGGAGGAGATTTTAGGTGCATGTTCGGTGACACTTTTATTCCCGGTTCCATCTTTATGAATGGTGAAGCCATCGAATAAAGTGCCGTCGGAAGCATAGGCACTAAATTTTATTGAATCGTTCGAAACATCGAGTAACTGGTACATCCTGGTATTGGAAGCAAGCTTGTCCATCTTTTCGGAGAAGCCGATATCATAAACTTTAGGACTTGCATGGGTAACCACATAGACCGGTCCCTGTTTGTGCTTGAATTCCCCGTCAGGGATATGGATTGCCCTGCCATAGGCATGATCGTGTCCTGCAAGGACCAGATCGACCTTATATAGGTCGAACAATGATTTAAAAAGTGTCCGGAGATAAAAATAATCGCGTCCCCGGCTTGTGGAATAGAGCGGGTGATGCATAATGACAATAATCCATTTCTGATGGGTGGCTTCCAGGACAGATTTTAACCATTTCTGCTGTTCAAGTGCCGAAGGCAAGGTCTGTATTCCATTGGAATCGAGGCTTATAATTCTGGTATTCAGATAGTCCCAATAGCATGCCCTGCCCAGAAAGTCATGCGGACCATTTTGGGGGAAGGAAAAGTGTGCCATCCATCTTTCATCCAGTTTCTGGATAAGTCCTTTATAATACTCATGATTTCCCGGAGAGGCAAGAACAGGGATAGTTCTGAAAAGGGTTCCTCCTTCCCGGAAAAATTCACCCCAATATGAATCATGGGGTCGTTCTACCATGTCACCTATGAAAAGCATGAACGCTGCACTGGGACAGCTTTCAGCGGCTTTAGAGAATAATTTGTCAGCTGTTCCGTTGATTGAATCCTGAACATCCCCCAGATAGATAAAGGAGTAGGTGCTATCCTTTGGACTGTTTAATTTGAAATTATACCATTCAGACCATTTGTCACCTGCCGAAACCCGGTACCGGTAGGTTTCACCCGCTTTGAGATTAATGATTCCCACCTTGAAAAAAGCGGAGGCTCCACCTGATGTTTTGATGATTCTTGAATTTGACCGGTATAGTATAGTATCCCCTTTATAAGTGCTTCCGGTTAATTGAAGGTTTCCCTGATGGCTGGCGGTGTCTCCTTCCCACGTGACATCGCGCGAATTCAGAGGATTTCCAGACCAGGTAAGCATAATTCTTGACGGTGAGGTTGATGGGGTGTAAGACGGCTCCGGGGGATTGAAAAACCAGTTGTCCCATTTGAGCCAAAGTATTGCTGCAATCAGAAAAGGGAGAGCCAGCCAAATCAGTTTTTTTTGAGATCGTTTCATATCCGGGTAATTTCCTTTTTAATTTACGTATGGAATTAATTCCATTTCATTTCGTCTTACTTCGATTTGCTTCATATATCGTATTCCTGTTTTTGATTTTAAAAAATCATGAAACCAACTGTGAATGGTTTTTTCAAATTTAAGCTTTATTCTTAAAATTACAGCTACCCCTTTAAATTGTTCCGCCACCTCAGTTCCGACAACCAGTTCCTGAATAAATCAAACCCGCATGAAAATATCAAAATGATAAGAAAGATTATATTTAGATGAATAAAAGATTGAAATATATTATAAAAATATCAAAAAGGTATAAAATGAATAAATAAGTGTCAAATAGCTCAAAATGTTTGGTTTAGGAAGGTTGGAAATAAAAAAACAGGGGTATCATTGTTAAATTAACGTTATATAGATGAAAATATATAAAAGAAATAGGGGTCTAGACAATAAATAACATAGTTTTGCGTCATGAAAATGTTTTTTATAGGGGGTAAAGCTTAAAAAAATATAAAACATGTTCTTTGTTTATTGAAATTAATTTAAAAATAGAATACCTTAATTATTGTTTAATTTAAAATGATCACTATGAAAAAAGTTACTTTAATCGCAATCGCACTTTTTATTTTGGCAGGAACTTTTGCCGTTTCAGCGCAGGATACGAAAGGTGCTTGGACAACCGGAGCCGATTTTTTCAATCGTTATAACTGGAGGGGCTCTGACCTTGGAAATTCTCCCGTTGTACAGCCAACTATAAAATATGTTAGTGGTGGATTTACGGCCGGAGCCTGGGGAAGTTATTCATTGTCTTCCAGTACTACAGCTACCGAAGCTGACCTTTTCCTGACTTATGCGTTCAAAGGCGGGTTTTCGTTGACGGCGACCGATTATTATTTTCCATCTGAACCGGGAAGTGTAGGTCACTACTTTAATTATACTGCGAAAAAATACCAGTTCTTTGAAATTTCGCCCAGCTATACAAAGGGTCCTTTTACGATTACCGGGAATTATTTCTATGCCAATGCAAATAATGATATCTATTTGGAAGCCGATTATGCCTTTAAGACTGTCACATTTGTATTAGGTGGTGGAAATCAGATGTATACAACTAATACGAATTTCAATATTTGCAATATTGGGATAACTACCACGAAAAATGTGGTAATCTCGGATAAATTCACATTGCCACTGACCGGGAAGGTGATTCTGAATCCGGATAAACAACAGATTTTCTTTGTTTTCGGATTCACAATTTAATTAGTTGATTTTCCTAAGGCAAGAAGATAAAAATATTCGGAAAACAGATAGGAACAGGCTTTTCAATTTATATTATTTAATTTAAAAAATGTAGTATGGATTCAACAACATTTACACCCCATCGGGGTCAGTTTTTAGCTCGACTGAGCGAGAACATGTCAAAACCCAAAAACTGGAAGCTGGGTTTGACGATTTTAGCAGGGAAAATGATCGGTCTCTTTCTGGTCATTATGGCAATGATGATGATTCCCGGACTTATCGGGACATCAGCGATGGCGGCAGATACCTACACTCCGCATGAAACCTCATTGATCAATAGTTTAAATACCGTTTGGACCTTGGTTGCAGCATTCCTTGTTTTCGGTATGCAGGCTGGTTTTGTGATGTTGGAGGCAGGTTTTGCAAGGAAACGTGAAACGGTTAATATATTGGTTGAGTGTGTTTTAGATACTGCCATTTGTGGTATATCATTCTATGCTATTGGTTATGCATTCATGTTTAGTCATGGAAATGGTTTTATTGGTTACCATTGGTTTTTCCTGCAGGGTGCTCCTGATACTTATGAAGCGACTGGTGTTGCCCTTTTAGCCCACTGGATTTTCCAGTTTGCTTTTGCAGATACCGCCTCTACGATTACCTCTGGTGCTATGATCGGCCGAACCAGTTTCCGCGGTGATATTATTTACAGTATCGGAGTTACCGCCTTCATCTATCCTATTATCGGACATTGGGCATGGGGTCCTGACGGATTCCTGGCAACCATGGGAAGTGCCGATATGTTCTTAACTTCTCTGGGACAGCCGTTCCGCGATTTCGCCGGTTCAACCGTTGTTCATACCATTGGAGGTGTGGTTTCCCTGGCCGGTGCCATTGTTCTGGGTCCCCGGATTGGAAGGGTCTTTTTAAGGGATGATAAGCAACGGGGCGGATTACCGGCTGCACACAGTTTGCCTTTGGCTACTATCGGAGCATTCCTGTTATGGTTTGGATGGTATGGCTTTAACCCCGGGAGCACACTTTCAGCGATGGATTTCCAGGGTATTGGGCGGATTGCCGCAAATACAACACTGGCAGCCTGTGCAGGTTCGCTCGCTGCAATGTTTCTGGCCCTCAAAGTTGGACCTTTCAAAGGAAAGTTTGATACTGGGTTTGCTTTGAACGGTATGCTCGCCGGTCTGGTGGCGATTACCTGTCCCTGTTACTGGGTTTCACCATTTGGATCAATAATCATTGGACTTGTAGCCGGAGCTGTTGTTTTTGGTGGTGTTTACCTTTTGGAGTTCCTTCGTATTGATGATCCGGTAGGTGCAGTTTCAGTACACGGCCTGGCCGGGATATGGGGTACATTGTCATTGGGCTTGTTCGCTTCAGGCCAATTCGGAGCATCAACATCAACGGGGAGTGACGTCTCTTCCGTGGTAACCGGCCTATTTTATGGCGGTGGCTGGAGTGTACTCGGTGCTCAGGCTATTGGCAGCTTCACGATTACGGTTGCAACATTTGCCATTTCAATGCTCTTAATGTATGCAGTTATGAAATTGCCTTATCCTTTTAAACTTCGCGTTGAAGCTCATGGGGAAACCGGACCCGGCGGTATTGACGTATTCGAACATGGTGCAGAAGCTTACCATAACTAGAAATAACATCATACTTAGTTTTTTCGTAAATTTGAACAAACAAACACATTAAATTATATTGAAATGAAAAAGATCGAAGCAATCATACGGGTATCCAAATTCCAGGAGGTTAAGGAGGCTTTACATGCAATTGATATTGATTTCTTTTCCTATTATGACACCATCGGCGTGGGAAATGAGAAAAAAAGAAAAGGCTCATACCGGGGAACTTCCGATGACACTGAATTTATTTCACGCAGAACCCTTACAATCGTAGTCCGCGATATTAATCTCAAGAAAACGGTAGACTGCCTTTTGAAAAGTGCCTGGACGGGTGAAATCGGAGATGGTAAAATATTTGTCTCCACAGTCGAAGAATCCTACAGAATCCGCACCGGAGAGTCAGGTGACGATTCAATGTATAATAAAGATTAGTCTTGGTTTAAGTTTTTTAGAATGTTTACATGAATTGGATGTGAAGTTCAAATTATTCGATTCTCTCCTTTTGGGCTAATTTGGATTTCAAGCAGGGTGTCTCATTTGTTGAGGCACCCTTTTTTTGTGAATAAAATGAGTTATCCAATCCATCGTTATTAAAAAGATTTATTTTCAAAATTAAAAATACCGAGACCCCCTCCTAAAATAATCTAATTCAATGTTAAATTATCTGTTTTTTTCTGTCAATATCTGCAGCATGCAAGGCTTCCCGCACCTCTTCAAATCTCGATTTCCGGACAATCGCTTCAATTTTTTTCATGTCAATAAAATTAATATTTATAAAAAAGAGGAATAATAATGTCTAAAAACAGATTTAACCCATTAATTAAAAATCGGTGCGGGAAGCCTTGCATGCTGCAGATATTGACTTCCTTTCCTGGTGGGAAGTGAAAGGACAGGGGACTGCTAAACAGGGTCTTATTTTCAGAGGGATTGCCTATGACGTAAATTCAGTCGCCCGCATTTTTATCTCCTTTGTGGTTCGTGACATCAATTTCGAAAAATCGATTAATGCCATTCTTAAGTCGGCCTACACCGGAGAAAGTGGTGACGGTCGAATCTTTGTAACGCAAATCGAACAATCGATCCGGATCCGAACAGGAGACAAAGGGGATGAATCCTTGTACGATCTTAAGTAATTTGAAATTTAAATTCTATTAATATGAAGAATAAATATTTCATTTATATCAGTTTCCTGATCGGATGCTTTATCGTTTTACCTTTATCTTCATTTGCACAGACGGTTGCAACTGCGCTCCCCGCGGCGGCTGCCATTGCACCTGTCCCGTTTATCAGTGCAGGAAATACGGCATGGATGATCGTTGCAACAGCATTGGTCATGCTAATGACTATTCCCGGACTGGCATTATTCTATGGAGGATTGGTCCGGAATAAAAATATACTAAACGTTCTGATGCAATGTTTTATCCTCCTGGCAGTCATCAGTCTTGAATGGGTGGTCTTCGGATACAGCAATGCTTTTGGATCATCTTCGGGATTTTTAGCTCCATATATCGGAGGATTTGACTGGGCATTCCTGAAAGGTATTCGTGTTACAGACGTGAGTCCGTATTATATTTCACAGGCCACCGAACGTATCCCTCATATCGTTTTTGTTATGTTTCAGTGTATGTTTGCGGTGATTACCCCGGCCCTGATCATTGGAGCCTTTGCGGAGCGTATGAAGTTTCGCGGATTCCTGATTTTCTCATTGTTATGGGCCATCTTGGTATATAATCCTATTGCTCACTGGGTCTGGTCGGCTGACGGTTGGCTGAACAAACTTGGTGCGCTTGACTTTGCCGGCGGAACTGTCGTGCATATTAATGCAGGGATTGCTGCCCTGGTGACAGCCATTATGCTTGGTAAAAGAAAACTTCCTAAAGGACAGCATATTACACCGCCTCACAATATTCCTTTCGTAGTTATTGGAGCTGCCTTACTCTGGTTTGGTTGGTTTGGTTTCAATGCCGGAAGCGGATTGGCCGCTGATGGTCTTGCTGCTAATGCCTTTCTTGTCACTCACATTGCCGCCGCCGCAGCTGCTCTTTCATGGGTATTGCTCGACTGGTTCAGTAACCGTAAGCCTACTGTTGTCGGTATTTCGACGGGTGCAGTTGCCGGACTTGTTGCCATTACTCCCGCTGCAGGGTTTGTCGATGTGAGCGGTGCTATAATCATCGGATTACTGGTTTCTGTAATGTGTTTCTTCATGGTCAGTGTTGTGAAACGGAAACTTGGCTATGACGACTCTCTGGATGCTTTCGGAGTCCACGGAATCGGCGGAATCTGGGGAGCTATAGCTACCGGTCTTTTTGCTACACCGATGATTCAGTCAGCCTACAGCGGAGCTTTTTATGGAAATCCAAAACAACTTGGTATTCAATTAATTGCTATCCTGGTTACCTTGATTTATTCGGGGGTGCTTACGGCCCTGATTTTTAAAATCGTCGAGAAAACATTGGGAATCCGGGCCACCGATGAGGAGGAGATCTTGGGTCTTGATCTTACCCAGCACGATGAAATTGCCTATAACGAAGCTGATTAGTTCTTCGCAGAATATGTTTTTAAGGGAGCCGGATTTTTCCGGCTCTTTTTATTTCAATAAGCTTTTGACTTAGTAGTTTTTTGACCATTTTAGATTGAATATTCGCCTTTGGATACAAGGAATATTTTAATTTGTTATTTTTCCCCCTTGTCAGTTTTCATTTAATTCACCAACTAAATTAAATAACAATGCAATCTACCAAACTCAATCCGGGGTGGCGAACCGGAACCATTTTTTTAGTCGGAATTTCGCTTTCGATTGGCTGGGGAATCCGGGGTAATTTTGGTCATGAATACGGGGCCGAATTTGCAGGATGCCTTGCTGCAATCGCCGTGGCAATCTTTTCGGGGAGGGAGGACTGGCGTAACAGGATCCCCTATTTTGCTTTTTTTGGGGCACTTGGATGGGGATTTGGCGCTTCGCAATCTTATATGCAGGTAATCGCCTATACCGATAGCGGACACACCATCTCGCAATGGTATGGTTATATGGCCCTCTTTTTTATTGGATTCATGTGGGCCGGACTGGGAGGGGCAGGGACTGCCTTTGCGGCTGTTGCCCCCAGGGACCGGTTGGTAAATATCTTTAAACCATTTATGTTTATTATCGGGGCTTCAATTTTATTAACCTTGATTGAAGATCCAATTGCCAAATGGCTCCAGCCTGGTGCGGGATTTGATGATACCTGGTCGCGTCATAAAAATCCATTGTATTGGTTTGATACCTATTACCTTCATGCATTTTTTGGACTTCTCGGAGCTGGAGTTTATGACCTTTTTCAACGCCGTGGCGTCCGAGACCGGATTCTTCTTCCCCTTTTTGCTACAGGAGGTGCGCTTGGCGGATGGGTTATTCAGCTTTTGCTTGGAGCTGCAGGACTCGACAAAATGTTGGCTTCGGCTCTGACCTATCCTCAGGGTGACCCGACCTATTTAAATCCGGCTACTGGGAAGCCTGCCTTTGAATCCACAAATTTTCTGAATAACTGGCCGCAGTGGTTTGGCGATTATCCGCAGCATATCGGCTGGATATTCGGATTGATCCTGGGGATAACCGTATATTTCATCCTTTACGGTAAATTCAGAAACGGTTCCTCTCTGTTTGTCTACATCTGCGGGGGGTGGCTCATTTCATTTTTAGCTTTGCCTGTGTTGGCCGGGAATTTGTTTGCCCAATACGGTGGGGTGAGGATGACCCCACCCCGTTCAGACGACTGGGCCGGGATTCTTGGGGTTTTTATCGGGACAAGCATTTGGATGTGGAGGAATAAACTCAAACCTGTAGCACTTGCTTCTTTAATTAGCGGAATAATAGGCGGCCTTGGATTTGCCGGAATTCAGTGGCTAAAACAACTATTTACCTCTTTTGGAAGTCCAAGGATTTTAGAATATAAAGGGTTGCTTCCTGGTTCCGATTCTTTCAAAGCAATCGCATCGCATTGGGCCAATTGGCAGGGTCAGAATTGGCATAGCTTCCTGGAACAGAGCTATGGATTTGTGAATGGGGTTGCGATAGCAGTAGCTCTTGCTTTTATCGCTTCACGGGTTAAAATCCATCCGGCCGAGGAGGAGTCTGCTGAGATTTCAAAATGGAGATGGACCAGGGCTTTCTCTGTATTGCTCATCTTGTTGGGATTAACCTATTTCAATGTGGTTAAAAATGTAGAGGTCTGGAGCAGTCAGCTTAATCCGGCTGTCTGGACACAGACTATTACACACGCAAATGGTGCCAAAGAGGTGTTGCCTGCAGAATGGGATTTACCCTATCTGGGAAGGTTGCCCGGGATCGATTTTCTCAGAATGACCCCCTATTCCTGGTTCACATTTACCTGGGGGTTACTGACTCTGGCCTGTGTAATTATTGTCGTTCGGCATTACCGTTCCCCGTTACCAATTATTCCGAAAAGTTCAATGGCCAAGGGACAGCTGATCTTCCTGATCCTTTTGTGGATCATGGTGATTGCCAATTTCGAACGGGCACTGACAGGTTGGGGTCCCAGCCGGTTGCTCACCGAATGGGTGATCTTCCTGAATGCCATAATGGCCACGGTTCTGGTCCTTGTTTTACCGCGTGAGGAAGAAACGGTTGTGATCCGGGAGGAGGCCAATTATCAGATCCTTTACAAACGACTGTGGATTAAGGCTGTTGGTATATTAATAATTTCAAGCGTATTGTTCCTGGTAACAAACCGGATGATTTATCAGTATCCTGATACCAATACACTGAATTATTCTTCCCAGTCACATACCCGTTTTGGCCCGAATGCGAGCTGGCGTACAAAACCAAATCTAAAAAATGCAGAGGAGCACCGTTGAACCGGATCAATTGTTGAAATGAATCATATGACCCTCAAGGTTTCAAAAGCCTTGAGGGTTTGTTTTGAGAAGTAACTGTGATTTTACGTTGTAA
>Ga0364908_10391_pt2 | contig 10132 bp, 6 predicted proteins | sample ExccelJu500002D4_2_FD_206965 | JGI IMG/M metagenome (GOLD analysis project Ga0364908, IMG submission 206965) | Enriched cells from Trout Bog Lake Hypolimnion, Wisconsin, USA - BchlTB.July02.5000.02.D4 | ecosystem: Environmental > Aquatic > Freshwater > Lake > Hypolimnion/Profundal zone | place...
ATTCGATGGAAGAGAGTTTTATGGTCGGAGAAAAACTGGCTGAACAGCTCGATAACAGTCAGCTGGTCCATGTTATGGTGCTGTCTGAGGGATTAAATATTAACGGCAGCGAGCTCACCAAGGGGCTAAACAGCAAACTGGGGAACAGGATTCCGGTAACGGGTGGCCTGGCCGGGGATCAGGCCGATTTCCATGAAACTGTTATTGTCCATAATCGGTCAGGTGAAAAGAACCTGGTGTTGGCTATCGGGTTTTACGGAGATCATCTCAAAGTTGGTTACGGTTCGATGGGAGGTTGGGATTCGTTCGGAGTCGACCGTGAAGTAACCAAATCGAAAGGGAATATTCTATATGAGCTTGACGGTCAGCCTGCGCTGGAATTATATAAACGGTATCTGGGAGATCATGCCGCTAATCTGCCTGCTTCGGCGCTGCTCTTCCCGCTCAGCCTAAGGTTAAAGAACTCGGAAACAGCATTGGTCAGAACGGTCCTGGCAGTCAATGAGGCCGATGGGAGTATGGTTTTTGCGGGGGATATTCCTCAGGGTGAATATGTCAGATTAATGAAGGCAAATTCCGACCGCCTGATCGAGGGGGCCAATGGAGCGGCAGAGATGTCGAAAATCTCCCTTCAGGACACAGTGCCGGACCTTGCCATCCTGATCAGCTGTGTCGGTCGGAAACTGGTGCTAAAGCAACGGGTCGAGGAGGAGCTGGAGATTATCCGGGAGTCTTTCGGCACCGATACCACTATAGCCGGATTTTATTCCTATGGGGAGATCAGCCCAATCAAACCTTTTGAACAACATTGTGAATTGCATAATCAAACCATGACCATTACGCTTTTTAAGGAGGTATAAGTCGTTCTTATTATGGAAAATAAATTGAATAAACTTTTATTGCGACAGATTAAGCGTCATTTTGGCGCAGTAGACCCCCTGCCGGATGGACTCGTCGGATTTATTCAGGATATTAACAATACCTATGAAAATTTTGAGGAAGATTCTCATCTGCTTCAGAATTCCATCGAAATAAGTTCTCAGGAACTCCGGGAAGCTTTTCAAAAACATAAACTTGATGCAGAAGCCCAAAAGGGGACAATCAACAAAATAAAAGAGGCGATTTACGCCCTTAAACCTGTAGATAATACAAAAGATATTGAAGGTGAGTCTGTTACTTCAGAGAGTACTTTTCTATTCGATTCCCTCATTAAATTGATCGAAGAACGAAAACAGGCTGAGGAGGAGATACTGAAACTCTCAAAAGCAGTTGAGCAGAACCCTGCTTCGATCGTCATTACCAATAAAAACGGTGACATTGAATATGTAAATCCAAAATTCTGCGATTTAACAGGATATACCAGGGAAGAGGTTATCGGGAAGAACCCCCGAATATTAAAATCGGAATCGACCCCCTATGAATTGTTCATCGACTTGTGGGACACCATTTTGTCAGGAAAGGAATGGCAGGGTGAGCTGCAAAATAAAAAGAAAAACGGAGAGCATTACTGGGAATCTGCCTTAATATCCCCCATTATTAATGAAAACCGGCAGATCACCCATTTTATTGCTATCAAGGAGGATATTACGGCACGCAAATTAGCTGATGATGAGCGGGTTCAGCAAACAGGTCTGATCACCTCCCTGCTTGATTCGATTCCCGATATCATCTTTTTTAAGGATACCCAGGGGGTCTATCTCGGATGTAATCCCCCTTTTGCCGAATTGGTAGGCAAACCCAGAAGTGAGATTATTGGCAAGAGTGATTATGATCTTTTTGATCGGGATAGCGCCGATTCATTCCGGTTTTTTGATACTCAGATGCTGGTTCAAAAAAAATCCCAGCACAACGAAGAATGGATAACCTACCCCAATGGGAGGAGAGTCCTTATCGACACCCTTAAAACACCTTATTGGGCAAGCAATGGAAGTCTGATCGGAATACTTGGCATAAGCCGCGATATTACCGAAAGAAAAAAGGCGGAAGATGCACTGAAGCAAAGCATTCAAAAATGGGAAGCTATCATTTCGGCCTCCCCTGACGGAATAGGAATGGTCTCAATTGACGGGAAGCTGCAGCTGATGTCAGAGAAATTAGCCCTGATACACGGCTATTCGATCGATCAGCGCGATGAATACCTGAATAAGACAATCTTCGATTTTATCGATCCCTCGAATCACAAAATGCTCCTTGATAATATTCATGGACTGCTCACGGGTGAAAAAGGGGACAAAATAACCGAATACCTGGCTGTAAGGCAAGATCAGAGCAGGTTCTTCAGCGATGTCAACTCTTCGATACTGTATGACACCAATGGCAATCCCGAAAGTATCCTGTTTGTTGAACGGGATATTACAGAACGGAAGGCAGCCGAAGAGGCGCTTCAGACCAAGTCCTCATTGCTCGAAGCCCAGACCAATGCCACAATCGATGGGATTTTAATCGTAAATAACGATCAGAAAAGGGTGCTGATCAACCAGCGCATGATTGATCTTTTTGAGGTCCCCCAGTATATTGTTGAGAGTGAGGATGATTCCTTGTTACTCAATCATGTCATGGGGCTGAATAAGAATCAGGAGGAATTTCTGGAAAAGGTCAAATACCTTAATGATCATAATGGTGAGATCAGTTATGATGAACTTGAACTGGTTAACGGGAAAGTTATGGATCGGTATTCGGCGCCCGTACTGGGGAAAGACGGAAAGAACTATGGCCGGATCTGGACTTTCCGGGATATTACCCAGAGCAAGCTGGCCGAAGAGTTGCTTCAGAACGAACGAACACTTTTTAGAACCATTATTGATCTGATTCCTGATGCCGTATATGTTAAGGATATCGAGGGGAGAAAGATATTAGCCAACCCCAGGGAGGTTCAGTTTGCAGGGAAAAAGACGGAAGATGAGATCATCGGTAAATCGGATGATCTTTTATATCCCGGCCTGGCTGCCGAACGGGCAAAACGTGAGGACCAGCTCGTTCTTGAGACGGGAAACTCGATTCTCGATGTTGAAGGGTCATTAACCGATAATAACGGTAAACTGCACTCCCTGTTAATTTCCAAAGTCCCCCTGCGCGACGTTCATGGTAAAATTACCGGATTAGTGGGGGTAACCCACGACATCAGTTCACGAAAGAAGGCGGAGGACGATCTGAAGCAGATTTCAACCCGGTTGTCTTTGGCGGTACGGGCGGGCGGAATCGGGGTATGGGACCTTGATCTGGTTGAGGATTTCCTGTTGTGGGACGAACAGATGTTCTCTCTTTATGGCGCCGATCGAAGTTTTGTGGGTCAGGCAAACGAGATCCGGATCGCAGGTATCCATCCCGATGATGCACCCCATATGGATAATCTGATTATGCAGGCCATAAGCGGGGAGAAGGAATTTGATACTGAGTTCAGGGTCATCTGGCCCGATAAATCGGTTCATAATATCAGGGCGCTCGCCACCTTGCGGCGCGATGAATCTGGCAAACCGCTTCACCTGATCGGAACCAATTGGGACATTACCGAACAGAAAAAGACGGAAGCTACTCTCCAGATCGCCAAGGAGGAGTCTGATAGCGCCAATAAGGCGAAATCTGAGTTTCTGGCCAATATGAGCCATGAAATACGGACACCGCTCAACGGAGTAATCGGATTTACCGACCTCCTTTTGAGATCGCCCCTAAATAAAATTCAGCAGCAATATGCCAAGAATGCAAATACCTCGGGCCATTCGTTGCTGGGAATCATCAACGACATACTGGATTTCTCCAAGATTGAAGCGGACAAGATGGAGCTTGACTGGATCAAGGCAGATATGATTGAACTTGCAGAGCTCTCTTCCGACATCGTTAAATACCATGCTTCCCAAAAATATATCGAGCTTTTATTGAATATTCAAACCGATATTCCCCGCTTCGCGGTGATCGATCCAACCAGATTGAAGCAAATCTTAGTCAACCTCCTATCAAATGCGGTTAAATTTACCGAATCGGGAGAAGTTGAATTGAAAATAACTTTTGATAAAAGGGATGACTTTTCAGGCAGTTTTAATTTCTCGGTTCGAGATACAGGGATAGGAATCAGTGAGGAACAACAAAAGCAACTGTTTAAGGCATTCTCTCAGGCAGATACTTCAACCACCAGGAGATTTGGTGGTACCGGACTTGGACTGACCATTTCTAATATGCTGGCCGAAAAAATGGGAACCAGGATTGAAGTGATCAGTGAACCCGGGAAAGGTTCAACCTTCTTTTTTACCCTTGTCACGGACTATGAGGTTGGAGAAAAATTAAATTTCAACAGTCTGACAACCATCAATCGGTTAATGGTGATCGATGATAACTTCAATAACCGGATGATCCTGGAACACACCTGCCAGAATTGGGGAATTGAATTTGTAGGGGTTGCCAGCGGATATTCCGCCCTCAAGCAGATTGAAGCCTCAAAGCCTTTTGATGTAATCATCGTGGATTATCAGATGCCGGGGCTCAATGGCCTGGATACCATCAGGATGATTCGGGAAGACTTAAAGCTCACCCCTGAAATGCAACCCATTATATTGCTCCACAGTTCCTCTGACGATATTCAGATTTATGAAGAGTGCAAAAAAATGGGGGTAATCTTTAACCTGACCAAGCCGGTCAAATCGTCCGAATTATTGCATTACCTCAAGAGTATACACCATCATCAGGAACCGGCCTCCTGGAGCAAGAGTACGGTTTTCGAAACGATTAAGGTTTCCAGGATGCAGGAATCAGAACCGGTGATTCTTGTTGCAGAGGATGTGGTTATCAATATGATTCTGGTGACCACCTTAATTAAGAAAATGATTCCCAATGCCAATATCCATGAGGCTAAAAATGGGAAAGAGGCCTTTGAGATGACCATCTCAAAAAAGCCGAATCTGATAATTATGGATATTCAGATGCCCGAAATGTCAGGAATTGAAGCAACCATGGCGATCCGGAATTATGAAATAGATAAGGAGTGGCGGATCCCGATTATTGCCCTGACAGCCGGAGCAGTCAAAGGGGAAAAGGAGAGATGTCTGGAGGCAGGAATGGATGGGTTTCTTACTAAGCCACTGGATCATAACCGCTTGTATAATATTTTGGAAAAATATCTTAACTATTTTCCCCAGGAAACCTCCAATGAAGTAGCCAAGACCGTTGAAAACCAGGGTAATATTCATTTCGACCGGATAATGGTGATGGAAGGGATCGGAAGCAATGAAATGATTTTTGATGAATTGCTTTCGGCTGTGGAATCGCAGTTCGGTCAGGATATCGAACTATTGGGGAGAGCGATAGAGCATCGGAATATAGCAGATATTAAACGGATTGCACATTCCATTAAAGGGGCTTCCCTGAATATGTGGTTCAACAAGATGGCTGAACTGGCCATCGAATTCGAATTGTATCTCGATAAAGACCACATCACAGAACTGAATGATCTCTATCAGGATCTGGTATTGGAGTGGAAAATTGTGCTCGATATTTTGAGGGAATCTGAGAGCCTGAATGTTGACTGATCCTTTTTCCCGCAGTATATGATCCGGGGGATTTGGTGTCCCATCGCCCGATATCCGGTCTGCCATTTTTATAAGGGGATTAACCGTTGAACATGCTGTTCCTGTTACAACCGGAAATGTGTTCACCTGACCTGATCTCCTTTGCCGCATTCAGCCCCGAAAGGTCACAGCTCTCCAAAGGGCTGACCAATTCTTTCTCCTCCCTATTTCCCCCGCTGATGGTATAATTCCCGTTGCAGGAATTGGCTGTGAAAGGAGGGGAGTGCCACCAAAACCGGGTAAAGGGGGCAACCATTAACAATCCGGGAAGAATCAACCATCCGCCGGATTGTACAAAGTGCTGTCAGTATTTCGCTGTCAGCAATTAAAATTTCATTGTCCTGAAAATATCCAATATATTTACTTAAGATTTTGTATCTTTAGAAAAGGAATACATTTGCCCAATCTAAAACCTTGAAGGACTTAATTGTACCCAAAGGGATTTTTTTTAATTATAAAAATTTGATGTTATGAGTATTAAATTTAAAGTGATTGAAAGAGGTCAGCCGGGAGTTGTAGGCGGCGGCACTAAAAAATTCTATGCCATTCCGGTGATGAATGGTGAATTTGATCTCAAGGGCTTAACCACAGCCATTGAGAAAAACTGTACGGTCAGCGGGGCCGATATTCGCGCGGTGCTCTATGCGCTGGTCGATGTTTCGATCGACCGGCTGGCGCAGGGGACCATCGTCCGCCTGGGCGATCTGGGGAGTCTGCGGGTAAGTTTCAGCGCCCAGGGGCAGGCCGCAGCCGATGGTGTCAATGCAGCTACGATCAAGGGTGCAAGTGTTATTTTCACCCCCGGAACGCGCATTAAGGAGACCTTAACGAGTGCAAAATTCCAGAAGGCGTAAACAGTACTATTTTCCTGCCCGGAAAATCTGTTTTCTTAAGCAAGGAATCAGATTTTCTCAGGCAGGAAAATTAATTAACACTCTATTGGTTTATAATCCGGGCAATGTGTTTTTCACGGTTTCACAACGGGCAATTGATTACCCCCCGTTTTTAAAATGTGAAGGCAAACTCAAGTTCCAGTTGGTTCATTTTAAGGCTGATCGTCTGATCTGGCATTCCGGTTGCTGAGTAGTCCAAAGGGTTATAGCCTTTAACACTTGCCGGAAGTGCATAAACCAGTGCGGCATGGAGCGAGTTCCCGGTTTTCCCGATCTTTTTGGAGCATCCCAGGGTGAGGTGATCCTGTATTGTTGCCGGAGCCAGTATGTTAAATAAAGTCTGTGCAGAGGGGATCAGTTTATTGCTGTGAGAATAACCACCCCTTAAGGTCCAGTCGTTCAGGCCGCTAAATTCGACCCCCGCTTTAAAAATATTGAGATCGCTCCAGCCGAAGCCGGGTCCGTTATTGGAGCCAAGCGGAGCGGTCGCTAATGTCTGAGGGTTAAAGGGATTTGAAACGGAGGCTACACCGATATAGTTAATCCTCTTGTAATCTGTTAATACCACCCAGTTTTTTGCAAACTCATAAGCCAGTCCGACCGACCAGTTTGAAGGGATATCGAAATTCCCCTGTTCAGCAAACAGGCCGGCATATTTACTGAATTTCGACATTGTTATTTTAGGCTGATAGTTTACACCCAGGGTCAATCCTTTTGCGAGCTGCCCCATATATCCAAATTTAAATCCTAATCCTGTGCCATTATCGGTTCCGTTCCCGCTTACCTTCGCCGGAGCCTCTGACATTTGGGCAAATGATGCCACGCCACTGGCACTGAAATACTGGTAGACCACCAATGCCGTTACCCCAAGGCTATGCTTTTCAGCAAACTTCCTTGAGTAGGTGAGCCCAAGAAACATCTGGGCCAGATTAATGCCGGTTTTATCTGAGCCTGGATCATAAAAGGACTTAGTTTTATAATTGGTGTTCATCCCTCCGTTACCAAAAAAGGTTGCGGAAAAGCTGCTCTTTTTATTGATCATCCAGTTTGCCCCAAGAGTGGGTTCCAAAAAGAGCTTTGATCCGCTCTCAACGGTGCCGGGGGTTAATCCCATCATTCCCGGGGAACCCGATGGAGTTCCGTTGATCGTGTATTGCCTGTTGGGGTTGAAGAATTCAAATCCCACATTGTATTGCTGTCCAAGAAAAACGTTTCCTGCAGGGTTTCCGTTAATCAGACTGTTTTTATACCATGCAGTTCCGGCTCCTGCCAATCCCTTGTTCTGAGCGCCGTAACCTACACCGAAATAACCGTCGGTCGCCTGTGCGGTCTGGAATAATCCAATTCCGGTTAATATTAACAAGGCCGATAGGGTAATTTTATTAAATAGTTTCATAAGGTAATAATTAAATAAAAATTTGGTCGTTAATTCCTTACAAAGGTATGACTGGCTGTTTTGCCCAGGGCAATAACGGCGTGCATCTTCGCAATGGATCATGTGATAAATCGCACATTTGAGGTTGAACCAATGGTTTCCGGCAGTGGGGGGTTAAGTTAATCAACCCGGGATCTCCCGAATCTGATTCCCGGTTGTTTACCGAAAACCGGTTCATCTTTTCTGAGGCAGGTTCAGCCACCACCAGACGCAGCAACACCCTTGATCTGTCCAGCTATGAGACAGATCAAGGGTGTTTTATTCGGGGATATGCTGTCGGAATTTGTTAATTCGATGCAACAACTGTTGGTTTTTCGTCTTCAAACTGATAGAGCACTGTTGAAAGGTACCGTTCTCCGGTATCGCACATAATGGTAACGATCTTTTTACCCTTATTTTCCGGTCTTTGGGCTACCTGCAGCGCGGCATAAGCGATTGCGCCGGAGGAAATTCCGACCAGCAATCCTTCAGTTCTTGCCAGCTCGCGGCTTGTCTGGATGGCCTGATCATTGGTGACGGTTATAATTTCGTCAATAACCGATACATTCAGAATATCCGGCACGAAACCTGCACCGATACCCTGAATCTTGTGAGGACCGGGATTTCCGCCTGAAAGGACGGGGGAGTCGGTTGGTTCGACGGCAATAATCTGTACGCCTGGTTTTCTGGATTTCAGCACTTCGCCAACTCCGGTTATGGTTCCGCCCGTGCCTACACCTGCAATAAAAATATCTACTTCGCCATCGGTATCATTCCAGATCTCTTCGGCCGTGGTTTTACGGTGAATTTCAGGGTTGGCCAGATTTTTAAACTGTTGAGGCAGGAACGAATTGGGGGTGATCTCGGCCAGTTCGGAAGCCCTGCGTATGGCCCCTTTCATCCCTTCGCTTCCGGGGGTAAGGACTAATTCAGCGCCCAGCGCTTTCAATATATTTCTCCGTTCGTGGCTGAAGGTTTCAGGTAATAAAATAATCAAACGATACCCCTTGGCAGCAGCAACAAATGCGAGGGCAATACCCGTGTTGCCACTTGTGGGTTCAATAATTACAGAGTCTTTGTGGAGTAATCCCTGTTTTTCGGCGGCTTCTATCATCGCAAAACCAATGCGGTCTTTGACACTTCCTGCAGGATTGAAAAACTCAAGCTTACCAATAATGGTTGCCTCAAGTTTATGGTGCTTATTGAAGTTTGTAAATTCCAGTAAGGGAGTTTTCCCAATTAAATCGGTAAGATTGGATGCAATTTTTGTCATGGCTTTCTGTTTTATTTTATGATACAAATTTGATCGATTTAAACGGGCAGGACAATCCCATAAAATGCGTATTTTTTAATACCCTCTTTATGGTATATGTATTAAAAGACTGGTTTATTATTGGCCGGAGCTGGGAATTTAACTTTGAATCCACTACTATTGTAATACAGATATCAGAGAGATGAAAAACGATTCAGGTTTACGCATACGGCCGATTGAGCCTGCCGATAATCAGCCATTGGCAAAGATTATCCGCTCCTCACTGGCTGAATTTGGAGCAGATCATCCGGGGACTGTCTATTTTGACCGGTCAACAGATGCGTTGTATGAACTTTTCAGGATCGCGTATTCGGCCTACTTTGTGGCCGAATATGACGGGGTCATCATCGGTGGCGGGGGGATTTTTCCCACAGAGGGGTTACCTTCGGGCACGTGCGAATTAGTCAAGATGTATTTGATCCGCGAAGCCAGAGGCAAAGGGTTTGGCAAATCGATGATTGAGCAGTGCCTCCAATGCGCCGTTGAATTAGGGTTTGAAAGAATCTATCTCGAATCGATGCCCGAACTCAAACAGGCGTTGAAAATCTATGAAAAGTTCGGCTTTGAATATTTATCTGCACCGCTTGGAAACACCGGCCATTTTGGCTGTGACGTCTGGATGCTCCGGAAATTGTGAATCTTAGGAGACATTATTCTCCTTTCTAAACAATGAAGGAATCGCCCGGCAGCAATTAATAACGATAAAACTCAACTGGTATATGCCTGAATTAAGCAGAAAATTAGCCAATTTTACCGACTCCGTCATTCGCCGGATGACCAGAATCGCCAATCAGCATGGGGCAGTAAACCTTTCGCAGGGCTTTCCCGATTTTGATCCGCCGGAGGCCTTGAAAGAGGCGCTCGAACAGGTGGCGGGCGGAAGTGTTCACCAGTATGCCGTTACCTGGGGAGCCGCCAATTTCAGGGAGGCGCTTGCACGGAAACAATCCCGGTTTAT
>Ga0364908_10496_pt1 | contig 10107 bp, 6 predicted proteins | sample ExccelJu500002D4_2_FD_206965 | JGI IMG/M metagenome (GOLD analysis project Ga0364908, IMG submission 206965) | Enriched cells from Trout Bog Lake Hypolimnion, Wisconsin, USA - BchlTB.July02.5000.02.D4 | ecosystem: Environmental > Aquatic > Freshwater > Lake > Hypolimnion/Profundal zone | place...
ATCCGAAGGTCTGAGCGAGGTGAGAGACGCGGTCTGCAAGAGCGCGTTGATACGTTTTATCGAGAAAGCCGTGGTCGATGGGTTTCTTTGTTTGGCAACTCAACACCTTGATGTTATAATCGGCGTCTTTGAAGAACCTCATCGCGAAGGGATTCGCTGCGTAATCTCTCTCCGAATAGTAATTAATGACATCTTTGCCGTACCGATGAGGAACCGGATGCACGGCACCGAGGGTGATGATGACGAGATGCTTGCGGAGGACATAGTGCACTTCTCTTGCCAGATCATGCAGAGCGCGGTGGAGGATTAGCCCTCCTTCGCTGTGCACGACGATTAGACAGAGAGAACGCGCGTTTAAGCATTTCATTCGCGGCCCATCGGCATAGAAGTGATGCGTCAATGCCTTGAGGAACTCCTGCATTGTGTAGATAGGCCCCGAGAAGATCTTCAGACACTTGGCAACCAGTCCCGCAACGTCAAGAGTGACTCCATAAGTTGGGTTATGAAGTCCGACCACCGCTGTGCGCTCTCCAATTTTCTTATAAATGGTACGGCCATATTCTTTGAAACTAAGCTCATTAACGAGGATGCCGTTCATGTAGACGGTCAAGCCGATCCGTTCCCCTGCTCCGACAATCTGATCGCGGTACTGATGGAAAATACGGACCCGTTTTGCCACAGATTTAGGGGGGATTTTGGAAGGGGCAAATAGAGCTACCGTAGCGGTGCACGAACTTTGAGTGCTAGCTTCGCTATGGATATAGGCATCTCCTTGGTGCCCTTCTTCCCAGCAATCAGGCGCTCTTAAGTAGACATCGGGCAGTGCTCCCTTTTCCGGCTTTCTTTCCTTGGACCCAAACAGTCCCGAGGAATTCAGCGTCAGATGGGATCTAGGCGAGATTTCGCTGCTACTGCGAGCGAAGGTCGACCGTTTTGACATCGGCTTGCTCAACTGGGATTCGATTTCTTCGTCGCTGGAATCGTCAAGGGAGGCGATGCGACGCATTTTTAGCGTCCCCAGTCCCCCTGTTAAAAGGCTCTTGCCCAGAGATATACTAAAAGCTGCCGAGGTGTCGAAGGGCTCTTTCGAACCAAGAGGTTTGCTGCGATGAGAGCGAGGCGAGTCGTCGTCTATTTTCGTAGTCCGGGAACTATGCGTGGAGCTCGCCACAGTCTCGATCTCGGATAGAGAAGACTTAAGGCTTTTGCTCAAAGACAGGCCAAAGGCGGACGAGGTATTGACGAACTTTTTTGATAGGCCAAAAAATTTGCCACGACGAGGGGGCGGCGAGTCGTTGTCTATTTTCGTAGTCCGAAAGCTGCGCGTGGAGCTTGCCACGGTTTCGGTTTCAGACTCCGGCTCAGAGCCAGCGTCAGAGTTTATTTCTTCTTTGGCCTGGGGAGAGGTAAAAAAAACGCCAAAGGCTTTTGAGAGGGTATCTACACGGTTCATAATAACTTTCTTATTCCATGGTTGGTTTAAAGATTGGTGTCGATCGTAACCCCTCAGAGGGTATTTAGAAAAATTAATAAAAATAAAAGGCGGCATTAGGTATACTAATGGTCCTATGAATGTGCTGAGCTTTGTGAATATTAAATATTTTTGTGATGCGGTACGGCTCAATGGGGTGACGGCAGCGGCGAAGAATAACTTTGTCACGCAATCGGCTATCAGCCAAGGGATCAAGAAGCTAGAAGAGGCGCTCAGCTGCGCGTTGTTCGCGTCGCATCCGAATCGGTTCCGGTTGACTCCGGAGGGGGAATTCGCCTTTCAGAAGCTCTCGCCTATTCTGCATCAGGTTTTGGAATTTCAGAAGAGCTTTTCCGAAGAGCACCGAATGGCTCTGGGGGATCTCGAATTTGCGTGTATGTTCAGCTTCGCCTATACCAATATCCCGAGCTATTTGAAGCAATTTCAAAAGGCTTATCCTGGAGTCAATATTAACTTGCAATGCTCCGGCAATCCCAATGAGATCAAGCAGCTCGTCATGGCGGGTGCAGTCGATTTTGGGATCCTCCCGAGCTTTGATTTCAAAAAGGGAGATGAGCACCGCTTTGAAAAGCGGGTGGCTTTCGAGATCGAAACCCATTTCTACGTTTCGCGCACGCTATCGCTAGAGGAAGAAAAGGAGCTGAAGATCATCCTCCCTGAGGATTTTGAGAAAGAGGGGCTCTTCGATCAGATTTCTCGTCCCCGGTTGCGCAAGAAACCCCCAGTCTTTTTAAACGTCTCGAGTTGGGTATTGGCGGCGCGGCTTGCAGCGGAGGGGCTGGGCATTGCCTATCTCCCGAACTTCGTCGCGCAGCAAGAGATCTATCAGTTGCGCCCCTGCCGTCCAGATTTCACCTATCCGAAACTTCATGCCTATGTGATCTACCCTTTGGGAATGAAACTTCGCCGCAGCAGCGAACTCTTCCTCTCCTATTTTCGGAATAGATCCTAACCATTTAAAAATCAGATCTATTTCTTATTAGGATGTTGTATTGTTTCGGATTCAGAAGGAGGACGACTTTTTTCACGCTCCTGACTATCCCCTAGGTCAAGGAATATTTTCTAGCCTTTTTTGCTGACCCAATCAGTGAGTTTTCTTGTAAGGAAGTTTTTCTTGCTTCCAGTCTGTAATTTTACGGAGATGTGTGTCGAAATTGACGCCGACGAGGGTGATGGGTCTTTTGTCGAGCTTAAATTGTGTATAGTAGGCTTTTTGGTGGATTTGCTTAAGGGCGTCATCGGCGGATTTGTTGATTTTGAATTCAAAGATGAAAATGTCATTCGTGGTTTTGAGAACCATATCGATACGGCCTTGAGCTGTGGAGACCTCTGCTGTGACTTTAAAGCCTAGGGTTTTGAGGAAGAGAAAGAGAAGAGAGTGATAGTAGCCTTCAGCTTCCTTATGGATTTGGTTAGGAATAGAATCGAGGAAAGCGTCAAATACTTCAAAAAACCCCGAAAGATCATGGCGGCGTAGGTGGGTTGCCAATTTATAAAATGTCCCCTGAATGTCAGAGGGGGAGTCGGGTTTGAAAAACACGCCTACCAGAAATTCCAGGAACGACCTTCGCACTTCTTCGTTTGGAAATCCGAGAACGTAGACTTGTGTTTCTTCATCATATTGGCGAATTGTGAGATAGCCTGTTTGATAGAGCAAGACGGGCAGGTCAATGACCCCGACATCATGAGCTGTTTCTAATTCTTTCCCGGCATAAAGATCTTTTTCTATATCAAGGAGAGGAAAATTGCGTTTTTCTGCAAGAGAGAGGACTAAACTGGGGGTCGCCGTTTCAAACCAATAGTTATCTAGCTCGGCCGTATCTAGAAATTTAAAAACAGATAGTGGATTGTATACTCGGAGTGCATTATTATTTTTCACGAACAGATATCCATTATACCATTTTTTCAACAATTCTAAGACTTGAGTTTCTGTAACACCTCTTTGTTCTGCTACGTAACGAATGCGATCTGGGAAATAAGTTCTGATTTCAATTTCTGTAAGGCCTAGTAAGTCAGCATATTCTTTGCGGAAAGAAATCATTTGGATGTTATTGAATCCGGAAAACAATGATACTTTTGTAAATTGACTCACTCCCGTTACGAAGATGTAGCGCAGATATCTTTCTTGGGCTTTAATGTTTGTGTAAAACGATTTTAGAAATTTACGGTTTTCATCCGCTTGTATTGGATTTTTGATGTGATCCAGCAATGGATGATCGTATTCATCTATAAGGACGACAATTGGGCCAATTTTTTGATATAACTTTTCTGCTAGATCGGTGAATACAAGCGTTGCGTGCGGACTGTCAATCATTTCAATGCCATAGCGCTTAGCTGTGGATCGCAGGACTGCATGAATGGAATCTTCGAGTGTTTGTGCGTTTGTAGTAACTGTCGCAGAGAAGTCGAAACGAACAATTGGGTACGTTTTCCATTCGTAATCTGAGCTGTCAATCCAAAGCCCTTTAAAGAGTTCGCGCCTTCCTTCAAATAAGGCCTCTAACGTTGACACGAGCAGAGATTTTCCAAATCTGCGTGGGCGAGCTAAAAAGGCTCCAGGTTTTTCTTGAATCAAACGATAGAGTAGCTGCGTCTTGTCAACATAAGTACACCCTTCTTGGATCAGGTTCGGAAAGTGAAAAATGGTTAGGGGTAATTTTGACATGGGCTCCTCGCAATGAGGGTATCAGAAATTGGCTTTTCTGTTAAGAGCAGAGAGGCGGCCTGAATATCGCTGGACGTTAGCACCCAACCACGTACATGGATAAAATGGGTGGGAAGTTTTTTAGAAAAGTCAAAGTCAATATCATCTAAAATAATGAATTGCTTGATGGGCAAGTTTTCGTGTTCTCGTAGCCAATACTCCACTTGTTCGGCTCTGGAGTGGGTTGGAAACCCGTATTTAACCATCGAATCTAAGGAGGGGCGTTCCGATGCCTTGTAAAAGCAATCGCTATCTACTGTTTTGCCAATAATAAATTGCGAGAATCTCCACGGGGAAAAGACTTGATGGATTTCCGCCAATGTTTTGCCTTCACGCCACGAAGAGGATAGAATGATGCCAACATTGTACTGAAGACTGGTTTGATCGATAAAATCTTCTAATAGGGCGACCGCAGTAGGATTAAGAAAATACGCTGTAGCGCAATCCCAATGGAAGGAGTAGTAATCGCTTAGCTCTCCGAAAAGCTCATGCAATTTGGCTTTTTTTGGACCGTCGAGATCATCCCAAGAAGATTCTCGAAATAGCACACCGTCGATGTCTAAAAAAATAACAACCCATGGCCTATTTGGGCTGATTTCTGCGGACAATGAAGCCACGAACCCTACTAGGCATAACATAAATTTTTTCATAATCATGGAGAGCATACCTTTTGAATTTGTTGTAGGCAATGTAAAAAATGACTTTCCTCCTCTTTTTTCTTTGCGAAGAAAGCGGCAATTTCCCATAGTGGTTGTATGCCAGAAACAGTCTCCCCAATGCCAGCCGAACTCGGCGTCTCCGCAGCAAAGGTCTTCCTGACGCTCATCGCTCTCGTCGTCCTCCTCTTCGCCACCTACTGGCTCCTCCGCCGCTTGGTTCAGCAGCGAAGAGAAAAGGGGGAGCCCCAAGCGGCGATCCAAATTCTGGAAAAGAGGATGATCAGCCAAAAGACGATGCTCTACCTGATCGAAGTGGAGGGGAAAAAGATCCTCCTCGGCGAATCGCAGCTCGAGATCAAGCGGTTAGGAGAGCTGCTCCCCAATGAAAGCCGTGATGACGCCCGCCGTGAAGTCTAGTTGCTCCTCGGTGTGAGCCGAGGAAATGAAGCAGGCTTCATGCGAGGAGGGAGAGATGTAGATCCCCCGCTCGAAGAGATAGTGGAAATATTGGACGAACATCTCCTCGTCGAGAGTCGTCTTAGCGGAGACTTTCTTCGGGCCGAAGAAGAGGCTGAACATCGAGGAGGCTTGCTGCAGGCAGGCATTCTTTCCACGCAGCGCGTTCTGGATGGGCGCGGTAAGCCTGTCCGTCTTTTTCTGCAAACTGTCATAAAACCCGCTCTGTTCGATGAGGCAAAGCGTTTCGAGGCCCGCTCTCATGGCGACCGGATTGCCCGATAGGGTTCCCGCTTGGTAGACCTGGCCGAGGGGGGCGAGGCAATCGAGGATGGCGCTTTTGCCGCCGATGGCTGCGACGGGAAAGCCGCCGCCGATCACTTTCCCCAAACAGGTGAGATCGGGGTCGATCTTTGAGCGCCCCTGCATTCCGGTGAGTCCCACGCGAAAGCCGGTGACCACCTCGTCGAAAATGAGGAGGGCGCCGATGCGGGCGGTCTCTTCGCGGAGCTGTTCCAAAAACCCGGGCTCGGGAGGGACAACGCCCATATTCGCTGTGATGGGCTCTAGAATGACGGCGGCGATTTCGTGAGCGAGAGGCGATGTGCGGAAAAAAGAGCGAATTTGCTCGAAGTCGTTGAAGGGGAAACAGAGGGTGTCGGCGATGGTGCTGAGGTTGACGCCTTTGGAGGTGGCGAGGGGGTTGAGGCTGGCGACGCCAGAGCCGGCTTGGATGAGGAGCGCGTCGCTGTGGCCGTGGTAGTGGCCGGTGAATTTGATGATTTTCGGCCTTCCGGTAAATCCGCGGGCCAGGCGCATGGCGGTCATGGTCGCTTCGGTGCCCGAGTTGACGAAGCGGAGCTTTTCGACGGAGGGGAGGAGGCCGACGATCTTGGTGGCGATCCGCTCTTCGATTTCGGTGGCGATGCCAAAGGAGGAGCCTTTGGCCATCTGTTCACAGACGGCTGCGACAATGCGGGGATGGGCGTGGCCAAGAATGAGCGATCCCCAACTGCCGCAATAGTCGATGTAGGTGCGGCCGTCGACGTCGCGGATCTGGCTGCCGCTGCCCGACTCGACGATGAGGGGCGTCATCCGGAGATGGCGGAAGGAGCGGACGGGGGAGTTGACGCCGCCGGGAATGACGCGGCACGCTCTTTCATAAATGGCTTCAGATCGCTCGCGCATGGAAAAGCATTCTACAAATAAGATTGTTTTGGCACAATCCGTAAAAGTATGCGGCGATTGCTTTTCCTCTTGACTCCACTTTTCCTGCAGGCGGCGATCGAGTATGACACCCACTTTGTCGGGCTCGACAACCAGAGTGTGTTGCGCTCGATGCGGGATGCGTCGGATCTCGTGGCGCTGGAAGAGCGGCCGCCCGCCTCGCTCAATGGGCTCCGCTACCGAATCCTTGCGGATGTCCCGGCGCTTTTGAAAGTGCTGCGGGCCTACGGCTACTACGACGCGGAGATCACCCCTTCGATCGACACGGCGCTCGCCCGTGTGCAGGTGACGCTCGAGATCGAAACCGGCCCGCAGTATGTGCTCAGCTCCTATGAGGTGTTCCGGGGAAGCGAGTGCAAGGAGGCCACTTCCTTCACGCCGGAGGAGCTGGGGCTGCGGCTGGGGAAGCCGGCCCTCTCGGTCTTCATCGTCAACGCAGAGCTGAATCTGCTCACTGAGTTAGCCCGCCGCGGCTACCCGCTCGCCAGCGTCGAAAAGCGGCGGGTGGAGGTCGATATGGCAAGCAAAACGGTGCGCGCGGCGGCCTGCGTCCGGGAGGGGCCCCTCTCCAAGTTTGGGCCCACTTCGGTCTTTGGCTTGGAAACCGTCAAACCGCGCTATGTCTTGCGGCGGATCGGCTGGAGGGAGGGGGCGGTCTACAACCCCGACACGCTGGAAGCGACGCAGAAGCGATTGTTGAACAGCGATCTGTTCAGCTCGGTGATGATCTCGCATGCGGGAGAGCTCGACGCGCACGGAGAGCTGCCGATGAGGATGCAGCTCACCGAGGCGAAACACCGGCAGCTCAGCATCGGCTTTTTCTACGCCACGGTCGATGGGCCGGGCATGAGCTTTGCGTGGAATCACCGGAATTTGCGCGGCATGGGAGAGTCGGTGAGTCTCAACGGGAACTTTTCCCAGCGCTACCTCGCGGGACAGCTCGTCTACAAAAAGCCCGACTTTTTAGGGATCGATCAGACCTATCGAGCGCTCGGCGAAATTGCCCGGGAGGACATCCACGCCTACACCGCCTTCACCTACCGCTTCGCCAACTTCTTCGAAAAGAAATTCGATGCGCAAAGATACTTCTCGATGGGCCTCGAGGGGGAGCGGATCGTCGTCTCCGACAGCGCGAGCAACGGAACTTATGCGCTCCTCGGCCTGCCTCTTTTCGCGCGGTACAACAGGGCGGACGATCTCCTCAATCCGACGAAGGGTTACACGATCGCCTACCAAGCGATCCCCTTCCAATCGGTGCTCCACAGCAACCAACACTTCTTCAAGCAAAGGTTCACGACGACGTTTTATCTCCCTGTGCGGGACAAGCGGATCATTTTTGCAGGGCGCGTCCAGTTCGGCTCGATTGCGGGAGCCGCCCGGGAAAATGTGCCGCTCCCCCTCCTGTTTTTGGGCGGCTCGGAGGATGATTTGCGCGGCTACCGCTACCTCACCGTAAGCCCGCTCGGCGGCCACCACAAACCGCTCGGCGGCAGATCGGCGATCTTCCTCACCGCGGAGACAAGGATCCGCTGCACCGAAACGATCGGCCTCGTCCCGTTTGCCGACTTTGGGACTGTGACGTTCAATCCATTGCCCCAATTCGATGCAAAATGGTTCAAATCGGTCGGCGTCGGCTTCCGCTACTTCACCTTTTTTGGCCCGCTCCGCGCCGACATTGGCTTCCCCTTGGATCGGCGCAAAGCGCTCGATCCCCCCTTTAGAATTTATGCATCCATAGGACAAACGTTCTGATGAAAAAATTTGCCGTGATCTTTTGTGTTCTCTTTCTCTTGGCGGCTGGATTGTACGCCGTCTTTCAGGGCGACATCGGCCGCAACTTCACCCGCCGTCTTTTGACCAGGGCTTTGCAGAAGTCGGGACTCGAGGTGAATATTGGCCGGATCGAGGGAACGCTCCCCCACCAGATCAACCTCAAACAGATCGAGATCTCCGGCGATGGCGTTCAAATAAAGATTGGGGAGGCGCGGATGCGCCCCACGCTCTGGCGCCTCTTGAAACGGGAGGTCGCCTTCTTTGATGTCCACGCAAAAGGGATCGTGGTGGGGGAAGAGGCTCCGTTTGATTTTGACGGGAAGTTTTCGGTCAATGCGCGAAGGGCGAGTTTGAAGGGAGTGATCGCCGATTGGAGTTTGCGCGCCGTGTTCGAGCGGAGAGAGCGGGTGGTCACTTTTTCTGTGCAGAATAAGCAGATAGAGCTCAAGGGGGACGCCGACTTCAACGCCGCGTACCGACTCCTCTCCGCCCACCTGCAAGTCGGCTACGAGAGGCTTTTCGCAACCCTCAACGTCACCCGAACCGGCGAACTCTACCGGGGCGTTGTCTCCTGGAAACTCCCCTCTCTGCATGGGAAAGGGGAATTCACCGTGACGGGGAACCGGTGCGCCGGCACATTTGCCACACTCCCCTCTTTGGCCAAAGCTACGTTCGATCTGGAACTCGGGCCCCGCCGCCTCCTCACCGGCGCCACCCAAATCGAGATCGAAAATCTCCAAGCCCTCCACCTCCCCCACCTCTACGGCAAAGCGGAGATCAACGCCGAATGGATGGAGGAAGAGGGAGCGCAAGGGCTGCGTCTCGACGGCCGCGCGATGGGTTTTTATTACGACGACTTTTTCGCCGAAGCAGTCTCTTTCCATTCTGATGTGCGGGATCCCTTCCAGACGCCCACGGGGCCCATCGAGCTTGAAGTTGAGCGGGCGAAATGGCACGGCGCGGAGATCGATCTCCTCAGCATGAGCGGCTCTTGGGAAGTGCCGTTCGTTGGGGAGATAAATGCGCTCAGCGGAACGGTGTTTGAGCGCCCCTTCGCGTTGGAGCGCCCCGTCCAAATCGAATGGAGCCAAAACCGGCTGCTCGTTCCCGACCTCTCCGTTTCGATCGCGGGAGCTGCCGCCCTCCTCCACATCGACCGCAAGGGCGATGAGACCTATGCCCGTCTCCACCTGGAGAAATTTCCCCTCGAACCTGTAGGCAGCCTCGATTTGGACGCTCATCTCCAAGAAAAACAGGGGCGCCTCCAGGGAAACCTCAAAGCCTCGATGGCCGATCACGGCAGATTCGAGGGACACTTCGACAAAGAACTGCTCATGCTCACCGGCCGCCTCGACTTTGAGGGCAAACCGCTCATCGATGTTGAACTTTCGCTTCCGATTCATCTTTCGCTGTGGCCGTTTGACGCCCGCCTCCTCTTGCACAAAGAGGCCAAAGGGCGCCTCGCCCTCGACGGGCGGATCGAAGATCTCCTCGACTTGGCCGACTTCGGCCCCCACCGGCTCGAAGGAGAGTGCCACTGCGACCTCCGCCTCTCCCACACCCTCTCCCGCCCCCTCATCGAAGGGACCCTCGTCCTGCAGAACGGCTACTATGAGAACTACTACACCGGCACCGAACTCCACGACATCCAAGCAAATTGGCTCGCAGGGCAGAACAAACTCGTGCTCCAAAGCCTCACCGCTCGGGACAGACCCGGAACGGGAACCCTCTCCGCGCAAGGGACCGTCGAGCTCCTCCACTCCGACCTCTACCCCTTCCACTTCGATATCGAAATG
>Ga0364908_10149_pt1 | contig 10056 bp, 12 predicted proteins | sample ExccelJu500002D4_2_FD_206965 | JGI IMG/M metagenome (GOLD analysis project Ga0364908, IMG submission 206965) | Enriched cells from Trout Bog Lake Hypolimnion, Wisconsin, USA - BchlTB.July02.5000.02.D4 | ecosystem: Environmental > Aquatic > Freshwater > Lake > Hypolimnion/Profundal zone | place...
AGAAGCCGGTGCACAAGGTTTAATTGCCGGAATTAATGCCGCATTACAAATACAACAACGTGAAGCCTGGTATCCTTCGCGCGAACAAGCTTATATTGGCGTGTTGATTGATGATTTATTAACGCAAGGCGCGCCAGAACCTTATCGTATGTTTACCAGCCGCGCAGAATATCGATTGTTATTGCGCGAAGATAATGCTGATTTACGTTTAACCGAACAAGGTTATGCATTAGGATTAATTGATGAACAACGCTGGGCGCAGTTTAATCGCAAACGCGAATTAATCGAAAAAGAAAATGCCCGCTTAAAATCCACTTGGGTGCGGCCAGAAACTGCCATTGGTGAAAAAGTTGCTGCGGTATTGAATCAGCCATTAGCACGTGAATATTCGTTAATGGATTTATTACGTCGGCCACAAGTTACGTATGATCAATTAATGCAAATACCAGAATTGCAAACGGCAGAAACCATGCCTGCAGATGCAGCAGAACAAGTAGAAATCCAAGCAAAATACGCAGGCTATATTAATCGCCAAAGCGTAGAAGTGGCACGCCTGCAAAATCATGAACATACTACATTGCCTGTTCATTTAGATTACACACAAATTCCAGGCTTATCAAACGAAGTGCGCGAAAAGCTAGCCTATGTCCGCCCTACAACCGTGGGTCAAGCCAGCCGCATTCCAGGAATTACACCAGTGGCAATTAGTTTATTGTTAGTGTATTTAAAACGAGCCGGATAAAAAATCTCTACTATGTCAACTTCTTATCTAAGCCAACAGCTTGCGTTACATCATATTAAAATCACAGATGCGCAATTACAGCAGTTAAAGCAATATATAGAACTGTTACAACGCTGGAACAAAACTTATAATCTAATTGGAAACTCTGAAACCAAACATATCATTGATCGTCACATCATTGACAGTTTATTGGTGATGCCCTATTTGCAAGGCCCGCGTTTAATTGACGTGGGAACAGGTGCTGGATTGCCTGGAATTCCTCTAGCTATAATGTTTCCAGAGTATCAATTTACATTATTGGACAGCAACGGAAAAAAAACGCGATTTATAACTCAAGTAAAATTAGAACTTAAATTATCTAAGGTAGAAATAATCCAAGGCCGCGTAGAAGACTATCACCCGGAACTTTTATTTAATTCCATTATTTCTCGTGCATTTTCAACTTTGGGTGAAATGGTAAGTTTAACTAAGCATTTATGTGCGGAAAATGCGAGGTTTTTAGCGCTTAAGGGTGATGATGTTGCAGAAGAAATTCAACAGCTTCCTCATGATTTTATTTGCGAATGCAGCGAACGTTTAGCCTTTGCCGATGCGAATATTAATCGCCAAATAGTCATCATAAGCAAGTTGCATGCTTAAGAGACATTAGCTGCATAACGCGGGCTTAGTGGGGGAGAAGAAGAACGCGCCTGCATAAAAAGATTATATTCAGCAGCAGCTTTAAAAGTAACAGGAGATGTGCTTCCATCACAAAATATGTGAAGTACTCCAGGAATAACGTTCATACTGCGTGGCAAACAACGAAGATAATCAATCCCCATCACTCCTAGTTTAAAGGGTATCTGCGGGAAAGTTTTGATCAATACGTTGCGTTCGACTCTAAGGGTATGTAAGTGATGCGGTAACACAGGCAAGTGAGTAAATACACCATTCTGCATAGATAATTGATCAAGTTTAACAAGGGTCTGTAGATTATCAGCCACGACTCGTAAATTATTTATTTCGCGAGGGTTGTCTTTATCTTTACTTTTGCCATCGATATGAATTATTAAGGCGTTTAGTTCTTTTACCTTGGCAAGCTCCTTAATGTAGTTGATAGCATCAAAGGTAAGTCGTGTTAACCCTTGAAAAGAGATGTGAAATTGGAGCTTGAGGATGTCGGCATCCTCTTGTTTTTGTTGTACGAAATGGCATGCGATTTGTGATATAGCTAATGCGGTGTTCAGGTTTTCCAGACATTTATCAATAGGAGCCACTTGTTCAGCAGTTAAGTTGCCGGAAGGTTGGCCCAGTAATTCGCCAAGCAGTGCTAAAATCTTCTCGTTGTATAAAGCGCGGTGCTTGCCAGGCCAAGGTGTCTTCCCAATAAGATCATGGATTAATTGAGTATTTCTTCTATAAAATGCTACCTCATCGAGTGCTTGTTCTTGCGTTAAGCTCATGGTTTACTCCGCACCTGTATAGGCAAATAATAATTCAATTTTAACAACAACGACACCCGCTTGCTGGGTTGGCATCTTCCACGCTTGCAAGAGACGGTGCTTCTGCTGTAGCCTTTCGGGGGAATACATAGTTCATATATTCTTGTGCATTGCGTACTGATTTTGGAAAAGGGTGGTCTCCAACATATATCGCCAGGGTATGGCTGCCTTCTGGCGCAGTAGTTAAAAAGGCAGGGGCTGTTTGGGGGAAGCCCGTAAAATAGGTAATGATTACATGTTCACATTCCGGTGGAATTTGTGGAAAAGTAGTAAGCGGGTTGTCAGCTATGTTCAGCTTTCGCAGCATACTCAAGTCAGATAAATCATCGGCTATTGTATATAAAGAATTTACAGCGCCAAATATAGAGATCTCTAAATTCCTTGCATCTGACATAGAAGCTTTTAAATATTTTATGGCATCGTACGTAAAACGAGTTAATGAAGCAAAATTAATCTCGAGATTAGGTTGTTTAGAGGCTGCTTTTAAAGCCGCAGAGACTTGCAGCTTAGCTAATGCGGTGTTAAGCTGTTCTATAATGCCATCTATGTTTTTATATCCCTCATCCGTTATGCTGTCGTTAAGCAGAGCGTTTAGTTCTGCGTGGCAATCTAAAGCTTCTTGTTCATCTGCGGTGTCAAGTCTTTTCATAAAGCCAATTATTTTTTTATATCCCCCAGGTATACGGTCATTAAGCTGAAGGCGTAGTTCCTTGTAGCAAGTTAAAATGGCTTGTACATCTTCACTTTCACTTAAAGGTTTGGGAGCGTCTTTATCACTGGAAGACAAAAAATCATCTGGCAATAAATCTTTTAAAATGACACTCTGATTATCTGTATAAAATAAAATTTCAGCATTAAGCTGTTCACTCTTTGGGAATACCATATTACTACCACTTAATTAAAGTTAGTCCGCATTATAACATATGAAAATCTGATGCCTACTGTATATAAATCCTCTTTTTGAGATATCTTAGATTTAAGCCCATCAACCATGATAAAATCAGGTACTTATACTTAGGGAAACAACCGGGATGTTGATATATGGCCCAGATTATCGCTATCACCAACCAAAAAGGCGGGGTAGGGAAAACCACTACTAGCGTCAATTTGGCGGCGGCATTAGCGCATGTGAAACGCCGCGTGCTATTAATCGATATCGATCCGCAAGGCAATGCGACCATGGGCAGTGGCGTTGATAAGCATCAGCTAACCGCAACATTGAATGAAGTGTTGTTGGGCGAAGCTAGCATTCATCAAGCGATTATTGCCGACACCCAAGCCGGTTATAAATTGCTGCCTGGCAATAGTGCATTAACCGCAGCGGAAGTTGCTTTGTTAAACGCCAATGATCGCAGCAGTATATTGAAACAAAAATTACAAGCCGTTGAAGCGGATTTTGATTATATTTTTATCGACTGCCCTCCTTCCTTAAATATGTTAACGCTAAATGCGCTGGTTGCAGCACGGCAAGTGCTAATTCCTATGCAGTGTGAATATTATTCCTTGGAAGGTTTAACAGCGTTGATAAATACTATTCAGCAGTTACAGCAAACCGCTAATCCGGCATTAAATATTTTTGGCATTTTACGCACCATGTATGATCCGCGCAATCGTTTGGCGTTGGAAGTAACGGAACAGTTGCAACAACATTTTGGTGAACTATTATTTAAAACGGTGATTCCACGCAATGTGCGTTTAGCAGAAGCACCCAGCCACGGCTTGCCGATCATGATGTACGATAAGCTGTCGCGCGGCACTATTGCCTATTTAAACTTAGCAGCAGAAGTTATTCAGCGGCATTCCACCCTATTAAAGGAAACATCATGACGCAAAAAAAATCGGTTTTAGATCGTGGTTTGCAAGCATTACTGGGCGGCAATACTACTGTAAATGCGGCTGCATCCACGCAAGTTGCTGAACATTTAATGAATGTAAGCACCACAACCGTGCAAGAAGTGCCTGTTGAATTATTGCACCGCGCACCTTATCAACCGCGCAGACATTTTGAACCACAAGCGTTAATGGAATTAGCTGAATCGATTCGCGCACAAGGCATTTTGCAACCGTTGATAGTGCGCAAACTAGCCGGCCAAACTGGGTTTGAAATTATTGCCGGAGAACGCCGCTGGCGCGCAGCGCAACAAGCAGAATTGGCAACCGTTCCAGCGATTATTCGTGAAGTGGATGATAAAACCGCACAAGCTTTGGCGTTAATTGAAAACGTACAACGCCAAGATCTCTTGCCGGTGGATGAAGCTATGGCTTTGCAAAAACTAATTACCGAACATGGTTTAAACCATCAAGATTTGGCAGAACTGGTGGGAAAATCGCGCACCACCATTACTAATTTATTACGTTTGTTAAATTTAGAGGCCGAGGTTCAACAATTATTAAATGAAAAACATTTAGAAATGGGCCACGCAAAAGTTTTATTAGCACTAAGCGGGCAACAGCAAAAACAAGCCGCTAAGATGGTAAAAGAACAACAACTCTCTGTGCGTGCCACAGAACAATTAGTGAAACGTTTAATGCGCGGGCCGAAATTAGTGGCAGTAACTAGAATAGATCCGGATATTGAAAGATTACAACAAAAAATCTCCGCAACATTAGGGGCGCCGGTCATCTTTAAAAGCTTAGGGAAAGGCAAAGGCGAGCTGATAATTAAATATCATTCATTAGATGAGTTGACGGGCATATTAGAGCATATTAAATAATTTTAGTGAATGGTCTGTGCTGCTGCAGGTTTTTTTATTTCTGGAGCGGTAGATAAGAGTTTTGTATCTCTGATAAGACTTTTCACATAATGATCCAAATCTTGTTCTGATGTCTGTGGAAATATTTTTAATAGATAATTTTTAACAAACGATTCTTCCATCAGGTGGAATTTTTTGAAAATAGTGTGTTCGTGATCAAGAAAATCTCTGGGAAAAGTTTTATCTACAGGTAACTTTGATATATGCAAAATTACGCTTTGATAAAGCTCTGGGTTTTTAACATGGAACTGTAACAAAGAATAATGTGCGCAAGTAAGTAAGATAATAGCTTGTGCCATGCGTTCGTTCTGACGGGCTGTTGTTGGTGCAAAATCTTGCAACTTATTAAAATCATCATCAACAAGACTAGCAGCCCTGGAAAGTTTTCGCATAAAATCTTTACCGATTAATACTTGTTCTTGAGGCAATGATTTATGTTGAATATGGGTGGCTTGTTTTTTATCCGCAATAGCCAGCGCCTTTTGGCTAAACTTTGTGGTCGGAGATACGTCACTCGCTACTATAGGCATGACCTGCATAGAACGAGCGGTCCATAGGATATGGGAAGTACTGAAAGGCATATTTACTACAATTAAAAACAATTACATAAAGAAAGGCAGTATACTAACAATATTGAGATAAATCAATAGAATTGGGTTAAAAACATGCAGATTAACTCAGAGAAAACTGAATATAGACTTAAGAAAGAGATCTTGCTGTTTATAAGATTAGCTTTCGTAGAAAGTTCCATCATAAACTAATCTGGTAGGCCCGGTCATTAGAACAGGATTTCCTGGCTGCCATTGTAACTGTAAAGTTCCGCCCGGTAAGTTTATCTGCACATTGGCATCAGCCCAGCCTTGTTGATGAGCAGCTACCATAGCGGCGCAGGCCCCGCTGCCACAAGCTAGTGTTTCGGCGGCTCCGCGTTCAAATACACGTAAGTTAATACGCTGGCGGTCGATAATTTGCATAAAGCCCACATTAACGCCTTCGGGAAAAATAGGATGTTCATTATTTAGTAGCTGGCCCAGCGTTTGGATTTCCGCATCATTAAAATTCTCTACGCGAATGACAATATGTGGATTGCCCATGGATAAGGCATTAAATTTTAGGGTTTGCTTATTTATAATTATTTCATATTCTGATTGCTGCGGTAACAGCATGGGTAAAGCTTCAGGATTAAAGTTAGGTTGGCCCATATTTACTTGCACATTATTATTCGCTAATAACTGTACTTGCATAGTGCTGGTTGCCGTTGCAATAGTTAATGTAGTTTTATCAGAAAGTTTATGATAATTAATAAATCGTGCTAAGCAACGCACACCATTGCCGCATTGCCCGCTTTCGCTGCCATCATTATTAAATATGCGGTAACCAAAATCCACGGTGGGATTGAGTGCTGGCTCTAGCAATAAAATTTGATCGCAACCAATACCAAAATGCCGATCCGCCATTAAGCGAATTTGTTCAGGCGTTAAATGAATTTTACTTGCAAGATTATTCAGCACAATAAAATCATTGCCAAGACCGTGCATTTTTGTGAAAGGTAAAGGTGTTTGCATATTAACCTAATTAATATAAATAATATTTTGCGGCTACAGCAATGATTATAATTAAAACAATGCTGATAATTCGTATTTTATGTTGTTTGATTAATTGGCGCATGTTTAATACCTTATGTGTCATTCCCGATGACACTGTTTATAATCTTTCTTTTACCCATAAATCTTCGTACGTTTCGCGCTCACGAATTAATTTTGGCCCACTGGATGTTAGCAAAACTTCAGCAGCACGTGGACGTGCATTATATTGTGAGCTCATCACAAATCCATAAGCGCCAGCGCCGGTTACTGCTAAATAATCATTCGCTTGTACGCGCAAAGCGCGTTCTTTGCCAATAAAATCGGCACTTTCACAAACGGGGCCGACCACATCATATAAGCGCTCTGCGATAGTTTCATTGATTTTTACCGGTAAAATGCCCTGCCAAGCGTCATATAAGGCTGGGCGGATTAGATCATTCATGCCAGCATCAACAATTGCAAAGTTTTTTTTCTGATTGGATTTAATGAACTCAACATGAGTGAGTAATACACCAGCATTCGCAACAATGGATCGCCCAGGTTCTAAACATAGAGTAAAGGATTTGCCTTTTAAACGATCGGTTATCGCTTTGCATAAATCAGCAGGTGAAGGCGGTGTTTCTTGTTGATATTGCACGCCTAATCCGCCACCTAAATTTATATGATGAATCTCAATGCCTTCTTTATTCAAAATACTCACCAAAGCTAATACGCTTTCTAATGCTTCAATAAACGGTGATATTTGCGTGATTTGTGAACCAATATGGCAATCCACACCTATAATTTTTAAATTAGGCAATTGTTTGGCGTGAAGGTAAGCAGGTAATGCTTCTTCCATGCCGATACCAAATTTATGTTCGTGTAAACCGGTGGAGATATAAGGATGCGTTTTAGCATCAATGTTAGGATTAATGCGCAGAGAAACTCGCGCAACTTTTTGTTTTTGTTGTGCAACCTTTTGCAAGCGATCCAGTTCTGGTAAAGATTCTACATTAAAGCATTGAATATCGACTTCCAGTGCGCGTTCGATTTCCGCGACAGTTTTGCCAACGCCAGAAAAAATAATTTTATCGGGTTTGCCGCCAGCGCGTAACACACGTTCTAATTCTCCGCCGGAAACAATATCAAACCCCGCACCTAAGCGCGCCAATAACTGCAGAACAGCTAAGTTGCCATTGGCTTTCACGGCATAACATAACAAATGTGGAAAATCGGCTAAAGCATGTTGATAAGCTTGCCATTGTTGTTCAATCAGTGTTTGTGAATAAACATAAGAAGGAGTGCCAAACTGTTTGGCGATATCTAGTAAATTAATTTCGCCGCCATGTAAAACATTATTGCGATAATGCCAAAAGCCATTAGAATCAGGGCTCATGCAGTAGCCTCTTGCGCCTCTTCATCATCCGGCAAATAGATGCTGCCTTTTTGGCCGCAACCGATCAATGCCGTGCCTAAAAAACCAACCATAAATATGATAAATATTTTTTTCATAGCCAAAGCCTAGTAGAATAACAATAGCCCACTATAATAACATATTTCAGGACCACCTACATGTTAGAAACCATAGAAATTTATTCCGCAAAACAACCGGCTCAGGCCAGTGTTATCTGGATGCATGGCCTAGGTGCAGATGGCTATGATTTTGCCAATATTGTTCCAGAGCTGCATTTATCACCCTCTCTGCCTATCCGGTTTATTTTTCCGCACGCGCCTATGCAGCCGGTGAGTTTAAATCGCGGAATGGTTATGCGTTCTTGGTTTGATATTGCGGCGTTACATGAAGATGCGCTAGAGGATGATACAGGTTTGCGGCAGGCAGCTACTTGGGTGGATGAATTAATTAAACAAGAACAACAACGCGGCATTCCTATGGATCGCATCTTATTAGCCGGTTTCTCTCAAGGCGGCGCTTTAGCATTGTATGCAGGTTTGCGTTATCCGCAACCATTAGGTGGAATCATTGCATTATCTACTTATTTGCCACTTGGAAATAAATTAGCCGCAGAAGCGAGCAGCGCGAATAAACAAATCCCTATTTTTATGGCGCATGGAACTATTGATCCGGTGGTAATGTATGCGTGGGGCGAAAACTCTCGCGATTTTTTAAAGAAGCTACAATATCCGGTGGAATGGCATGAATACCCGATGATGCATCAATTATGTGCGCAAGAAATAAAAGATATTAAACAGTGGATAGAAAAAAGATTATTTTCTTAAGCCAATCCCGTGGTTTAGCATATACAAAGCCGTGCAAAACAGAATAACAGTTAAGCCGATAATTAATCCCATTGCAAGAAAAATATTAATATCCGATATTCCCAGCAAACTATAACGAAACGCATTAACCATATAAAGAATAGGATTAACCAAAGAAATAGTTCTCCAAATATCGGGCAGCATCGCAATAGAATAAAACACGCCGCCTAAGTAAGTTAATGGAGCAAGCACAAAAACGGGGACAATATTAACATCATCAAAAGTGTTAGCAAAGATGGCATTTACTAAACCCGCCGTAGAAAAAAGCAAAGCGGTTAAAAACACTACCAAAGCGGTTAACCACCAATTTGCTACAGGAATATGGGTGAAAAATAAGGCGATTATAGTAACAATAATTCCCACTAAGATTCCGCGCAACACGCCACCCGCCAGAAACCCTAACAAAATAAAAATATTCGGGGTGGGTGAAACTAACAATTCTTCAATATTACGTTGAAATTTCGAGCTGAAAAAAGAAAATACCACATTGGTATAGGCATTGTTAATGACGGCCATCATAATTAATCCCGGCACTATATATTCTATATAATTTACACCATCCATTAGCCCAATGCGTGAACCCATTAAGCTGCCGAAGATCAAAAAATATAAAATACTGGTAATAGCTGAAGGCAATAGCGTTTGCGACCAAATGCGCATAAATCGCGTGACTTCTTTTATAACCAGGCTTTTAAAAGCAATTAAATTTTCTTTGGTTCTAGATGGTTTCATAGGCGTTACTGATCTTTATTTTCGCTAGTGAGTTTAAGGAACATTTCTTCCAGACGATTGGTTTTATTGCGCATGCTAACCACTTCAATATGTTGTTGCGATAAAGCGTTAAATAAGTCATTAATCGCTTGATGCTTGCGAACGGCAACTTCCAATGTGGTTTCGTCTGCTAATTGCACTTCAAAATCTTTAAGCACAGGAGTAGCGGACAAAGGTTTTTTAATATCTAGGACAATATGCTCTACATCTAGTTTAGTTAAAAGATTCTTGACTTCAGTGTTCTCAATAATTTTACCTTTATCAATAATCGCCACGTGTTTGCATAATTGTTCGGCTTCTTCTAAATAGTGGGTGGTTAAAACAATCGTCGTTCCTGCTTTGTTAATCTTACGTAAAAAAACATACATGGAGCGACGTAATTCGATATCGACTCCTGCTGTGGGTTCATCCAAAATCAGTAATTTAGGCTGGTGCACTAATGCGCGGGCAATCATTAGCCGGCGTTT
>Ga0364908_10504_pt1 | contig 9991 bp, 8 predicted proteins | sample ExccelJu500002D4_2_FD_206965 | JGI IMG/M metagenome (GOLD analysis project Ga0364908, IMG submission 206965) | Enriched cells from Trout Bog Lake Hypolimnion, Wisconsin, USA - BchlTB.July02.5000.02.D4 | ecosystem: Environmental > Aquatic > Freshwater > Lake > Hypolimnion/Profundal zone | place: USA...
CGGAAAAATGTATGTTTTGCTGCGGAATGTGGGTTTTATGATTCAAGTTGTAATTGCCTCATAAAGAGAGTTGGTCAGACTTTATCAACGCCTCTCTTACAGAAGGAGGATTCTCTTGATTACCCAAACAGTAATAGATCAAATTATCTAAACTCCCTTCAGGAGGCTCTTTTAAATAAAGATTTAACAATTTATTAAAATATTTATCTATAAAATCTTTTTTTTCAGCTTCAAAATGACGCGTCTTATGATTAAGATCAATAATCTTGTTAATCATAGTCACCTCAGCACTAGAGATATCTTCAGGAATGACTCTTTTCGCCACACGACTAAACGCTCTTCTCGCCTCTATATCATCAGCTAACCCTTCCTCTGATTCTGCAGAGACTAGCCTCTTTATAAGATAGTTAACGACTGTCATTGCAGCCGCTACATCCTCCCGTAGCTGTCCAACTGTCCAAGCATCACTTCCTCTTGTCGGTAGTGTAGTCAACTGTCCTGATTGAGGTGCCCTTCCCTTTTTCGCACGCTCTTCTAAACCGACCTTTATCCTCGTTAAATCCTCAACAGTTTGGAGAGGTGTTTCAAGTGACAAAACAAATTTTTTTACATTTTCCCTTAACTCATGAGGTATTCCTTGCAAGAAAATCGATAGCTGACCATTGAGCTCCTCTCGTAGTAAACGCATTTCGGGTAGTTCATCAAATTTAGAGGAGACAAACTTCGGCATCTTGCCATATTTCAGCTCATAAAGAATCATCCCCAAAGCAAATAGATCATCAGATTGGTTGACAGCTCTCTTTGCTGACTTAGTGTCGACATCGAGCAATGCCTCCATTTTTTCTGGAGAAAGATAGGGATTTTCAAAATAGACATCTGCCTCTCGTCTATCCAACGCCCCTCTTTTAGCCAAGTGTTTAAGGCCAGTAATTTTTACTGTCAACACCCCACGTTCATCTATATTGATGAAGAAATTTTCCGGCTTAATACTCTGATGGACATACCCCCTCTGATGGATCTCCTGCACCCCACGCAATAGACCTCTGATCAAGGCACGTTTTTGCTCTGGTATAAGCTGCGCCCACTCACCTTTTTTCATCAGATCTCTAAGAGAGCCTCGATTAGTAGCAGAAAGAACAAGGCTTCGTTCTGTGACCTCAATGACTTGGCTGACATGGTCAGATCCTTCAAACATATTGTGATTGGCAGCCAATTGGTCCAACAGAGCTTTCCTCTCGCGTCTAAATCCATGTTCTTTAGGTAACTGTATAACATGGCCTTTCAATTTTGTCTGGTCCCCCAAACTCACTATTTTTAAATCACGCACAGAAGTTCCATGGCTAACGACAATTGTTTTATGCACCTGCACAGCCCATTTCTTCTGCTTTATTGTTTTGTGCTCCTGCACAGCCCCTTTCTTCTGCTTTTCAGGGCGCAAGTGAATCATTGTGTGGCTAGGCGTGACTTCTATTGTAGCATGTCGATGTTCAGGAGAATCTTTAGCTTTGAGGTAGATGCTCTCTTCTGTATCTATCTTTTCCGGATCCTTCAGATAGCGCATCCATTCTCTATGGTTCTTGGTAATTTTATGTGCTATAGTAGCCGCTTCAAGCGATGAAAGACCTTGTGAGACAAGGGGTTTAATCAGATGTTGAAGATGTTGTAGCGTCCGTTGACATAAAAATGCGGCTACTTTAGTGGATACCTCCCTGGACAATTTTTGCATTTTCTTCTCTAAATCCTTGGGAAGAATCGAGACTTCTTTAACTTCTCCCTTATGAAGAATAGCGATTTTATCAGCATTTTTAGCTGTACTCTCTTCTATCTCAAATAAAACATCACTGCCCTCTCTAATGGATAATTTACCTTATTATTTAATTGAAAATTTTCAATAAATTGCATAGAAACGACTTTGTTTTTATTTTTATTTTACAAAAAAACACTTTAAATAAATAGTATAAATAAAATTTTAAAACATGTTATAACAGCTTAACTTTTTATTTTACAGCAGTTTGTGTTATAATAAACAATCTTTAATCAGGTGTTTTATCCTTAAAAGCTTTGCAAAACAGAAAAGAGCCCAAAATAAGGCATGGTTCAAAATCATGGCAATTCGGGTAACACTTTCTAAGATCTACAGATCGAGCTGCTTTAAGAACTGCTCGGCTCGAAGCAACTCGATTTTCCCCTCTCTTTTTTCACGCTTTAGCTCCTTCACAATCTGTACGGCAGGAAAGCCATATTTCCCGTGAAAATAGCAAAGGTTTGGGCTTAAAGCGTTATCAGAAAGCTTCACTTCGATCATCTGTTCGATCTTCTTGTCGTTGACAAGCACAAAATCGACCTCTTTATGCTCCTTTGTGCGCAAATAGTGCAGCGTGTAGGGTTCTGCCTGTAGGTCGATTTTAGCAAAACAGTGCTTCAGTAGAGAGACTGCAACAAAATTCTCTAGCTTAATTCCCTGATCCCCCTTAACTGGACTTTTGACAATTCAGTAGGCTTCGCCAACTGAATTGTCAAAAATCCAGCACTAAACAATTGTACTCGATTCTGTACAATTCCCATCGACTGCGGAGCTCGGGCGGTCTCGTTAGGAATAATTGATTTCCAGGAAGTGCCTGAAAAGGCACTTCTTGGAAATTAATTATTCTTTTTTTTACGTGTATGTGTGACCGAGATCGCCCGAGCTCCGCAGTCCGTGGAAATTGTACAAAGTCGAGTTGTTCCCATCCTTCATATCCTGCCCATCCTGCCATTTTACTGTTGACGAAACTATTTGGAGCATAACATTTCCTTAGCCGAAATTGCCAGTAGGGAAAGTTGTATAACTTGAAATTTAAAATTGTCGCCTGTAGTCTGTTAATTAAAAAAAAACAACAACAACAAACAAAAGGCGACAATATGATGTTACCACATTCACCCCAATCTTGTATAGATTCAGCACGAACATTTCAGAAAAAACTGCTTAATTTGTTCAGCAATAGAAGTTATGCTTCTCTACAACTTGTGGAGGCATTAGCTCACGCATCAAAACCAACAACTGTAGTAGAACTGTCTCAAGAGACACCCTTCCAACGCTCTTACAGCGTAATTAATAAAATACTTAATGCATTTGGAGCAAATAGTCTTGTAAATCAGAAAGTTATGGTTGGGGAATCTGTAAAAACAGTACGAAATGTTGATCCTATTGCATTTTCCAAAATCACCAAACCGTTTTCTAATTTTTTTTTTGAAATGCTTCCACAAGAAAATCGCAAATTTCGTCTATTTGCCTTGGACGCTACATCTACTCCAAGGATTCATGCTCATACTCTTGATGACCGTAGCTATGTGCATCAAGCCAATCAAATCGGTATACCAGTGACAGTGGGTTTGGAGACTAGTGTACTAACTTACCTTCCGGAACATAGTGCGGGGGAAGCTAACTGGCAGCTTCCCGTTTCTTTGGAAAGGATCTCTACCGACACAACAGCTTGCGCAGTTGCGAAGACTCAGCTTCAACTACTTGCTGAATCACTTCCTTCATCGCTTACTGTGATTGTTGCTGATTGCGCCTACGGAAGTCTTGAACCTTATTCTAAGGATCAAGTTGTGATTGCTCGAGGCAGGACAGACAGGTTGGGACGAAGACCTGCTAAAAATGACGAAATTGTACACAAAAAGCGAGGAAGGCCGCGTAAGTACGAGTCAGGAGTCATTCGATTTATTGAGGATATGCCACCTGGCACAGAAGGTGGGAGTGATGAAGAGTGCAAGTATGAAGATATAATAAAACATCAACAAGTAGATGTACTGCTCAGTCGCTGGAATGATGTCTATGTTGAAGGACATTCTGAGCTTGTAGATGTGGTAAAAGTCGAAATCTTTGCTAAGCATGATTATACGAAAACACTGATGCCCCCTCTATTACTGATTCTTTCGGGTAAGCGAAGGCGGGAGATTACAGCTCTGGATGCCTATCAAAGCTATCGACGCCGTTTTGATATCGAGCATTTTTTTCGATTTGTTAAACAAAAATTGCTTTTTTGTTCCTATCAAACGCCAGATCTCGATCATCAAATCAGTTGGTGGTGGTTTTGTTTCATGGCCTATTGGTTGCTTTATCAAGTACGCCATATCGGAAAGGGATCGACTAGACCATGGCACAAAAAACAGGATCCAACAAAACCAGCTGGACCAGGAGAAATAAAGCGTTTATTCGCTACAAAGATTTTTCCGGGACTGGGCTCACCTTCTCGTCCGCCAATAAGTTGCGAAAAATCACGAGGAAGAGAACTCGGTGCGTCTTTTCCTAAACGCGAGCGAAAAAAAGTGGTCAAAAAACGCAAGCAATGGCGAAAAGCAGCCTGATTGGTAGTGTTTTTGATCTAATTTTTTGATAATTCATTGAACGAAGTCTAGATTTTTGATAATTCAGTTGGCGGAGCCTACTAAATTGTCAAAAGTCCAGTAATATCCGAAGGACCATATAAGGGCCGCTTTTTAATACAAAGATGACCATTTTTAAAAAAAAGCTTGGGTGCCTTTCAAGTGGAAGCACTATATAACAATTGTTAAAGAAATAATTAATTAAAACATGAATTTTATTAAAAAAAATAAACGTTTACAATAATGATTCTATCCGTTAAAATACTGCTCTAAAACACAGCAAAAAATGCAACAATCAACGGAAGACATGCATCACGCCAACACCTTTTTAAACAATCTCCTATCGCGTATCTTTGCCATAGGACAGGAGTAAAATATATGTCACCTCTATCCACCCCCTCTTCTCTGCTTCCAACCAATGCGGTAACTACATCCACTACAGCAGCTACAGCCGCCGCAGAACCACAAAAGACGATTCAAGACGTAGCAGAGGCCGCACTTGCCTCTCTTACAAGTGGTGGACCTGGAGGCAGCGGTAGCGCGAGCTTACCCTGTACAGCTATATGTCGCAGTTCAGGTAGTTCGGCAGGAGGTGCGCGTTCAGACCTCTCTTCTACGCCCACACAATTTTCCACTTCATTGGACAACAAAGACAACGCCTTCCGCTACTTAAAGAACTTTTTCACAGAAGAAAAAACCTCTACAAGACTCCGCTCTACGCTTCAACAATGCCTTATAAACGCCACTCAATATTTTGGAGACAAACTAGATACGTTAAAAATGCATTATCCTACCCTAGTCCAGAAAAAACAGCAGACAGATACCGCTACAAAACGACAGTTCAAAGAAACGCTATTCGATGTTTTTGTGTTCTTCTATGACTATTGTTTCGATCAACGACGAGACCGTGCTGGTAATTCTAATCAACAGTATGCTGACTACTACAAAAGGCACCTTCACATCACCTTTGTCATCTTACAAAAACTGTGCAATTTGATGGTAGAGGTCGAAGGCCTCTCCTCCTGTGACGATTTTACCACATTTTATATCGATAAAAATAACCCTGATCTACTTAGCGCCTTCTGCCTCCTCCGCGATCGGAATGGATTTGTTCCCGTTCCTTGCCACTTTCTCCCTAAAAACAAAACGCTCATCGGAGATTTCCCTCTACAATATGGTACTACCATCATGGACACCTCAGATGATGCACCCCATCAACGTCTTATTTATCGTGGGCAGCGCCTCGAAGAACGCGCAGGAATCGTGATCCAAATCAACACTCCAGGCGTCCCGTACCCTTATAGCGCATACTCCTATTCTGGAAGATATGGGATCACTCCTTTCACATCTTCATCCAGCGCATGTTACTCCCCTGAGATGCACCTCTTTACCGCTGGTTTTCAAGAGGAATTCTCGAGTGCTGTGAGAGAAAATCGATCCCACGCTCTTTTTCTCGCCCTTCCCTCTAGTCAAAAAGAGTATCGAGAATTCTTCTACTTCCTACTCGAACAAGCCTTAAGTCCAGATGCAAGAAACAACCCTGAATATGCTCCCCTTCTCTTGCTATGTGAGCGCTTAAATCACGATACAGGCGTCTCTTTAGAAGAGATGCGCGAGAGTCTAAAAGAAGAGCTTAAAGAGACTCTCCTCATTGACAACCAAGAGGATATTGAGAAGGCTTGGGAAACGAAGGGAGAAAACCAATGGCAAGATTGGTGCGAGAAAAACCGCGTAGCCATCGAGAACGAGTGGGAAGCGCGCAAGGCCGCTGTGATCCAAGGCTCTACCCCCGGCACCAAGGTTTCTAAAAAGGAGATGAAACAGAAGCACCACGAGTTCTTAAGTGAAAAAAAGGAGGACTTTACAAAGGAGGCAAAATCACCCTTTGTGCAAGAAAGAGTCAACAAACTGTTTGAAACATATCGACAAGAAGCCCCCATTCACTATCGCGCGCTCTTACGCATCACAGGAGAGGTGATTAAAAAACACGGTAGCGATCAGCTGCTTCAAAACGATATCCGAGGTTCACGCTCGGGCAGTCACTTGACTTTTCACATGTCAGGTCAAGCCCCCTTGACTCTTGTCCGAAGCCATGGGGCCAAAGGCAAGATGATCGATATGCACCGCGCCAACACCTTTTTAAACAACCTCCTATCGCGTCTTTTTGCCCTAGGACAGGGGTAGAATGCATGTCATCCTTATCCGCTGTCTCTGTCCCCTCTTTAAGCTCTCCTTGGAAGGCCTTGACAGAGCGCGTCTTCCATAGACCCAAGATGGCTTTTAATGCATTATACTGCGAGCGGCCTGAAAATGTAAATTTTGGACGCGTCAAAGCGCCTCAAATCGAGCCTCGCAAACGTCTCAATATTGCCTTAATATTCAGGCGTTTGCGAGACTCGATTTTAGGTAGCTTTCACGCTGCCCAAAATTTACATTTTCAGGCCGCTCGCAGTATAAAAACCAAAGTGCCCGCGCTGATCTTAAGTGCTACATCTCTTTATCTTTTACCAAAGAGCCCTCTCTCTGCCGGTCTCTTTGTTACCCCTCTTGCCGTGAGAGCGTGGGCAAAAAAGAGAGGGATACAACAAGAAAAAAGAGCCGCTGGGCTAGAAAAGTTCACTGCCATCTTCGCCCTGCAACAGAGTTATTTGGGGATCTTCTTTCATGAAGCAGGGCATGCCCTGACAGCACTTGCCTGTTTTAAAGGGGCCAAGCCCAAGATCTCTATCACTCCCTTTGTCCGAGGGGCCACAAGCTATAAGTTAAGTTCCAAGCTGATGCCACTTGGAAAATGGCTAGGAAGGGAGAACGCCAAGCTCCTCATCGGAGCAGGCGGAATGGCTGCCTCTTCGTTAATCAGTCTTGCAGCTTGTGGCTCTGCTCTGTTGGTCAAGAAAAAAAATCCAGAAACTGCTGAAAGTCTATTGACTTTTGGCTCTTTTCAGCTGGTTGGAGAGATCAATTATGGGCTCTTTAGCTTAATTTACCAGCCCAAGACACTCTCTAACGACTTTATGCTTCTCTTCTACAAAGGGGGCATCCATCCTCTAGTCCCCTTAGCCATTATGGGGACGTTACTTGCTGTAACGCTCTTGTGTTGGGCAAGACAAATCAAAAGACGAAGTACATAAAAAAAACTTGGACAAGTTTCAGGGAGAAAGAGTATATCTTTGTTTTTATATAACAAAAAGGTCTCTTATGCCCCTCCTTCTCACCTCTTCTGCCTTCACCCATGAAGGCATGATCCCCTCCCTCTACACCTGTGAGGGAAAAGATCTTTCTCCAGAAATTTCCTGGGCCAATCCTCCTAAAGGCACAAAAAGCTTTGTGCTCATTGTCGACGATCCAGACGCTCCAGACCCCGACGCCCCCAAGATGACGTGGGTGCATTGGATCGTCTACGATATTCCCCCCACTGTCTCCTCTTTTCCCAAAGCCCAAGGTAATGAAAATAACCCCGCTCTCCCAAACGGCGCCAAGCAAGGGATCACCGACTTTAGACGGCTTGGCTATGGCGGCCCCTGCCCACCTATCGGCACACACCGCTACTTTTTTAAGCTCTATGCCCTCGATGCGACTCTCGGTCTTCCTCCAGGCCAAACCAAAGCTGACGTGGAAAAAGCCATGCAAGGCCATGTTCTAGAGCAAGCGACCCTCATGGGAAAATACAAAAAGCAATGAAGCGCTATGCCAACCCAGTTTGGCTAACTCTGCTCTTACTCATAGGAGGTTCAGCGCTCTGGTTTAGTGGAGTAGCAGCCAAGCAGATCTATGTGTGGCTTAAGTTAGATCAAGAGACAGTAGCCCAAGAGGTGACATGGGCCGTTGTCCCTTTGCGCTTTGACCGCTTTGGCTTTGAAGGGCACTATTCGTTTACTGTTTTGGGAAAGCGCTTTCACGGCAAAGACGCATCCCCAACCCCCCCATTGAGGAATGAGTGGGCGGCTAAAGAGAGGCTACAGACACTAAAGGATGAACGACCGATCGTCTTTTACTCTTCGTCCGACCCTCAGCTTAATGCGTTGCACAACCATTTTCCTCTCCGCGCCAGCCTGTCGGCTGGGCTGCTTGTTGTCCTTTTTCTCTATTTTTTGTTCCTTGGTTTTTGGGTCCAAGGTCGAGTTTAATTGTTGATTAAAACAGCTTTCAATTCTTTGGAGACTCCTGCGATAACTTCCAAAATTTTACCGTCGGCTCCTACCACAAATAGGGTGGGATATCCAGACACCTTGAAAAGCTCGCGGAGTTTTCCTTCTTTATCCTCAAACCATTCGGTTGTCGATGATTGTTCGACTAAGTCCAGAGTTAATGAAGGGCTAATGTTGATAAATTGAAAGGAGTCGTTTGCTAATTGAACGGAAACATCATTCAAAATCGACAACTGTTCTGTACAATAAGGGCAATTAGGAGAAACAAAATTGATGAAGCTCTTCGTCCTAGCAGCAATATCGGCGTTCGTGAAGGAACGATTTTTATCATTCCGGACTGTAAAATTAGGTAAAACATCACCAGGCTGTAGACTAGCCATCAATACATTATGTTTAGCCTTAAGGTTATAAATCATAAAAGTCAGATTAAGACAACTAAACAAGGCAATCATGGATACAGGAGCAAAAAATGTTAAAAATAACCGCTCTCCAAAGAGGGAAGAACGACGCTCGTTGGCTGCCGAGGGAACAAGCCACCAAATAGCCCAAATTAAAATATTGCATATATGACCAACTGTACAAACTACACACCAGTTCGGTAAATCGATAAAGGTAAGAGTTAGAAAAAGCAATAACGCCCAAATCAACCCACCACGCGCTATTAGTGAACCAGGAAAGGTTGGAAAGAGCATGGAGATTGCAATGAGGATCGCAAAATACCCGCTGCCTATCATCGGCAGATAAGGGTCACTCCCGACACACGTTTTGCATTTGAAAATGCCAAAAATGTTGGGCACTTCAGGCATTTTTAAAAACAAGGCTATTAATGCAAAAATCCCAAGAACAGGAACCGCATAACGAAGTTGTCTCATGGAGAAGGGCACCATTTTACAGGTGATTGACTTAAGCCCAACGCTTTGGAAAGGAAAACGACTCCATCATCAAAATCGCTGAGCAGAGCTCCTGACCAGTAACCCGTTTTGCAAGTGGCGGTATCACAATTGCCACCAAGTGTCATCCATTCACCCGTACGCATGACATCACAAATGCAGATCGCTTTCTTAGAGTCAGAAGGATCTACTGTACAACGTTTATTCAAACACCATGTCCAAGGGGTGCCTTCTGGGCATTTCATCCCCTTTTTACCACTTGTAAATTGTTCAAGTGAGAATGTAGAGTACACTGTCCGAATCCCATTAGAATCCGTGCTGGGCCTAATGGACTCACAGGGCACAGTTGACATATTTGCCCCTTCTTCTACATCACAGAAGCAAATCGCCTTAGTTGAATCCCCCGGTTGTGGGACACATATAGCGGAAGTGCATAAAGCATATTGATGCTTGCACAAATAATTGGTGCTGTTTCCTTGACTATAGGCCAAAGCAACTGTGAAAGCAGCCACAACGGGCAGAATGAACGAAATGAATACATTCTTAAAATTTTTCATATAGCATCTTGGGTTGTTAGGTGCAAAA
>Ga0364908_10509_pt1 | contig 9920 bp, 12 predicted proteins | sample ExccelJu500002D4_2_FD_206965 | JGI IMG/M metagenome (GOLD analysis project Ga0364908, IMG submission 206965) | Enriched cells from Trout Bog Lake Hypolimnion, Wisconsin, USA - BchlTB.July02.5000.02.D4 | ecosystem: Environmental > Aquatic > Freshwater > Lake > Hypolimnion/Profundal zone | place...
CTTCCAACGCATTCGGGTGGCGGACGGAAACAAAGCAAACGGCGGGACAGGCAGGACGGCGAGGCAAAAGAAAAGGCTTTGAAAATAAAAAAATCTAAACCCGTAAAGCGTAGCGTTTCTTTATTCCATCTAATCAACGGAAGCGGGTAGGCTGTTTAAAGTTCATGCCGCTGTGGCCGTTTTGAATTGGTGTCCTGTGCCGGAATTAAAGGGAGTCCACACATATCTTGCCATTAACTAACCGTAAATTGCCCAATAAGGTGGTTGGAAGAAAAACACCCATGTCAATTATTTTTTAAACTTTTTTTTGGGTGAAAAAAGCCAATCTTTACGCGGGGGAGTGCTACAAACATTGTGATACCTTAATTCCCCAAGGGCGGATTTTTTTAAACCTGTGGTAAAACAGGCGCGTGCAAGCGCCAGTTCAAATTTCTAAGCCAGCGGTGAGCGTCGGACCCCCTCCGACAACTACGGCTTGCATCGTTAGTGCTCCTGCTGGCTTTTCCTTTGTTGGTTCCAATCTCGCTGAAAGGCTAGTTGTCGTCTATGAGTGACACCTTGCAAATCAACACCAAAGCTAAACCCGGTCAGGGGCCTAACGGGTTTTACGGCAATAATCTGGAAAGAGCGCAAGCTGTTCGGGCCAAAATTGAAGATTCGGGCATTGAATCCAAGTTGAATCTTCGGGCGATGTATCAATTTACGGAAATCTACCTGAAGCACGCTGCCGATTTGGCCAAATCCGGTCAAAAGGATGCGGCGCGGAATTGGGTTCGTTTCTTCGAGAATTCCCGAGTGCTCGAGGTGCTTGCTGATTCCGCCTTTGACGTGTCCAAGCTCCGGGCCAATCTCTCTGATCTTTCCGGCCAATGTCACCCGATGGACGTTCCATCTTGGGAAACCGACATTCAGGCTATCCGCGCAACCCTTAATGAAATCCTCTGGCATGTCGTTCATCAATCCACCGAAGTTGACGCAAGCGCAAACCTTGGCCGGTATCCAACTGGCCAAGATGGCCACCAAAACAATTTTGAAGGACAAGGCAATTCGCGACAGGGCTTGTCGTGAGTCCTTCCCTCCCCCAACTGGAATTCCTGGGGGAGTGTCAATTTCCCGAAAGGGAAACTAACGCCTAACGGCAACTGTTCACCGTGCCCGTGGTGAGCATTTCAACAAAGGGCGAATTAAAGAAAAACGATGAAAATCGCTGATATTAACGCGAAAGCCAAGGCCGGGACGACTGTCGTCTTCGGGATGTTCCGAGGCTACAAAGCTGAACAAACTGCAAAAGCTGGTTGCAATGAAAAGTACGGTGTGCTGGTCGGAGATCAAGTCCACGAATTCACAATGTGGGCCGCAAAAGGGCTCACCTTGGACAAAATCCCCCGTCCTGTCTTCGCTGACAAGGCTGGAACCACCGTTGCCGTTCTTGATGCCAGCATCAAAACTGACGGGAAATACCTGCGCTGTGGATGTTCCGCCGTGGTCGCCGTCGAGTTCTGAATCAGGGGAGCCGGGAGGGGTTGGCGGCGGAGCCGCCAGCCCCCCCGGCTCCCTTCCTTGTCTTTTTGAAACAACTGTCAGAAGTTCATCCGAACCTGATCAAAATTCCGGTCAACTTCCCGATGGTTTCAACGCCTCGGTAGTGGCCAAAAAAGCAGAAACACTCTATGCAAATCTTTCCAGCCTCATTGCTCGCTTGGGAGTTCAGCGGGTCGGCTTCTTCACTCTTACAACTCCTGACAACTGTACGGACCGACTTGAGTTCCAGCGGCGTTTCCGCGCCGTGGACCGTGGATTATTACGGTCCAAGGGATGCGAATTTATCTGCGTGCCTGAGCGGCAGGACCGTGGAGCATTTCACGCACATGTTGCGGTCGGGTTCCCTTGGGACATTAGAACTGGTTTCGATTTCTCAGCCGTACAAGACGCTGCGGCCATTAAATCGGCTCATTATCATGGAAACGGGCGATGGAGCCCCGGCATGTACGACGAATTCAGGCGAGCGCAAGACGCTTATTGCAGAAGTGCAAATGAATGGCTTCGTAACTGGTGGCGTGACGTTCGCGAATTTAACAATAGGCAATGGAAGCTTTACCGCGACGGAAAAGAGCGGGGAAAGAAGCGACACAAGGGTTTCGGTCGTTGTGAGACACTGCCCATTTTATCAAACGCTGCTGCTCTCGCCCGGTACGTTGGGGCCTACGTCACGACTGCTAGCAGCGGTCGGCAGCCTTGCGACAAAGGATTGCGCACTGTTCGTTATTCGCTCGCTGAAAGAACTGCCTCAATCCGTTGGTGTTGGGAGGGGGGCAACAGCCGAATTGCACGCAGGGGAGTTCAACTCTTGGAACTTATACATGGAGCGAATTCCTTGGAGTTTGAACGGCTTTATACCACCAAGTGGCAATGGCGATGGCGGCGGGTCATCTGGGCTCTTGGAAACGGTTTCGAGCAAGCGTTGCCACTTTGTGCGCAGATTCCCGAGTGGGCCGACTACGGTTCGCGAATGGCCTTTTGCTCGCGGCTCGTTAACTCCCTTCAAAAAGACTTTGTCCTCGACGTTGACTTTAGCGAACGGCAACCCGACTGCCCCTTTTGAATATGACGGAAATTAATTCCTGCGAGGCATTCGCGCAATTCTGCACGCCTGCGGCGGGTGTTCAACCTTTTGCCGTGGTCTGCTTTCACTCGTCGTTTTCGGCGTATTCCCGTCGCACTTTGGCGGCGTTGCTGGAAATTGAACCGTTATTTCCGTTCATTGCGTTTTCGCGTGTGGATGTGGATTTGGCCGACTTCGGGGAGGTCACGAACAAGCTGGAAATTGCCGGGCTGCCCTGTGTGATTGCGGTTGCGCGTGGCCATGCCGGCGCTTTGGTGGGGCGGGCCACTTGGATGGGGGAACGGAGCGCGGCAAAGTTTTACGAACTGATTGAAGCGTATGTTTCCCGAATCAACTGAAAAAGTGTTGCGCGTGCAACGGCTGCTTTCTGGTCTGCCGGGCCGGTGGTCTGCTGGTCTGGGGCGTCCAAGTCTCGGCGTCGCACGGAGGGCGGCGCTGGAGCGTTTCTTGCATGGTCCCGCCAAGGTTGGGCGTCCAGCCTCGGCAGTGGTCCGCGACCGTCATCAACTAAAATTCCCGATATGAGCGGCAGGATTAAAGGCCATTGGTTTTGCGACCATTGCGACGACGTGGTGTTTATGTCTTATGAGCGGGTGACGGCTCACGATGTCCCCTGCCCTGTCTGCGGGCATCTGTCCTGCAATTTCATTCCGGCTACGCTTGGGCGTCGTCAGATTGCGGCGCGGTGGTTTTCTGAAATGCGGCGGCAGGTGGATGAGGCGTCCAACCCTGAACTGCCGGAAATGCGGTCACGTCTTGAACTTTGGCACGAAAGGCAAGTATGAGTGAATTCGAACGAATTTCCGGGGCGCTTCGCGCGTTTGGTGAGTGGCAATCTGAACCGGCTTTGACGCCGGGGCAAGTGGCGCGTCTGGCGGGAATTTCTAGGGTGCGCGTTTGGCACCTTGTTGACCGGGGCGTTTTTCGTCAAACTCGTAATAGGGAGATTCTTTTGAGAACAGTCCTTGGATGGTACGAAGCCAGAGCTTCAAAGTTATCAGGGGAAGGCAAATGCCAATGCAGAGAATGGCCCAAAGCGTTAGGTAAAGGGCGATTTGTGCGAATAAAGGGTTTGTGATGATTGATTGCATAGGTGTTAACGTTTTCGCAACTATGCAAGCGCGTTCTTTTTTGGTCAACTCTAAACAAGTTCGGGCTCGTTGCGGGGTTTGTCTCCGTGGGTCTGGGCGAAACCGGTATCCGGCAGTGGAGTATTAGTAACTCACCAGCATAGTCTGCTGGGGAACTTGGTGCGAATCCGAGCGCCGGATCCAAAATAAAAGGTCTGTTGACTACTGCTACATTTGACTTCACGACCCTTTACACTGGCATCCAAGCCGCGTTTCTCGCGGCTGCCGCGGTCGGCGCGGTTGTGGTTGCCACGAAGTACGGGGCGCGTTGGGTGAAAAAGGCTCTTTCGGCCATTTCCTAATCTTGCACGGCGGGGCGGTTTCGACCGCCCTGCCCTTTTTTTATGATCGCATTTCTCTGCTTCATCACCGGTTTCATTCTTCCGATATGGTTGGTCACTCTCCTTGCAAAATAGCGGTGCTTGCGTTCGCCCTGGGCGTTTGGCATGGGCAGGCGCAAACGAACGGCACAATTTTTTACGCCGTCTCGGCGACGCTGCTCAATGCAACCTGCGACACTGCGACCATATCATGGTCTGCGGTTGGCACGCTTCAGGGGTATCCCGTCCAAATCGGAGCGGGAACGAACGTCCTTGGTGGTGGGCAATCCACAACGGTCGTTGTGGCGCGGCTGCTGACGTGGACTCCTGAAACCTACGGGTTTGGCTGTGTCGGTCAAACCGGGGGGACTGCTACCGCGATGATCTATGGCACGCCCTGCCCCGGTGGCCATTTCATTATTCACGGTCGGGCAATCCATCCCGTATTGCTTCGGGTGCGGGATGGGGCTGGCGTCATTCGTCCTGCTCGGCGAGTCATGTTCTATTCGACGGCGGCGACGACAACGAACGGATATTAAAAAAACGTATGAAAAAAATCTTTTGCAATGTGGTTTTGGCGCTGTCTGTGACGCTGTCTGTTTGTTGTGGGCAAGCGTGGGAGGACATTCTTGTCAATAACGTAGGCACTGCGGCTGTGCCACCCGCAGCGCAGTGGCCGGGGGGTGTTTGTTTGGTCTCCATGACGATTGGGGGGCAACTCCTTGCTGTTGGTGTCCAAGGGTTGGCACCGGGTGCGCAGGTGGGGAATTACGCCGATTTCGGTTCTAAAAAAGGGGGAGCGGCTACGGTCACAACCTCGTCAACAAATATCTACATTGTTGACTACCACCAAGGGGCCGACGCAAACGGCAATATGGCGATTATCGTGGACATTCAGTATTACGCGACGCCCTGCACTGCGTACCAGACGCCTGAAGCGGTCAATCCGCTAACGTGTACTGCCTACGGCTCGGTGAATTGGAGCGATGGTACGGTTTATCATGGGTCGGAGGATTCCGCTGTTGGGCCGGGTCAAACGTGGGTTGGCAACACAATTCTTGTTGCGTGTTATGCCACGTATTCGGTGACGTTTACTTGTGTGTCGTCTGGTGTAAATGTTGGGACGAATGGCGGTCCATCTTTGCCGCAGGTTGCAACCAATGCCGTTACGCCGCCTCCTACGACGCCGCAGACGAATGCAACCGTGATTCCTCCGGTCCCTCCGGTCACTGGTTCAAATATTCTGTGGAATCCTGGCGGCGGTGGGTTCACGGAAAATTCCGGTGAAACTTTGGGAAACAATTTGAATAATACGCTTTGGACGATAAACCAACAAAACACGTTTGACGCGGCGGGCATTATTTCTGCGGTTAAGAATGCGGAGCAGCAAAATCACTCGGACGTTACCGCGATTGATACGGATATAAAGAACGAATTTGCGCAAGCGCACTCTGACGCCAGCGGGATAAACAACTCGATTAACGGTTTGACGAATTTTATGGGCTCCGGTGCGGCTCTGACAAATTACGCGTTGAATTCGAGCATGCTGACGGTCGCTTCAAATACTGCCGCGATGATCGCGGCTATGGGGAGCAATACGGCGGCAGTGTTCGCGCTTCTGACCAATAATCAAAACTCGTTTTTACTGGCGGGGATGACGAACCTCTCGGGCTCGCTGTCAAACCTCGGGGTGACGATGACGACAAATAACGGGGCGATGGTGGCGTTTCTGGCCACGAATAATTTCATGGGCGGGATTGCCGGGGCGATGACAAACTTGTCGGGGACGATGACAAATCTTGCTTGGGCCATGACCACAAATAACGGGGCCATGCTGGCGTTTCTGGTGACAAACCAATTTGGGGCGGGTCTGGCCGGGGCGCTCACGAATGCGGCGGGGGCCGTGGGTCAGTTGTATAGCGCCATGACCAACATTTCGGATTGGACAAATTTGGACATAATGAGCCAGACAACGGGGCTTTCAATTTCCAACCTGCTGGCGGGCATGTCGAACTTGCTTTCTGGTCTCGGGACAAACCTTGTCGGTGGCATCACGAACGGATTAAGCGTGACCAACTACGCCAAGGAAACGACGTTGGACGTTATCACAAATCAACTGGCGGGGATTGCCACTAATCGGCCTGTGTGGACCAACGGATTAACGGATGCTCAATTGACCAATCAAATCAATGCCTATCAAGCGGGCATGTCAAATAATTTGGCGGGTGCGATGGCGAGCATGACGGGGCTAACGAATGCGGCGGGGGTCATGGGAATGGGGGCAGTGGGTCAAGGTCTGGCCGGGTTGCCGTCGGATGTGGATTTGTCGGCGGCAGGTGCTGCACCAGTGTCAACGGTGAGTCTCCCGAGTGGCATAAATTTTCAGTTCGGCGCGGTCATGCCGTCGTATGGGCCATTGCGGTCGTTGCTGGCGTGGGCCACGCTGGTCGGTTTGTTCGTGATGAACTGGCGGACGACTTACACGAAAATAAGGGATGCTTTTACGTCAAACCAAGCGGTAACGGCGGGCACGTCTATGCTTGGGACAAACGTAAACCTTTCGTCTGCGCTGTTGGTTGCCGTGGCGATATTCGCGGCTGCAACGGCAATTCCTGCGCTTGGGGTGGCCGTGCTGACGCACGAAGTGAGTTTGTTCATGAACATTTCCAGCAATCCGTTAAGTCTGCTGCAAGGCTTCGGGTTCGGCTTCACTTTTCTTGATCAATATATTCCCTTGGCAACCGTTGTTTCTGCCGTCTGCACTCGGGTGGTTTTCAACGTCAGTATTGACGCCGTCGCCGGTGTGGTCATGGGGATTAAACTTTTCCTTGTGGGTCTCTGATGGACAAAACGAGAATTCTTGTGCTTGTCGTCGCTGCCGTATGCCTGGCTTTTTGGCTGGCGTTCGGTCCTGATCTGCCTCCGGTGCCTGCTCAACTGCCAACGATACGCTAAAAAATATGAAAAAAATCATGTGCCTGTGTTTCCTGCTCGGTCTGCTCTGCTCGGTGGATGGGCAGAGCAACGTTTATGTTGCCAATGACACAAATGCACCAGTGCCGACCGTCGTTGTCGGGTCCGTTGTCGTCTCTGACGTTGGGGACGTGGCCACGGCGCAACACTGGTTTCTGCAAGGCTTGGTCATGGGCTCTGGCTTGGCGGCAATCGTGTTTGGCTTCATGATGGTGCGGCGGGCCTTGGCGATGGGAGACAACTGGAATGACTAGATTTCTATTTTTTAGCCTGATGCTCTGCTTTTGTGTCGGGGCGTTCTGTTTGCCGCCTGCAAACAGCGCTGCCCTGATCTGCAACAAGACGGTGAACCTTCTATGCGCCTTCTGGTGGTTTCAGGGGCTCATGGACCAACTGAAAGGACGAAATGATAAATAAACGAAAGTGTGTGGTTGTCATCCGTGATATGCGCCTGCTGTGGTGGGCGGTTAACGTGGCCATTAAAAAAGGTGTTTTGACTCTCGCAAGATGAGCATTTTTTACATTTGTGGTAAACCGGGCGGCGGCAAGTCATACCTCGGTGTGCGTCAAATGGTGGAGGAACTTGCCATTGAAAAATCTGATCGGTTCATCGTCACTAACATTGAATTGATTTTCGGGGATAGGGAGGTTGTTGAGGAAATACCGTTGCCGTGGGTCTGGCGTCATTTCGGTTGGGCAATGCGGCTGCTTGGTCGGCCTGAACCTGAAACGGAGCGAAAAAAAACTCTCAAAGGGTTGGCAAGCTACTGTCACGAAAAATTCAAGCACGAAGTGGATTTACGCGAGCGAATTCGCATCCTCGACGATCAAGAGGCGGGCGAATTCTGGCTGTACGAGCCGGGCCGAAAATTCGACGGGCGCAAAAGTCTGAAAGTCGGCAAGCACGAAAGGGACGTGCCAGACTTCGAGGACCGGGCAAAGCGGGGTTGTCTCTACGTTATTGACGAATGCCACAACTATTTTCCTGCGCGTGAGTGGCAACTGACCGGGCAGGACGCGACCTTTTTCCTGTCGCAGCATCGCAAGCTGAATTGTGACGTGATTCTGATCACGCAGCACCCTGAACAGTGTGATAAGGCGCTTCGGCGATTGGCTCAAGAATATATGACGGTGCGCAACCTGTCCCGCGAGCCGTTCTTAGGTTTCAATCTGGCCACTTGGCTGGGCTCGTTCCGTTTCCTGCGAATGCTCAACTCTCCGCAATCGGCTAATCCGTGCGTGTTTGACTCTGGCTTCGTAAATCTCAATCCCGAGGAAATTGGGGCGCTTTACGACACGATGCAAGGCGTGGGCATCGCGGGCCGGGTCATCGCCAAGCACGAAGCGCGGGGCCGTTCGCTCTGGTGGGTCCTGGTCCCGGTCGGTTTCGTTGCCTTCTGTGCCGTGTGGATTTTCACCCACATTTCGCAAATTGACGCTTATATCGCCCATGGTATGCAAAACGTGTTGTTTCATGCCTCGACCAACATGGTTTCCGCTGTCCATCTTCCGGGGCCTGTGGCTGCGTCTAGCGCGGTTCCTGCGGGGTCTTTGCCGGTGCCTGCGGCGGTTGCATCCCCTGCGGCTGTCGGTGCGTCCAATGGGCCGCCAGTGACCAATGCGCTTTGGTGTACGGGTTATTGTCTGATCGGCGGGCCAAAAGCCTACCTTTCTGACGGTTCGGTAGTTGGTCCTGATGAGGGCTTGCAGCAAGTGTGCGTTGGGTTCGTCATTGTGAACGGTGAAAAGCTCAAGCTGCGCAAGTGGCGCGATGGTCCGCATTTGGTGGATGGCGTGTTGTTGGGTGGCGTGGCCGGGCCGGTGTACAGTCATGGGACCGGGGCGCCGGTGGCTGTGGTTGCGTCAGAGGCGGCGCCGGTTGCTGCTCGTCCTGCTGCTAGTGCATCGGCTGAACCTGTGGCTTACGACGGGTCTGGCTATGATCGCAATTCTTTGATTCAAATTCTGCCGGCAATCCATGCGAATTCGAGCCCGCCGGCGCAGCGTATCAATGGTTTGGCATCAATGCGCAACGGCAGCGAATTGGGCCGGATGGGCTACGGGGGCGGCGGGTACTGAACCCCCTTTGCCTCTTTGTCTTGTGCTTCATCCGTTTATTTTCGACGGGGTAGCAGGGGGAGAAAATTTCGATTTAAGAGCGTCACTCGGCGGTGGAAAGGAGGGGGTGGGGGCTTTCCGCTGTCGAGTGTCGCGATTAAATCGAATATCGCGAAAGGGGTTTTATGCCGGCTTGTTTGGCACGGTCCTTTCCGTTTATGGCTTTATGCCTGGCATTTTGGCATGGGCGATTTGGCTTGGCGTTCTGGTGTCCACCGGTGACGCCGGGCAGGTGCTTATAAATGCTCCGCCCTGAAACGAACAGGGCGGAGATTTGGCGGGGCGGCTTCATTGCCTCGGGTTCTGGGCCTTGCGGCGCGCTTCGTCTGCTGCTATTGCGTGGTCTAGTCTCATGGCGGCAATTTGGAAGTCTGGCGAAGGCTCCGGCGCGTTGCCTGATCGCATCTCAATGAGGCCGGGCGAAATCAGGGCGAGCGTTACACGCTCGCCCGGCTTGAAACCAGCGGTTTCAAGCCACTTCCCGGAAATGCGAATTTTCGGCACGATGCCGTATCGGTGGGCGTCGCCAGCCTCTTCAATTTTCAGGGTGCGCGTTTTCATTTGACGGCTTCAATTGTTACAGTGCGGTCCTGAAGGGTGGTTTGGTAGTAGCGTTCAACCTCGTCGGCGATGAAGCGCAGCGCGTGCAAGCTGTTCAAGTGTCGGCTTTCGTGTCCCGCATCCCCCCAACCGATGGGCGCAAAGTTCGGCTCGCCTTCAATTGTCACGATGTACTGCCGGCGGAAAGCGCGCTTG
>Ga0364908_10513_pt1 | contig 9885 bp, 11 predicted proteins | sample ExccelJu500002D4_2_FD_206965 | JGI IMG/M metagenome (GOLD analysis project Ga0364908, IMG submission 206965) | Enriched cells from Trout Bog Lake Hypolimnion, Wisconsin, USA - BchlTB.July02.5000.02.D4 | ecosystem: Environmental > Aquatic > Freshwater > Lake > Hypolimnion/Profundal zone | place...
TTTGGTGTTTTTATGAATGGATGTCCTGAACAACCCATATAGCGCGGATCATGTTCATCGGAAAATATAAATAATAAATTTTTTGGTTTAATAAATTACCTCCTCACTTCTTTCTATGAAGACATCTATAAAACTCTTTTAGATATTATCAATAACGATTGTGTCATGCGAACAGAAAAATAAGCATCTGAAAAGTAGTCAGGATAAATGAATTTCAGCATGAAATGCTTCCAAATAGGGCTTTCAAGCATAAAATATTTTTAACTTGGGTCAGTTCAATCTTGGGGCTTTTTTCTATTTGGTTGGAGTAAACGTGGTCGCACGTTCGAATCGTGCTGGGCAGGCCAAAGGCCCGACTGGCCGATCGGATTTAGTCAAAAAACCCAATTCTATAGTGCTTAGTTGACCCGATCTTGACCAATTTATAACAAAATCCTACAACCTTGAATTTTTTACTTTTCTAAGGCTCATAAAGGGATTAATCTAAAACCATCATTAAACCTGCAGAGGTTGTTATGAGTGGAAAACATGCAATTTATGTAGTTGTGAAATCCAAAGACGGGCAGATTGAGAGCAAAGATCATGGCCTGCTGAATTTAATTAATCGCCATCACTGCGATACAACATTGGCTGAATTTCATAAAGACTGGAATGCTTATTGCCTTCATCATTTTGGTTATGTATTAGAGATCGTTGATGTAGGTTACCAGTGGTCATACGAGTAAGCGCATCTATCAATAAATTGCATAGGGAGCTAGCATGGAAATAAAGACAGCTAAAAATTCACCTTATCCAGTAGAGGTAGTCAAAGGCCAGACTTATTATTGGTGCAGTTGTGGCTTAAGTAATAACCAACCCTTTTGCGATGGGTCACATCAGAGAACAGATTTAGTACCCGAGGAATTTGTTGCAATAGAGAGCAAAATAGTCTATTTCTGTGGCTGCAAGCAATCAACCAATGGGCCGTTATGCGATGGAACTCATAAAAGCCTATAAAAAAGCTAGCGCACGTTCGAATCGTGCTGGGCAGGCCAAATGCCTGACTGGCCCGTGAGATGATATTAAAACCACCTCCGGGTGGTCTTAATTTGGTTATTAATCATTATTAGAGTAAGGTGAGTTCTGATTGAGCAATCTAATTTTTAATAACCACTCCTTAAGGTGAGTGTATTGATGATCCTTTATAGCGCGCCCCCATCTTATTATTCAATGATTGGTCGTTTGGCGTTAAATGCAGCGCAGATAACATTTGAAAATCATCATATGGATATTCATGTACGTAAGGAGCAACTTGCCCCTTGGTATATCGCGCTTAACCCCCACATGACTGTACCTACTTTAGTGGACGGCAAAACTATCTTGATTGATAGCCAAGATATTTTGCACTTAGCAGCAACCCAAGCGGGTAATCAATGGCTTGATATCGATCTTAATCTGAGCCCTCAAATTGAGGCAGTAGTGAAAGCACATTATGCAATCCCGATTGAGCGCCTGACATTTTGTAAGGCAATGCTTCATTTACCAATCTTGAAGTTTATTTTTCCACGGCTGTTGGGTGGCATCATTAAGAGTCTTCAGGCTCAACTTGCAACAGCAAAAGATCCCACTGCAGTTCAAGCAAAGATTACTCTGAACCAATCGCGGATTACTTACTTTACTCAAGGCGCAAGCTTAAAGGAGAAGATGGCATTAGAGCGTAATCGAGTGAGCGCCTATTTAGATCAACTACCAAATCTAGGCAATTTCTTATTTGGCGATAAACCTAGCTCGGCAGATATTGTTACGGCTGTTTTATTTGGACGCCTAAAAATGATTGGTGAGTATGCCTTGGTTACTAATCATGCTCGAGGGCTCGTTTTAGACCAGTGGTTTAGCCGCATGCAACAACAGACCGCTTTTCAAAAATCTGACATCTGGCTGCGCTTTCAATGGTGGCGCATTTTGCTAAGAGGTTAAAAGACGGTATTTGTCGGTTTACCCGACAAATTAGACAACTGACCATCCGACCGCCTGTGGATGCCATTCAACTTCCAAGCAATACCACCCGACACCACAGATCTCGGTGCCTATGCCACACCAAAAGCCAACACCTTGATCCCATTGTCTAACTTATTGTTTTATATCATTTTTACAGCTTCTAAGGCGTAGGTCGCACGTTCGAATCGAGCTGGGCAGGCCAAATTCTCCTAATTTAATTAGTTTCAGCCAGGTCAATTGTGATCTATTGGCTCAATCATGGATGAGCTTGGTTAGCGTAATAGTGGCCTTGGTCAAGCGTGGAGGATCCTGGCAGACTATCGGTAACTCAGACGAAATTTTGACCCTGACCATTTGGTGTCGGTTTGACCCGACTTGGAGGTGTCCGTTTAAGTGACGGTCAGGTGGTGCTTTCAGGTAAGTATCTTTCTTATAAGACTTATTAATCGTTTTATCCTCTGTGTAAGCCACCTCAGGGTGGCTTTTTATTGGAGTATTCTTAATCATAAATGACTAAACAATAAAGATTAAGCATGTCAGATAGCATCAATTTCAAAGCATTAGTGAGTCACATTGGTGAAGCTGTGATTATTTCCGATCGCGATGAAAATATCTTGTTTTGGAATGCATCCGCTGAGCGTATTTTTGGATATACCCCAAATGAGGCTCTCGGAAAAACACTCAGCATTATTACTCCTGATCGTTTTAGGGAGCGCCATTCTAAGGGCTACTTTCATACGATGGAAACTGGTAAGACCAAGTATGGCAATACTTTGCTACGAGTTCCAGCAATTCATAAAGATGGCAGATCTATTTCAATTGCTTTTTCAGTCACGATGATTTTTGATGATCAGGATCAGCCTATGGCGATTGCTGCCATCATTCGTGATGAAACTGAGCGTTTTCAAGAAGAGCGCAAACTGAAAGAAAAATTAGCAACCCTTGAGAAAAATATTCAGATCTAATATGAAAGCCATCATTTAGTGTCGGTTCGACCGACTCTAAATCTGCCGATGCTACACACCACATGGTCAATTCCACATGATTCCAAGATTCTCGGTGCGTATCAAACACCTGATCTAGCCAGGCTTATGTCATTGTCTAACTTATTGATTTATATCATTTTTACAGCTTCTAAGGCGTAGGTCTGTGGTTCGAATCCACATGGGCAGGCCACCAATATCCTGCTGTCATATTTCAGTCACACAAATAGCCGAAAGTAAGTTCAATTTCTTTCTCTAGCTCCGAGTGACCATTCTATGAAGATTTCATCTGTGTTGAAGTTTGCTGTTTCTGCATTGGTGCTATTCCAATCCTTTGCAATTGATGCGGCTACGATTTACCCCATTAACGATGCCGCAATTTTGTTGGGCTCCAAGTTTGATATCAAGGTCGAGTTCAATACGGTTGTCGCACAGGATGCCATTGTTCTAACAGTAAATGGCACTCCATTAAAAAGCGTGGTTTCTGTCGCCCCAGAATTTATTGCTAACGAAAACGGTAAGGGTAGCGCGATTATTTATCGTGATGTTCAGCTAAAGCAAGCTGGTCAATTCGTGATTGATGCTAAAGCGGGTGACGAAGTCGCTAAAGTGACTTGGGACGTATATGCCAGCGGCCCACGCAAGGTGAAGAACGTGATTCTCTTTATTGGCGATGGTATGACGATTGCCAATCGAACTGCTGCTCGGGTTCTTTCCAAAGGAATTACCCAGGGTAAATATCAAAATGTATTGTCATTTGACGATATGCCTAATACTGCGTTGATTGGTACATCAGGCTCTGACTCATTGATTACTGATTCGGCCAATTCGATGAGTGCCTATATGACTGGTCATAAAACAGCAGTCAATGCTATGGGTCTATATGTCTCGAGAGCAAGCGACAATTTCTCTCATCCCAAGGTTGAGACCATTGCTGAAATCATCAAGCGTAAAACCAAAATGTCGGTCGGTATTGTGTCAGATGCCGAGCTCGAAGATGCAACTCCAGGTGCCGTGGTATCACACACCCGCCGACGCGCAGATAAGCAATACATTGCCGACCAGCTATTGGCTAGCGGTGCAGAGGTCATTCTTGGAGGTGGCTCAGCTTACTTTTATCCCCAGTCATCTAAGGGATCAAAGCGTAAAGATGAAAACAATCTTGTGGATCAGTTTAAGTCCAAGGGCTATGAATTGGCGTTTACCAAACAAGAGTTAATGAGCGAGGCACAAAATCCCGCAACCAAAAAACTTTTTGGCGTCTTTCATCCGGACAATATGGATGGATCTCTAGACCGATTCTTCCTGAAAAAGAATACCGTGATGGAGTATCCCAACCAGCCGGATTTAACGCAGATGACTCAAGCGGCTCTAGATGTACTCTCAAAGAACCAGAATGGCTTCTTCTTGATGGTTGAGGCAGCCTTGATTGACAAGTTCAATCATCCATTGGATTGGGAGCGCGCAGCATTTGACACCATCATGCTCAGTAATGCCGTGCAGATTGCAAAGGACTTTGCCAAAACCCATCCCGACACCTTAATTATTGTGACTCCTGACCATACACACAGTGGCTCGATTAGCGGGGTAGTCAACGATGCTAAGCCAGGCCCACTGAGAGAAAAGGTGGGTACTTATGCTGAGGCGGGTTACCCCAATTACCCAAAAGCCAATGTCGAGGGCTATCCCGATCAGATCGATGTCTCAAAGCGCCTCGCATTTTTCTATGGCAACTATCCTGACCATTACGAAACCATGCACCCTAAATTGGATGGCACCTTTGTACCTGCTATCAAATCAGCTGATGGTGCTTATGTAGCAAATCCCAAGTATCTCCAGCAACAAGAGGATGCGATTCATGTGGGAGGCAATCTACCAGTCAACCAAGAGACTGGGGTGCATACGGCAGATGATGCGGTACTCAATGCTACTGGCCCGAACGCAGACAAGTTCAAAGGCTTTATGGATAACACCAAAGTCTTTAAAGTGATGGCAGAGAGCTTGGGGCTGGGACAGAAATAAGGCCTTGTGAGGCATTGAACCCTGAAATGATGGCAGTATTTCTGATAAGCCCCAATCTTCAAGACCCCCCTTTAGGGATCTTGCTTGACTAATTCAGGGCCATGACTACTAGTGCAATATTGGCAATCAAAAAGCAAAGACCAAAGGTTTTCCAGGCCGCCTTATCAATTGCTTTTGAAAAAGCTTTATCGTCCTTCTGAAACCAAAAGTAGCCAGAGGTGATTGTGATCACTATACAAAAACTAATCGTGAATAAACCCAGCCCAGTAACTAGATCGGCTAAACCGTAGCGACTAGTTTGGGGTAATAGGGCATTCACAATATAGGCGTTCCCAATAGCTCCAAAGTAAGAGATGGGGGGGATGCCATAGCGTGGAGCAATTTCTGCAGGACGAATGAAAAAGCTGGCCAAGGTCAAAAATACGCCAGCGAACATCCCCAAAAAAAGTTTGAAGTAAAAACCTAAGCCGATGCGTTGAAATTTGACTTCATAAATGTACTTACTATAACTACTGTGATTTTGATTGCCCAATCTGGGGTCGCCAAATTTTGTGGGATATAAGTGTGAGACTGAAGCCTGACTGAAGCCCTCAATTTTGTAATCGTGCAATGCCAGGTCTGGGTTAATACTAGAACTAGGGTCAACAACATAGACTAATTTTGAAGAATCTAGTGCTCCATCCTCAATTTCTATATCAAGGGTATGCGCGTCGAGAGGGATATGAAGGGTGCTAAAAATCTTCGTCAACCTAGCAACAATTTTATAACACTCATAATTTGTACCATCAGGGCTTGAAAAGCTATCTTGCAACTCTTTCTTTTGAATCTGGGCACTCACAAGCCCAAATGATTTCCCGGGATCAAGCGACTTATCACCTTTCCATGAGAACCAGACATAAAAAGTCGTCGTCCAGTAGGACTCCTTAATAGAAACGTTTTGAACATCTTCAAGATAAATGCCGGTATAGACCTTCACTGGCGCATGAGCCACTGTATTGTCCAGCATCGGAGTGCTCAATTTTTGCGCGGAAACCTCTGCTTGTGATACGAGGTTTGCGCTCAAGTTGGGTGATTTATCTCGGAGTATTCCCCAGGAGAAAAAAATAAACAATAGGTAAATCAGGATGATCGATGCTATCAAAAAACGAAGAATTTTATTTTGATGTTCGGTTATTTTTGAATGCATCTTATCTCCATATGTTTAGCCTTCTTTGGTCGGAAGTTTAAAACCATAATTTGTATAAATATCTAGTTCTAGTAGGTATTTTTACTAATACTGTCGTCATTCAGAATGGACTCAAGTTTCCAAAACCCAAAAATGATGTGTTCCATCCCTGCCCAATTGGTCAACCAGGCCAAATTCCCAGTCGAGATAGGCTTGCATTGATGCTGGGGTTGCATTGGTGCCCTCGTAAGGGCGTTGATAGCGATCAATGGTGGGTGAAGCTAGGTTTACTTTATCTGATTCCATCTCATAGCCAGCATCGAGCCATGCGCTGTTACCACCAACCAAGACATAAACCGGGGTTTGCGTCAGTGCACTTAATTCAGGGGCGGTAAAAAAGGCTAACGCCGCTGGGTTGCTTGTCAGAACATAGCGTTCTGCTTTGGGTAATTTAGCAAGAGCATCTTTCAGTAAGGAGCGCAGCGCAAACCAGCTACCTGGAATATGCCCTTTGCAATAATTCTTGTGGGTGCTCAAATCTACTACGACCGTGTTGGGCTCCCTTAACCATTTATTTAGATTTTTAGCATCGATCTCTTGTATTTTTGGAAGAGGAGCTAGGGCAAAGGCTGGCGTGCCTTTCTCAGTGAGATCACTGACCTGAATATCGTCAAGTACATAAACATCCCAAGCCATTTGTGCAAGCCAAGATGCTGGCATATTGGCTCTAACTCCGCTGGGATCCACTAAAACAATGCGGGCCCCTCGAACGGGTGCAAACATTTCAGTTTCTTGAACAAGTTGTCCTCCTGGTGCAGAACGAAACCCTGGAAGATGGCCTGATTCAAATTCTTCAGGGGTGCGGGTGTCAAAGAAATACGTGGTGCGACCAGATTGTTGTTGCCATTCTTTCAGATCAGCTTTTGTGGCGCGTTTGACCTGTGCTCGATCAGCAACTTTTCTCGACTTCTTGAGGGCCTCTTTGGCGGTTGCAGGACTGACATCAGCGTACTTACGACTTTGTCCATAGTCTAAGACTTGATGTGCTAATTTCCAGCCAATCGTTCCATTACGTAAGGCATGGACCTCGTTGGGAATGCCCGCATTAATAAGAGACTGAGTACCAATAATACTGCGCGTTCTTCCAGCGCAATTGACAATTACTTTGGTTTTTGGATCTGGTGCAATTTCTGGAAGGCGAAGAACCAGTTCAGCACCAGGCACGCTCATCCCCGTTGGAATACTCATGGTTTGGTATTCATCAAAACGGCGTACATCGACTACTACGATATCTGCCCTTGAATCAATAAGTTGCTTTACTTCTTGGGCCGATAGGGAGGGGGTGTGGACTTTAGATTCAACTAATTCACCGAAGGATTTACTCGGAACATTCACATCTCTGAATACCTCTCCACCAGACCGTTTCCATTCTGCTACGCCACCAGTAAATACAGAAACATCGGAATAACCCAAGGCGATTAATTTACTAGCCGCCAGCTGTGCATCACCTTCACCATCGTCCAGAGTGACGATTGGCACGTCTTTTCGGGGTAACTTCGTATAGACATCAATTTCAATTCGGGAGAGTGGAAAATTTGCCGCAAATAGAGGGTGTTCTTGAGCATGTGGATCTTCTTCCCGAACATCTAAAAAAGCAATCTCCTCTTTATTGAGGAGCTTACTTCTTACTGAAGAGTAGTTTGTTTTTTTCAACTTCACTATGTCCATTGCTATCTGGCGAATATTGTATGGGTGCAGAAAATCTGATCCAATCAGGATTAGATTCCTCAATATTCTGACGCTTTCATCAAGCGTCAGAATAGTTTAATTAACGAGGCACCATCATTAGCAATGCGATATTGACTATAAAGTAGCACGCACCAAAAGCTTTCCAAGATGCAGAATCGATGGCTTTGGAAAACTCTTTATCATCTTTGCGAAGATAGTAGTAGGTGGACAGTAAGGTTGCGCCTACGCAAAGGGTAATGGTTAATAAGCCTAAGCCGGTGACTAAATCGGTTAATCCATATAAGCCTGAAGGCGGTAACAAGGAGTTCACCATATAGGTATTACCAACCGCGCCAAAATAGGCGGCCGAAGGAATTCCGTAACGTGGACCTGTATCTGCTGGACGAATAAAGAAGCTGCCCAGTGTTAGCAAAACGCCAGCAAACATCCCGATAAATAGCTTGAAAAAGAAGCCTAAGCCTGCGCGTTTGAACTGAATGGCATAGTCATATTGGCTGTAAGAGCTGAAATCACCGTTACTCAGTCTGGGATCGCCAAAAGTAGTTGGGTACAAATGAGGCTGTGAGTCTTGGCTAAATCCTTCTATTTTGAATCCAGGCAATTCAATTGCAGGATTGATATTTGATGCGGGATCAACTACATAAACTAGTTTTGAGTCATCCAGTGCTGCATCTTCGATGTAGATGTCGAGTACATGTTGATCTAGAGGCATGTAGGTTGTATTAAAAAATTTGGTCATCTTCGCCACGATTTTGTAGCACTGATAGTTAGTTCCGTCGGGACTAGTATAGGAGTCTTGAATTTCTTTTTTCAGGATCTGTGCACTAACAAGCTGAAATGATTTTCCTGGATCAAGAGACTTATCACCTTTCCAGGTAAACCAAACAAAAAATGTCGTTGTCCAATAAGAATCTTTTATGGATACGTTCTCAATCTCGTCTAAATAGATACCAGTATGAATTTTGATTGGTTCAGTAGTAGGGCTAGCAGATGGGGCAGTCTCTGGAGTTTTGGCATCCGAATGTATCTGCGCTACTGGAGTTGAAGCAAGCTCTGGTGGTTTGCTACGAAGCAGGACTGCAGATAAAACTGTTGCCATTACATATACGGTAATGATGGCAATAACAAAACGCTTGATAAACTTTTGCTGGTTGATTGGTAAATTGGCGAACATTTTTATCCAGTGTATTTATTTTTAACTTTATTAGTATATTCAATAATCAGTTTTAGCCAAACATGCTGTAGCTGCACTTTAAAGGTGCAAGATCAGGCCTTTTTGCTATTAATTCAATGATTTTCGTACTAGGAGTGGGTATCGGATAAAAAACACCACATTCCTCCAGTAATGCGAGGACTGCTGCTCAATTAAGCGAGGCTCAACCAAAGTCGCAATCATCATCAAACATCTGATATTCCAGATGAATCTCTTTGCGAGTTTGATGCTGCCAAATCAAACGGTCTTTTAATAGCTGGTATTTCAGTGAATCAGCATACTCATCAAAATAATCATCAGCTTCAGCAACGTAATGGTGGATCTTCATCATTACCTCCTCACTTTAGGTTTGTGGCCTAAGGACTAGCAGAGCAATCTAATTAATGTGGTGATGAATTATTTCGCTCCGTTTATCCATAAGTTGTGCGCAGTGTGATCAAGCCCAGATGACCTGTCTACCAATCCTCTAAAAAAGATTGCAATTGATGTACAAAAGCGACAGAATGATTCAGGCTATGAATATGAAGCGGAGACCAAGACAATGAAACCCTTTTACATTGACTATCCCCAAGAGAAGATCGAAGGACATCTACATGCTTACCAGTGTGCTTTTTGCAAGATTCCGACGACTGAGATTTTTGGACTGCTAGAGAATCATGCCAAGGACTGCAGCTATCGCATTCAGGCTGGGGGATTGTCACAATCACAGCCCAAAAAGACATCCTCAGTGATCGAACAATCTCTCTCAGATGAGGTCGATTAAATCAGGGAGGTGG
>Ga0364908_10514_pt1 | contig 9865 bp, 4 predicted proteins | sample ExccelJu500002D4_2_FD_206965 | JGI IMG/M metagenome (GOLD analysis project Ga0364908, IMG submission 206965) | Enriched cells from Trout Bog Lake Hypolimnion, Wisconsin, USA - BchlTB.July02.5000.02.D4 | ecosystem: Environmental > Aquatic > Freshwater > Lake > Hypolimnion/Profundal zone | place: USA...
CTTCAAAGCTCTTCTCTGTGGCGGTAACGAAGGAAAGGTGGTATTGGCAAAGCTGGGCAGGAACCGGTGGGCCAAGGAACAGATCGTTTCAGAGCAGCTCTGCCAGACCGACATAAAGCCGCTCCCCACCTCCACACCGGTTGGCCGTATTTCGGTTGCTTGAGTGGAGTGGCTGACCGTCGAGAGAGGGCCCTCTGGAAACCCCTCAGGGGAATACTGTTGAGAGAAAATGGCAATTGCGTCCTGGGTGGAGCTGGCCGTTTGAAACATTACGGTAAAGCCACCATTTTCGAGCGCGACCACCTTTGAGCTTCTGCTACCGCCACTGCCATCCGTGACCTGGAATTCGCTGCCAAAGAAAGAGCCGTCTTCCTTGAAGAGCTGCCCATAAATTTCGTGGGTGCCTGTCTGTTCACCCTCCCAGACCACCACAAAGCCTCCACCTGCAAGAGCAGTTACACTGGGTATGCCTTGCGCCCCAGCTGCCATGTTATTGATGCGAAACTCAGGCGTGAGCACCGCTCCGCTATTGTCGTAGAGCTGTCCATAGATGTCGTACTCTTCGCCCTGCACATTGGTCCAGACCACCACAAAGCCGCCTTGGGTCAAACCCACAATATCTTGAAAAATCTGTCTGTCGCTGCTGTTGTTGATCTTAAACTCACTGTTTAAGGAGAACGCTGTGCTGTTGAACACACGGCCATAGACACTGCTGCAGGTGCCATTCTGCCAGGCACTCGACCAGACGACTGTAAAGCCGCCATTATTTAGAGCGGTTACGCGTGGCGCCCATGTCAAACTTCCACTGCTGACGGGAAAAACGGCTCCCACTGCCTGACCTGTGCTGTTAAACTGCTCCGCGACAATGGCGACGCAGGAACTGTTGGTCGCTTTTTGTTGCCAAGCGACCACAAAGTCGCCGGAAGTTAAGCCGGCTACAGAAGAGAGCTGTTGCTGGAAGGCTGTGCTGTTGCCAATCTGGAAAGAGACACCGCGAGGGGAGCGGTCGCTGTTGTAGAGCTGCCCGAATATGCCGGCTGGAACACCTGCCTCAGTAAAGCTGGTCCACGTCACGACCGATCCGCCGTCGGCTAATTTGCCTGCGGCAGGTTGCATCGCTGCTCCCTCTGGAGCGCGGCTGCTTGGGGAGAGGGTGGGAGTGAGGGACGGAGAGGCGAAGGTATGGCTTCTGCTATGGGTAGGATGAGCGGTGGAGTGAGAAGGCGTCGAGCTAAAGCTGCGGCTCCTTTGTCGCTTAGTGATGTTTGTTTTATGTGTGAAGGCGCTCTTGGTGACAAGGCTGATGGTGCGTTGGGAAAGAGAATCTGTTTTGCGGTGGCTTAAGCTGTCGCTGAGAGTATGGGTGTGGTGGCTTAAACTGCCGCTACGCGTCAGTAAGCTTGGGCTGACGCTTAAAGAGAAGGAGTGGCGGCTTCTCGTCTCATCGGTGTAAGTATGCACACTTCTTGTTGCGCTTTTTGACTGGGGGTGCGTTAAGCTCTGCGGTGAATGCGTTTTAATGTACGAGGCTGTCTTTCTTAGGCTCTCTGAGGGGGAAAATGCACGGCTCCTGCTCTGGTTATGCGTGGCTGTCTTTGAGTGAAGAGGGCTTCTGCTCTTTGAGTGGTGGGGTGTTAAGCTGTGTGAGTGGAGCTTAGTTCGGCTCTTCGTGTATTGCCGGCTAGAGCTACTTGATATGTACGTGTTGAGGAGCACGGAGACGGTATTGGCGAGCTCGTTGGCCGTCGCGATGTCGGGTTTGCCGTCACCATTAAAGTCCCCGACCGCGATGTCTTCAGGCGTGCTCCCCACAGGGTAGTCTGTGTGGGTTGCAAAGCCGTCGCCTAAGTTGAGGAGCATGGAGACGGTATTGGCGAGCTCGTTGGTCGTCGCAATGTCCAGCTTGCCGTCGTCATTGAAGTCTCCAACCGCGATGCCGGAAGGCGCGCTCCCCACAGGGTAGTCTGCGTGGGTCGCAAAACCGCTCCCCATATTGAGGAGCACCGAGGCGGTATTGGCATCAGCGTTGGCCGTCGCGATGTCAGGCTTGCCGTTGCCGTTAAAGTCTCCGACCGCAATGCTGGCAGGACCGCTCCCCACAGGGTAGTCAGTGTGGGCGGCAAAACCGCCCCCCGTGTTGAGGAGCACCGAGACGGTACTAGCACCCCCGTTAGCCGTCGCGATGTCTGGCTTGCCATCGCCGTTAAAGTCCCCGACCGCGATGCCACAAGACCCGCTCCCTATGGGGTAGTCGGTGTGGGTTGCAAAACCGTCGCCTGAGTTGAGGAGCACCGAAGCGGTAGCGGTGTAGTAGGAGTTGGCCGTCGCGATGTCTGGCTTGCCGTCGCCGTTAAAGTCCCCGACCGCGATGCCACAAGACCCGCTCCCTACAGGGTAGTCGGTGTGGGTTGCAAAACCGCTCCCAGTGTTGAGGAGCACCGAGGCGGTATTGACGAAATAGTTGACCGTCACGATGTCCAGCTTCCCGTCGCCGTTAAAATCTCCGACCGCGATGCCAATAGGAGTGCTCTCCACAAGGTAGTCAGCGTGGGTGGCAAAGCCGTCGCCTAAGTTGAGGAGCACCGAGGCGGTATTGGCGCCCATGTTGGCCGTCGCGATGTCCAGCTTCCCGTCGCCGTTAAAGTCTCCGATCGCAATGCCTTGAGGATCGTCCCTCACAGGGTAGTCTGTATGTGTTGAAAATGTCATAATATCATCCTCTCCTAAAACTTTAAATTAATGGGGAAAAACATAGGCATAAATTTTCTTTGCCACATGCCCCAAAACAGCACCCAAAGCCAAATGCCCAGCAACAGTTTCAACTGTCTCCCTGACAGCATGTGCATGACCAAACCCATAGCCATTAACAAAAGCTCCTTCTTCCCTTCCGGAGACGAGCCTTCTTGCTGCCTCCCAATCGCTGAAGAGAGGCAAAGCGCGAAGGAGCCCCGCGCCGCTCGTCACTTCTGGTGCAAAGTGAATGGTGCCTTGGCTCTCCTCACCTTCACTTTCATTCCACGCATCGTTACCATTACACTCTTCTTCCTGTTCCACCTTGGCAGCCGCATTATTTAACGTGCCCTCACCCTTCTTTTCCACGCCGCCTGCCGCCGCCCTCTCGCCCTGCAGCTTTACCTCCTCCCGCTCCAAGGCCCTCCTCTCGGGCGGTAACGAAGGAAAGGTGGTATTGACAAAACTGGGCAAAAACCGATGGGCCAGGGAACAGACTGTTTCAGAGCAGCTCTGCCAGATCGACATAAAGCCGCTCCCCACCTCCACCCCGGTCGGCCGTATTTCTGTAGCTCTAGTGGGGTGGCTGACTGTCGAGAGGGACCCTTCTGGCATCCCTTCAGGGGAATACTGCTGGGAAAAAATGGCAATTGCGTCTTGGGTGGAGCTGGCCGTCTGAAACATTACGGAGAAGCCTCCATTTTCGAGTGCGATCACTTTGGAGCTTCTGCTGCCGCCGCTGTTGGCAGTAACCTGAAATTCACTGCCAAAGAAAGAGCCGTCTTCCTTGAAGAGCTGCCCATAAATTTCGTGGGTGCCTGTCTGTTCACCCTCCCAGACCACCACAAAGCCTCCACCCGCAAGAGCGGTTACGCTGGGTATGCCTTGTGAGCCACCTGTAACGGTGTTGATGCGAAATTCAGGGGTGAGCACTGCTCCGCTATTGTCGTAGAGCTGTCCATAGATGTCGTACTCTTCGCCCTGAACATTGGTCCAGACCACGACAAAACCCCCTTGGGTCAGGCCCACAATGTCTTGAAAAATCTGTCTGTCGCTGCTGTTGTTGATCTTAAACTCACCGTTTAAGGGGAACGCTGTGCTGTTGAAGATGCGGCCATAGACGCTACTGCAGGTGCCATTCTGCCAGGCACTCGACCAGACAACAGTAAAACCGCCGTTATTTAGAGCTGTCACGCGCGGCGCCCATGTCAAACTTCCACTGCTGACCGGAAAAACAGCCCCTTCTGTTTGGCCTGTGCTATTAAATTGTTGGGCAACGATAGCGACGCAAGAAGTGTTGGTCGCTTTTTGCTGCCACGCGACCACAAAGTCGCCTGAAGTTAAACCGGCCACAGAAGAGAGCTGTTGCTGGAAGGCTGTGCTGTTGCCGATCTGGAAGGAGGCGCCTCGAGGGGAGCGATCGCTGTTGTAGATCTGCCCGAATATGCCGGCTGGAACGCCTGCCTCGGTAAAGCTGGTCCATGTCACTACTGATCCGCCGTCGGCTAATTTGCCTGCGGCAGGTTGCATCGCCGCTCCCTCTGGAGTGCGGCTGCTTGGGGAGAGGGTAGGGGTGAGGGAAGGAGAGGCGAAGGTGTGGCTTTTGCTGAGGGTATGGGGACGGTGAAAAGAGTGAAGAGGCGTCGGCGTCGAGCCATGCGTTGGACTAAAGGAGCGACTGCGGCTATTTAGTTGCTTGGTGGTGCTGTTTGTCTTATGTGTGAAGGCACTCTTGGTAGCAAGGCTGATGGTTCGGTGGGAGAGAGAGCCTGTTTTGCGGTGGCTTAGGCTGTCGCTGAGAGTACTGGTGCGGTAACTTAAGCTGCCGCTACGCGTCAGTAAGCTTGGGCTATTACTTGAGGAGAAGAAGCTGTAGCTTCTCATCTCATCGGTGTAGGTATGCACACTTCTTGTTGAGCTCTTTGAGTGGAGGTGCGTTAAGCTGTGCAGTCTATGTGTTTTAATGTGCGTGACTGTCTTTCTTAGGCTCTCTGAGTGAGAAAATGCATAACTTTTGCTGTGGTGATGCGTAGCTGTTTTTGAGTGGTGTGGCGTTAGCTTAAGCGACTTATGTCTAGTGTGACTCTTTGCGTATTGCTGGGTAGCACTGCTTGATATGTACGTGTTAAGGAGTACGGAGGTGGTACTGACGTAAGCGTTGGCCGTCGCGATGTCCGGCTTTCCGTCCCCGTTGAAGTCCCCCACCGCGATTCCGTAAAGCCAGGTCCCCACAGGGTAGTCGGCATGGGTGGCAAAGCCACTCCCTGTATTGAGGAGAACCGAGGCGGTAGAGGCATACTGGTTGGCCGTCGCGATGTCAGGCTTGCCGTCGCCGTTAAAGTCGCCGACCGCGATGCCTTGAGGATTGTTCCCCACAGGGTAGTCGGCGTGGGTTGCAAAGCCATCGCCTAAGTTGAGGAGCACCGAGGCGGTGTAGGCGCCAAAGTTAGCCGTCGCGATGTCTATTTTTCCGTCCCCGTTGAAGTCCCCGACCGCGATGCCTAAAGGATCGTTCCCCACAGGGTAGTCTGTGTGGGTAGCAAAGCCGTTGCCTAAGTTGAGGAGCACCGAGGCGGTAGAGGCATCATTGTTAGCCGTCGCAATGTCAATCTTGCCGTCGCCGTTAAAGTCCCCCACCGCGATGGCGCAAGGACTGTTCCCCACAGGGTAGTCGGTGTGTGTTGCAAAGCCGTCGCCTGAGTTGAGGAGCACCGAGACGGTACTATCAAACCAGTTGGCCGTCGTAATATCCGGCTTCCCGTCCCCGTTGAAGTCCCCTACCGCGATTCCGATAGTCCCGCTTCCCACAGGGTAGTCGGTGTAGGTTGCAAAGCCGTCGCCTAAGTTGAGGAGCACGGAGGCTGTAGAGGCGTAGATGGCCGTCGCGATGTCCAGCATCCCGTCCCCATTGAAGTCCCCCACCGCGATACCTAAAGGCTCGCTCCCCACCTCCGTAGGGTAGTCGGTGTGGGTAGCAAAGCCACTCCCTGTATTGAGGAGAACCGAGGCGGTAGAGGCATACTGGTTGGCCGTCGCAATGTCCAGCATTCCGTCGCCGTTGAAGTCCCCTACCGCGATACCGACAGGATAGCTCCCCGTAGGGTAGTCTGTATGTGTTGAAAATGTCATCGTATCATCTCCTCATAGGTTCGTAGGGTGCGCAAAAATCAACAAAAAAGTTTATTTTGTCTAGCAGTGTTGTCTTGACGAACAGCTCATTACGCCCTATGCGCTTCTTCTAACGTAAAGAAAGGGCCCAAATTTAACAGAGCGTCAGAGAGAACACAAGAGACTTTGTACATCTGCGCCTCTCTTCTGCTCTCCGACTCTCCGTTAAATTTAGGCTATTTCTTTACGTCAGAAAAAATCGCACGTATAGCACGTGATCACTATTCACAACTGCCTATTTTGCCTCTCAAAAAATCTATAAACCATAGAGCACTTGGCAGATTCAGCAGACAACCCATCCTCCCCTAGAGATTAAAGGGACTCGTCCTCGCGTTGTACGACAGCAACACCACCGTTGCCAGGTTAAATTTATCATTTTTTTGTTTTAATAAAAGAGGCTGCCTTATATCTTACAAGGAACTATTTATGCCAAATATCAGCTCTTATCTTGTGAAACAGTTTTTTTAAAGGGTGAATTTTGAGAACCAAATTGAGGTATGATTCAAAGGGATAGTAATCCTAGGAAGTCAGCAGGCAGCCGATGAATAATATAACAAATATATCTCAAACACAAAACCACTATGATAAAGCGCTCGAGTTTCATCAAAAGGTTCTGGACAATCGACTAAAAGCACTTGGACCCGATCATCAAGAGGTAGGCCAATCCTACAATATCATCGCAGTGATCTATCGAACTCTAGGCCAATACGGCAAAGCGTTTGAGTTCTATCAAAAGGCTCTGACCATTCAGCTAAAAGCACTTGGACCCAACCATCCCGACGTGGGCAATTTGTACAATGACATAGCAACCCTATATAATTTACAAAATCAGAATGATAAAGCTCTTGAATTTCATCAAAAGGCTTTGGACATTCGGCTAAACACAGTGGGGCCTGACCACACCGATGTCAGTGACTCTTACAATAACATAGCCATTGTATATCAAGCTCAAGGCCGGAATGATCAAGCTGTTGAGTTTTATCAAAAGTCTCTAATCATTCGGCTAAGAGCACTTGGACCAGATCACTCCAAGGTGAGCGATTCCTATTACAACATAGCGGTCGTATGTCTTGCCCAAGGCCAAAATGATCAAGCGTTAAATTGGTGTCAAGATGCTCTATTTATTCGGTTAAAAGTACTTGGAACCAATCACGTCGGTGTAGCTAATGCCTACAATGGCATAGGAGTGATCTATCAAGCCCAAAAACTATACGATCAAGCTCTTAAATTTTACAAAAAAGCTCTATCTATTCGGCTAAAAACACTTGAACCAGATCACGTCGATGTAGGCCACTCCTACAATAACATAGCGAACGTCTACCAAGCCCAAGGCCAGTATGACCAAGCGCTTGAGTTTTATCAAAAGGCTCTAACCGTTTGGCTAAAAGCGCTTGGACAAAACCACCCTACTGTGGGCGCCGTCTATAATAACATGGCGGTGATAAATAAATCACAAGGACTTTATGATCAAGCAATTACTTTTCATCAAAAGGCTTTAGCCATTCAACTAAAAGCGCTTGGACCCAATCACCTTCATGTGGGCCATTCCTATCACAACATGGCGCTTGTATATCAAACCAAAGGCCAGTATGACCAAGCGCTTAAGTTCCATCAACAGGCTCTCTCTATTCGGCTAAAAGCACTTGGAGCCAACCATCCCGATGTAGGTGCTTCCTACAACAATATCGCGCTCCTACGTAGAGCACAAAGCCGCCATCATCAAACGTTTGAGTTTTATCAACAACCTCTGGCAAATCACGTCCATATGAGCAACCCTTATCATACAATCGTGGTTGTATGTTTAGCCCAAGATCAGTTTGAAAATAAACTTGCGTTAATTTTTAAATTCTTTTGAACTCGCCTTTGCACTGTTTTTCGGTGACACTGGAATCCGAAAGACCATATAAGGGCTACTTTTTAATGTAAAGATGACCGTTTTGAATAAAAAGTTTCAAGTGCCTTTCGACTGGAAGCACTATAGATATAAATATAAAAGTTAACTAAAAAAAACGCATGGTGTAATTTTTTATTTGAAAAAGCGGAACTTTATATATTAAACTAACAAAAAACATTAAACTTCTTGCAGGGTTATTTTCCTATTGTTTACACTGTTTTTGCCACAAATTAAGAAACAAAGGAATCCGAGATGTGTGCCGCTCCCTCAGGTCTAAATCCAGAAATTACACGACAAAACGTAGATGCGATGTTAGATGCCATGCTAGGCACTCAACGCGCCCCCATAGACGGGGGTACTTACGTTTATTTTGATGATAGAGATAGAGAGACTCTAGCACTCAGATTATCCGAAGCCTTAGACAAGGTTGGTATTAGAGGACAAGCCAGAGGTAACCAACTCCCCTTATAGAAAAAGATGAGGATGTACATCTCATGCCGCCCTTTGAGGTGTTCAAGAGAATCATTGCTGAAGAAGTGATGCCCCTTGTTCGCACAGTATTAGATGAAAATCGTGCGACAGAGGAGGCGACTTCCTATAAAGAGAGAAAAATAGAGGCTCTAACTAGGCTCGAGAGAGAGTTAGAATTTAAAAAAGCAGAAGATGCAGAGGCAGCGGCGAGAAAGAGAGCTGCAGATCAGGAAAAGAGCGCTGCAGAGGCGCTACTTGCCCAAGCAATAGCACATGCAACTGCAACACAAGATCCACACCTCACTACACATATAATGAGAGTTGTTGAAGCAGTTAAACAGCGAGAATTCGCGTGGATGGAACGGGAGGAGCATGCCCTCCAAGAAGCGACCGCAGCTGCAAATCCAACACAAAATCCAGTCATAGCCACACATATAAAAACAGTGATTACTGCGGCTCAACAAGCAAGCATCGCGGAGCGAAATACCACAGCACCAACTGATGCAGCTCAGAGAACAGCTCAAAATAGAGCTAAGGCTGAAGCAATCACAAGACGCGCACAAGTAGAAGCTCAAGATGCAACTGAGAAATTGAAAAAAAAGAGAGCGAAATGATGGGCCTGGTTCAAAGTAGGGTAACACTTTTTTGGTAGTTCTCGAGGAGAACTACCAAAAAAGTGTTACCCTACTTTGAACCAGGCCCAAAATAATCCCGAAAATCGACGAAGCCTTAATTTTCAAACACCCTCTTAAGACCCTAAATCAACGAGGAGGGGAAATATAAGAGTAGATTTTCTTTGCCAAATGCACAAGAACAACACCTAAAGCCAAATGCCCAGAAAAAGTTTTAAGAGTATACTCTTCTTCCTGCTTTATCTCAGTGTGGCGAGAAAAGACACCTTCGCTATTGAAGAGGACCGAGACGGTGTCCGAGACTTTATTTCTCGTCGCGATGTCCAGCTTTCCATCTCCATTGAAGTCTCCTACCGCAATGCTGACAGGCTTGTTCCCTACAGCAACCTTGTTGAGGGAAGAAAAGGTAAAGCTGTATCCTCCATTTAAAAGGATCCAGACGGCACTGTCGACTCCGTTTGCCATCGCGATGTCCAGCTTTCCGTCTCCATTGAAGTCTCCTACCGCAATAGCTTCAAGACTTCCTTCCACAGCGTAGTTACGGGGATAAAAGATGTCTCCTCTTTTGTCTCCTGTATTGAAAAGTACCGAGACAGTACTGTCGACGCTGCTTGCTGTCGCGATGTCCGTTTTTCCGTCTCCATTGAAGTCTCCTACCGCAATGCTGACAGGATTGTTCCCTACAGCAAAGTTAATGGGGGAAGAAAAGATGTCTCCTCTTTTGTCTCCTGTATTGAAAAGTACCGAGACAGTACTGTCGACGCTGCTTGCTGTCGCGATGTCCGTTTTTCCGTCTCCATTGAAGTCTCCTACCGCAATGCTGACAGGATTGTTCCCTACAGCAAAGTTAATGGGGGAAGAAAAGATGTCTCCTCTGGTGTCTCCGCTGTTGAAGAGGACCGAGACGGTACTGTCGACGCTGTTTGCTGTCGCGATGTCCAGTTTTCCATCTCCATTGAAGTCTCCCACC
>Ga0364908_10462_pt1 | contig 9840 bp, 10 predicted proteins | sample ExccelJu500002D4_2_FD_206965 | JGI IMG/M metagenome (GOLD analysis project Ga0364908, IMG submission 206965) | Enriched cells from Trout Bog Lake Hypolimnion, Wisconsin, USA - BchlTB.July02.5000.02.D4 | ecosystem: Environmental > Aquatic > Freshwater > Lake > Hypolimnion/Profundal zone | place...
GCAGTGTAGAATGCTCTATTTCAGTGCTTACCTTATATTTCCTGTTTAAATTTTCAGTCTCACCAACCAGATCACTCAGGCGGATCACAAAATCGGTACTCGCAGATGGGGAAATTAAGGCAATTTTTTTAATTTTCTTCTGCAATTCATAGGAAACCCGACTGGGGAGAAAACTCACCACATCAGCTCCGAAGGAATATCCCAAAATAATCAATCCTGATTTTCCCCATGCTTTCATGTAATAATTTGATAACATTTCCAAGTCCCGCGCAAAAATCTCAGGCGATTTCACGCTCCAAAAATATTTCCGGCTGTTAAGGGCCACCACACCATATCCCTGCTGTTCCAATTGCTGAACCAATTGCTGATTGAAACTATTCCATCCTCCGTCACCAGTCACATAAATTACCAGTTCATCATGGATTCCATGTGAAAGAGTGAGTTGGATGGGAAAATCCAATATTGGATCAGCATTCTGACCATTAGCATTAAAGATGTTAGTAATCAGGAAGATCAGACTAAAAGAGAGGTATATTTTAATTCTTATCATAATGGAGTAAAATGCTAAGTCAAATAAAGTCATTAATTGAACAAACTAAAAAACTATTTTCTGCGAAAGTAAAAGGAATTCATATCACCTGAACTATTATCATACTCGTTTTGTTATTCTTTTAAAATATCTCAATTATATGTCATGAAAATTAAAAGTTGTATCCCCTGTTTAATCTTCCTAAACATGATCGTGATCAATCCGGGTTTTGGTGGAGAGGCATCCTCCGCAAACCTAAAAGAAGAAAAAGTCACCTATTCTTCCGGTGATAAAACCTTTAATGGTGTAATTGTATATGATCAAAATCGAGAAGGAAAAAGACCTGCCGTTTTAGTTGTGCATGAATGGTGGGGTCTGACAGATTACCCCATTAGGAGAGCCAGGGAATTGGCAAGACTTGGATATATTGCTCTGGCAGTAGATATGTATGGAGATGGTAAGGTTGCCGGAACCCCGGAGGAAGCCAGGGAGCTGGCCACTCAGTTTTACAAGGATCCCCAAAAATCGAAAATTTATCTGGAGGCAGCACTTGAAAAACTCAAGAGATATAAACAGGTCGATAACCATAATATTTTTGCAATTGGTTATTGCTTTGGAGGTTCCGTTGTATTGAATTCAGCCAAGCCGGTGTTCCTGCCAGCAAAGGTTTATTAAAAGCAAAAATCCTGGTTTGTCATGGGGGGAGTGACAAGTTTATTTCGGACAATGATATCTCAACCTTTAGGCAGCAGCTTGATTCAATAGGAGCCGACTATAAATTCATTGTCTATCCTAATGCTACTCATGCCTTTACAAATCCTGAATCTACAAATACCGGAAAGAAGTTTAATATGCCCATTGAATATAACCCAATAGCGGATAAGGATTCCTGGAATGATATGAAGCTGTTTTTTACGGCTATTTTAAAGAAGTAGCCAGTCTTGGATTGAATACTTGGGTTTAAAATCAGAACATTGGATGAAGCTTCTGGCTTTCCGTAGCTGGCAGTCAGCGGTAATTTTCCTGCCCCCTCTGACAATTAAACACCGTATTTAATCCCCCCACGAATATTTATCCTACTTTTGCAGTTCAGATTTTTGGGATGGGGCAAAAAAAAGTGATCGTCTATATTGCATTGGTATTGGCCATGGTTTTTTGGTCATTGTCATTTGTATGGGTGAAGGTGGTTTATACTTCCTACGGACCTTTGACGGCCGTTCTTTTTCGGCTTATCATCGCCACATTTTTAATGTTGATTTATGGATGGATTAACAAAAGTCTTTTAAAAATTGAGAAGCACCATTACCGGGCTTTCCTTTTACTGGCTTTTTTTGAACCCTTCCTTTATTTTATGGGTGAAAGTTTTGGTTTGAAATACATTTCAAGCACTATGGGGGCCATTATCATTGCCACCATTCCTTTATTTTCCCCAATTGCGGCATCTTATTTTCTTGGTGAAAAACTTTCTTTCCGCAATTTTCTTGGTATTATTTTATCATTCATTGGTGTCGGCATTGTGGTTTTTGATGACTCAGTCAACTTTATAATATCTCCTCTTGGAATCTGCCTCGAATTTCTGGCAGTATTTGCGGCAATAGCCTATACTGTCGTTTTAAAGGACCTCTCCAGAAAGTATAAAGCATCGACAATCATCACTTACCAGAATCTGATCGGAATCTTTTACTTCCTCCCTTTCTGGCTAGTCTTTGAAAGTAAGAGTTTAATGGATACCCCTTTTAACCTTCATGCATTTATCGCAATTACTGAGCTGGCTCTTTTTGCCTCCTGCCTTGCCTTTATTCTTTACGCCTACAGTCTAAAAAAAATTGGGATGACTAATGCCAATATATTTATAAATCTCATACCCGTTATGACGGCTGTTTTTGCATGGAACATCCTTGGTGAATCCCTTACCGTCCGGAAACTTACCGGAATTGCGGTTGTCATTGCAGGGCTTTTTATAGCGCAGGTTAAAATGAAAAAAATCATAGCAAGATTAGTATCAATTCAACAGGATGGAGGCAGATAACAAAAATGTCAAAACGCTTGCGTATCAGAACCTGGAGGAGACCACTGTTTTTTTCAATAAACTGAAACGCAAAAAACCGAAACAGCTTGACGATCTAACCCATCGCTGGCACGATAAAGTGACTGGAAAATTTGATTGTCTGTCTTGTGGTAATTGCTGTAAATCAATCAGTCCGATGATTACGGATAAAGATATCGAGCGGATAGCCCGACGGCAGAAAATGAAAGAGGCCGATTTTATTGCCCGGTACCTACATATTGATGAGGACCAATGCTTTGTGTTCAATGAAACACCTTGTCCGTTTCTGATGCCCGACAATTATTGCATGATTTATGAGTATCGCCCCAAAGCTTGTCAGGATTATCCCCATACCGATCGACGGAGGTTTTATCAGTTGCTTGACCTTACGATGAAGAACCGGGAAATCTGCCCGATCGTTTACCAGGTGGTTGAACATTTGAAGAAAGAGGCTCTGTAACAAAGGACATCGGCCGGAATATTATCGTCCCTTCATCGGTTCACTCAGCCTTACTTTCAAAGGGCTGCCTCGCTGTTCTCATAAGTCCGGCTCATTAATATCATTTGCATTATCTTTGTTCGGAAAACCGAAATGAAAATGTTGGGAAACGAAAGGAAAATAATTATCGCTATCGATGGCCATTCCTCATGCGGGAAAAGTACAGTGGCCAGGGAGATTGCCCACAAGCTGAATTATATCTTTATTGATACCGGAGCGATGTATCGTGCGGTTACTCTTTATTGTCTGAGAAATCATATCATTGAGAACGGCCTTGTCATGACGGAGCAATTAATTGCAAATCTGGATAAGATCAGAGTTTCTTTTAAATATAATCCGGTGACCCGGAATAACGATGTCTGGCTCAATGGCGAGAATGTTGAAGATGAAATCCGTTTGCTGGAGGTTTCTCAAAGCGTCAGTCCGGTATCTGCCGTCGCTCAGGTGCGGCATCTGCTCGTTTCGCTTCAGCAGGAGATGGGAAAGTCGAAAGGGATTGTGATGGACGGTCGTGATATCGGGACCGTCGTTTTTCCTGAAGCTGAACTAAAGATATTTATGACTGCTCTTCCTGATGTCAGGGCCCGGAGACGCTTTGACGAATTAACCTCAAAAGGTGAAGTAGTCAGTTATGAAGTGATCCTGTCAAATATTCTGGAACGCGACCATTACGATGAAACCCGGCAAGAGAGTCCCCTTCGGAAAGCAGATGATGCGATTGTTCTGGATAACAGCTTTATGACAAGAGAGGAGCAATTGGAATGGATACTTAAACTGGCGGCTAAAATCTGAATTTAAGGAGATGATCATAGCTATCGATAATAATTCCGGTTTTTGTTTTGGCGTTTCTTCGGCGATCAGGAAGGCTGAGGAGGCCCTGATGAAGAAGAATCAGCTTTACTGTCTTGGAGATATCGTTCATAATGAATCAGAAGTTGACCGTCTTTCAAAAATGGGGCTGACCACCATTGACCACGACCGTTTTTTTACACTGAAAGATGCCACCGTATTCCTGCGTGCTCATGGTGAGCCTCCCTCGACCTATGCGTATGCCCGGCAAAATAATATTGAACTGATTGATGCAACCTGTCCGATTGTGCTGAAACTTCAGCAAAGAATCCATTCGTCGAATGAATCGGGTAAGGATAAGGGAACCCAGATTGTCATTTATGGGAAGAAGGGACATGCAGAAGTCAACGGACTTGCCGGACAAGCAGATAATCAGGCGATTATTATTGATGATCCAACTGAAACAGACAAGATTGATCTCAGACGTCCGATTGAACTTTTTGCCCAGACGACTAAAGACCTCGACGGATTTCATCAGCTTGCGAACGTTTTGAAAAGTCAGGACAAAGAGGGTTCGTTAAAGATCCATGATACCATATGCCGCCAGGTTTCTAACAGGATTCCAGGGATTAAAGCGTTTTCCCGTCTTTATTCATTGATCATTTTTGTGAGCAGTCTCAAGAGCTCAAACGGAAAGATGCTTTTTGATATTTGCCGGATTGAAAATCCCAACAGTAAGTTCATCTCCTCAATCGAAGAACTGGATGAACAATGGTTTAAGGACCTTGAATCAGTCGGAATTTGTGGTGCAACCTCTACTCCCCGGAAACTTCTTGATGATGTTGCAAGTGCCATTCGGCTGTTGGAATTAAAAAACAACCATATTTTTTGATTGCTTTTGGCTTTAGGAAGAGGGTCCCCGAACAGCCTCATTTCCCGGAATCAAGTTACTGTGATCGTTTCCCCATTGATAGCCTCGTTATTTAACGACCCTTTCCACGGGGTAAATAAATCGGCATGTCATTTGTAAAATTCTCATCTTGTAATAATTAACAGCGTTAATAATCAATTTCACCAAAATTGAAGTAAATTTAACGGTGAATTTAATATTCACACTTCATTCCCGGTTAAATTTGTGCGGATTAAAATAAAAGAGTATGAGTAAGGACAATAGGATTGCAATGCCGGATGATTATGTCGACAGTCCGATCAAAAAGATTGGTATCTTAACTTCGGGTGGCGATGCTCCGGGTATGAATGCTGCAATACGTGCAGTAACCCGAACTTCCATTTTTTATGGTCGTGAGGTAGTTGGGATTCTTCATGGTTATAAAGGGTTAATAGAAAATAATTTTAAACCACTGAATTCGGGGGATGTCAGTAACACGATTCAACTAGGCGGGACGATTCTGAAGACAGCCCGCAGTTTAGAGTTTCGTACGGTTGAAGGGCGTGAGAAGGCTTATCAGAATCTTAAAAATGCCGGGATTGATGCATTGATTGTCATTGGTGGTGATGGTACTTTTACTGGGGCAAGGATTTTTGCGCAGGAATTTGGGGTTCCCATAGTGGGTATTCCAGGAACTATCGATAACGATTTGTTCGGAACCGATTTTACGGTTGGATATGATACAGCTCTCAATACGATTATCGAGGCTGTTGATAAAATCAGGGATACAGCAACTGCACATGAACGACTGTTCTTTATCGAAGTTATGGGCCGTGACGCTGGTTTCCTGGCGCTCAACGGAGGCATAGCTTCGGGTGCTGAAGCGGTTCTGATTCCTGAAACCGATACCGACCTTACAACACTTGAGAAATTGATTAAATCGGGTTACCGCCAAAGTAAGAACTCCTCAATTGTTTTGGTCGCTGAGGGGGAAAAAGCCGGGGGGGCAATTGATATTGCCAAACAAGTTGAGAAAGATTATCCGCAATATGATGTCAGAGTCACTGTTTTGGGCCATATTCAGCGTGGAGGTTCTCCTACCGCTTCAGACCGTATTCTGGCAAGCCGGTTGGGAGTAGCGGCAGTTGAAACTTTACTCGATGACCAGCAGAGTGTTATGGTTGGTATAGTGAATGATGAAATATCCCTGGTTCCATTTAATAAGGCGATTAAATATGACAAGGAGATGAACCGGAAGTTATTGGATTCAATACGAGTCCTATCTTCCTAAATCCTAAACTACTGGTCAAACGGCAACAAAAAATTAGATTTTAAAGGATAAAATTGAATAAAAATTCTTGTATCCGTTGAACTTTTCATCTTTTTAATTTGTTTTAAAGTTAAGTTGATGGGAAATGCAGATTTGGATTATTCATTCCGGTTTTTCTGAAACAGGAATGAATAGTCCTTTTTGAATTTAAGGGCACCCCATTTGACAAAGTTTGTTTTTAAGGTTTGGGAGGGTTAAAACCTGTAAAATTTGGAAAAGTTAGGTCAGTTTTGTTGGAATATAGAAATATATTCGTAGTTTTAGACGCTCCATTTAACTAACTGATCATTCATCTATTTATAGTTGAAGAGTTTAATTTCTTTGTTTTAGGTATCAGTTCCTGATCCATTTATTGATTTAAATTTACTTAAAGAATGATTGCTCCAATGAGATTTCTGATTGTCATTTCCTTCTTGTTCGCATTTGGCTGTAGCAATAGCGGCCATCAAAAGAGTTCCACTTCAATAAAATCCACGGTCAGCGAAAATCTGAAAGTTGCAGCTCTTGAATTATCAATTCAGGGGATGACCTGCACTGGTTGTGAACAAACCATCCAATCAGCACTTGGTTCTTTGAACGGTGTGAAACAGGTAAAAGCCAATTGCAGGAATGGAAAAGCCTATGTTGAATTTGTACCCGGTATCGGAGATACGATCCGAATGAGGGAATCTATTACCTCGTCAGGATATGCTCTTGCCAGTATAAAATCGGTTCCGCTTGATAGTCTCCGCTTAAAGCAGTAAACAAATTGAATAAATATCCCCAATTTATGAGTCATAACAGTAACAGTACCGGCCATGATCACTCTGGCCGGGAAGTGGATAGCCATAATTCAAGGCGCGCTTTTTTCAAAAATTTTGGATTATTAGGCGCTGTAGCTGCAGCCGGTGGCGCAGCGATCTATTCAGGTTATAAGTATGAAGAGTCTAAACCCGGTCATGATTTTGTGAGAGTATTAACCGCTGATAATCGGATTGTTGAGGTTCCACGTGATCAGATTAAAGATGTCAGGGTTGATGTTGACAAGCTTCAGAAACAGGGAAGAGAAGGACTTAAAGGTCACCGTTTTGTTATGGTTATTGACCTTGCCAAATGCCGGAATGCACGTAAGTGTATCTCTGCATGCCAGGGAGCACACCATTTACGTCCGTATGAATACCATATCAATACCCTGGTGATGCAGGAATCGGAGCATACTGCCCCCTATTTCATGCCAAAACCGTGTCAGCATTGTGACAATCCACCCTGCGTAGCGGTTTGTCCGGTGGATGCTACTTTTAAACGGCAGGATGGAATCGTCTTAATTGACAATGAGCGGTGTATTGGTTGCCGTTTTTGCATCGCTGCCTGTCCCTATTCAGCCCGTCTGTTCCATTGGGAAGAGCCATTGATGGCGGAGGCTGATAAAGGGAAACCGTATAATATTGAACTCAACGTTCCACAGCGTAAAGGGACAATCACCAAATGTCTTTTCAGTTCGGACCGTTTAAGGGAAGGGAAACTGCCTTATTGCGTATCGGCCTGCCCTAACGGAGTCTACTATTTTGGGGATGAGAATCAGGATGCCGTTACGAATGGTACCACAAAAGAGACTTTCAGACTTAGTGAGCTTCTCCGTGTAAATGCAGGATACCAGCTTATGGCGGAATTGGGGACCAAACCACGCGTTTATTATCTGCCACCCAAAAACAGGTTGTTCGAATTCAAAGAAGAAAAAGATCCTGTTCAGGAACCGACATAATTTAGAATTAATTCTGTAGAGACGCACAGCCGTGCATCTTTACTTCACCATTGACGTTAAATAATTTTTTTAAAATAAAATAACCAAAACTATGGCATCAGAAGTAAATACCGGTTTTTTGCAGGACAAAAAACTCGATTCCATTGCAGCTGATATTTTAAGACCGGTAGGAATTACGCAAGGATTTATAATCTGGATGGGATTTTTGGGCATCTCACTCTTAGCCTGCATATATGCCTATTACATTCAGTGGGACAAGGGGTTGATTGTCACCGGCCTTCGGGATTACACCAGTTGGGGGATGTATATTGCCAACTTCGTGTTTTTTGTCGCCACAAGTCTTGTCGGAATGTTAATCAGTTCAGTACTTGGATTAATCGGTTTTAAATGGGTAAAACCAATCGCCCGGATCGCGGAGATCATCGCTGTTGCCTTTGCAGCCATCGCCGGACTAGTCATCGTTTCAGATATGGGAAGGCCGGAGCGGTTACCTTTTGTGTTTTTATACGGAAGAATCCAATCCCCGATTATCTGGGATGTAACGGTTGTGACAACTTATTTGGTTATCAGTGCTTTATTGTATTTTCTTCCCCTTATTCCCGATCTGGCAATCAGCAAGGGAAGGATGGGACATACCCCTAAATGGCTTCAGAAAACGTATGAAGTTCTTTCTGTAAACTGGATGCATACCCCGCAACAGTACAAAATTCTTCTGAAAGCGGTACGGATTATGTTGATTCTGATTATTCCAACCGCATTTGCCATCCATACGGTAACCTCCTGGTTATTTGCGGTGACTCTCCGGCCGGGGTGGGACAGTTCAATTTTCGGACCTTACTTCCTTACCGGAGCGTTTGTGGCTGGATCTGCCGCAGTCGTTATTATGATGTACTTTGTCAGAACTAATTATAAGCTAGATAAGTATCTGACCCTTCATCATTTCGATATGATGGGGAAACTGCTGGTCCTTGTATCGATTGTTTATCTCTATTTCAATATCAATGAGTACCTGGTACCCGGGTTTAAGATGAAAACAGCCGAGGCAATTCATTTGAAGGAACTTTTTGTAGGTGATTATGCGATGATGTTTTGGAGCGTACAGCTTTTAGGGCTGATTATTCCGATTATCCTGTTGTTATTCAAGGTTTTCAGAAAACCGCTTTCAATGCTGGTCATCTCCATTGTTGTGCTGGTTGCCGCCTGGTTTAAGCGGTTTATCATCGTGGTTCCTACTCAGGATCATCCTTTCCTTCCCAAACAACACGTTCCGGATGCGTGGATGGTTTATCACCCCACCATTGTTGAATCAGCCATTACAATCGGAACCATAATATTGGCGGTAATTATTATAACCATCCTTGTAAAATTCTTCCCGGTTATTCCAATATGGGAAATGGCTGAAGAACAACACGAAACAGATAGTAAAACCAAAGAATAATCGCTAACAAATTACCAATGATTAAAAGATATTTTTCACTGCTGTTGATTGTGCTGATCTCATTACGATTATCAGCTCAGGTTTGGGTGGTGCCTGCTGAAAATGAGTTGAGGAAGAGCCCTTTTGCCTTTGACGATGCTTCACGTAAGGCAGGTTCGGAGATTTATAATGCCAGCTGTAAGTCTTGTCACGGGGAACCGGGAAAGAATAATCCTATTCCATTGGTTCCGCCTCCACCTGACTTTGCCTCTGTTAAGATGCAAAGCAATTCTGACGGCGCCCTGCAATTTAAGGTGACCGCTGGTCGCGGACCAATGCCTTCATTCAAAAACACCCTTTCAGCCACCGATGTCTGGCGTGTGATTTCCTATTTGAGGAGTTTTAACGACAAATATGTTCAGGAAGTAGCAAAAAGCTCTGAAACTGGTGGTGCTTCGGTGCAGAATGTAAAGATTCTGGTAAGCTGGTTAAAGGATAAGAATCAGGTTCAGGCTTCACTTTCCGCACTGAAGGATAAAGTAAATCAGCCTGTTGTGGGAGCAGAGGTTAAGCTGTTTGCCAAGAGATATTTTGGTAAC
>Ga0364908_10517_pt1 | contig 9826 bp, 8 predicted proteins | sample ExccelJu500002D4_2_FD_206965 | JGI IMG/M metagenome (GOLD analysis project Ga0364908, IMG submission 206965) | Enriched cells from Trout Bog Lake Hypolimnion, Wisconsin, USA - BchlTB.July02.5000.02.D4 | ecosystem: Environmental > Aquatic > Freshwater > Lake > Hypolimnion/Profundal zone | place: USA...
GCATCTCATTCATGAATGAATTGGCTAACTTAGCCGATCTGGTGGGCGCCGATATTGAAGCGGTTCGCCAGGGTATTGGTTCAGACTCTCGGATTGGTTATGGCTTCTTGTATTCGGGAACGGGTTATGGTGGCTCATGCTTTCCAAAGGATGTCTCAGCGCTGAGTAAAACAGCGATTGAGCATGGTAAAGATCTCAAAATCTTAGTAGCCGTTGAAGCTGTTAACGAAGCTCAAAAAACCATTTTGGTTGAAAAGATTGAAAAGCGCTTTGGTCAAGATTTACAAGGTAAAAAGTTTGCACTCTGGGGCTTAGCATTTAAGCCCAATACCGACGATATGCGTGAAGCGCCTAGTCGCGTCATCATTGGCGAGTTAGTTAAGCGTGGCGCTCAGGTGGTGGCATACGACCCAGTAGCCATGCCCGAAGCGAAGCATGCCCTTGAACTCGACTTCAAAGGCAATCCTGAAGGCTTGAAAAAAGTAGCCATGGTCGATGATCCCACTACTGCTTTAAACGGCTGTGATGCTCTGGTCATTGTGACTGAGTGGAAAGCCTTCCGCAGCCCAGACTTTGATCTTGTAAAACAAAAACTGAAACATCCAGTCATTTTTGATGGCCGCAATCTCTATGAGCCGCAAGCTATGCAAGAATTAGGCATTGAGTATCAAGGTATTGGCCGTCATAACTAAAATTATTTAAAACACACTTAGAAACACATCTGCCCGTGGAAAAAGCTAACCCAGAACAATTTGCCAAAACTCGCTTACTCGTCGTAGGTGATGTGATGTTGGATCGTTACTGGTTTGGTGACACTAATCGCATTTCTCCAGAGGCGCCTGTGCCAGTAGTTCAGGTTGGCAAGGTTGATGAGCGTTTGGGTGGTGCTGCTAACGTAGCGCGCAACGTTGCTGCTTTGGGTGCTCATGCAACGATTTTGGGTGTGATTGGTGATGATGAGCCCGGACAACGCGTTACTCAGCTTCTAAAAACCAGTGGCGTGGATAGTCAGCTCGAAGTAGATAGTAAGGTGCCGACGATTGTGAAGCTGCGTGTGATCGCACGTCAACAACAATTGATTCGCCTCGATTTTGAAGAAGCTCCTAGCGATACTGCATTAGCCAGAAAGCTAGAGCGTTTTGAGAAGTCTCTATCAGGTGCTGATGTGGTAATTTTGTCTGATTACGGTAAAGGCGCTCTAGATCAAGTGACTCTCATGATTGAGCAAGCTCGCAACCAAAATAAAATGATCCTCGTAGACCCCAAGGGTGAAGATTATGAAAAGTATCGGGGCGCTACTGTATTGACGCCTAACCGCAGCGAGCTTCGCCAGGTAGTTGGTCGCTGGAGTAGTGAGGAGGATCTCACCAAAAAAGCGCAAGATCTGCGTCGCTCTTTGAATCTACAAGCACTCCTTCTGACTCGCTCGGAGGAGGGTATGAGCCTATTTACCGATGCTGGTGTGAGTCATGTTCATGCTCAAGCACGCGAAGTCTTTGATGTCTCTGGCGCTGGCGATACTGTGATTGCCACGTTAGCGGTTGCTTTGGCGGCAAAATGGCCTCTAGAGAAAGCGATGGCATTAGCGAATCGTGCTGGGGGTATTGTGGTTGGTAAGTTGGGTACCGCAACCGTTACATCTGAGGAATTGCAATGACCATTATCGTTACTGGAGCAGCTGGGTTTATCGGCGCCAATATTGTTCAAGGCTTGAATGCCCGTGGTGAGAAAAATATTATTGCAGTCGATGACTTGCGTCCTGCTGATAAATATCGCAATTTAGCCGATCTCGACATTATTGATTATCTTGATAAAGATGAATTTCTTGAGGCATTTAGAAGTGGTCGCTTTGGTAAGGTAAGGGCAGTCTTTCATGAAGGTGCTTGCTCCGACACGATGGAAACCGATGGTATCTTCATGATGGCGAATAACTATCGCTACACCATGGATCTCCTTGATATCTGCACTGAACAAAGAGTGCAATTGCTATATGCCTCTTCTGCAGCCACTTATGGCGGCTCAGATGTCTTTGTTGAAAGCCGTGAGCATGAGAAGCCGCTCAATATTTATGGCTATTCCAAGTTCTTATTCGACCAAGTGATGCGCAAGCGTTTTGCTGAAAAAGCCAATACCGCGCAAGTCGTTGGCTTCCGCTATTTCAATGTGTATGGTCCTCGCGAATCGCACAAAGGGCGCATGGCTTCAGTAGCCTTTCATCAATATCACCAATATAAGAAGGATGGACTAGTTAAGCTTTTTGGTGAATATGGAGGCTACGCACAAGGGCAGCAAAGCCGTGACTTTGTATCAGTCGAAGATGTAGTGAAGGTCAACCTCTTCTTCTTTGACCACCCTGAAATCAGCGGGATCTTTAATTTGGGCAGTGGTCGCGCGCAACCCTTTAATGATGTAGCCCATGCGGTAGTCAATTCACTCAGAAAGCTAGATGGTGCTAATTCAGAACCTCTAGAGCAACTCGTCAAGATGAAGGCGATTGAGTACATTCCATTTCCAGAGGCGCTTAAAGGTAAATACCAATGCTTTACTCAGGCAGACCTCACTAAGCTCAGAGCTGCTGGTTACAGCGAGCCCTTCCTCAATGTTGAGCAAGGTGTCAGTCGTTATATCGACTGGTTAACGGCCAATGCGGATTTCTTGGCTAACCCGCTGTAATTCAATCTATTTCTTCATAACGATCCCGTTACTATTCTGAAGTATTAAATAAGCTACCATATTGCTTATAAAAATAAGGGAGAATTTGAATGAAACGAATTTCATTATTGGGCATGATCTTGTTGTGCTGCAGCATTTATGCGGCTCCCGCCTTTTCTGTTAATAGTAGAGATGATATTGATACAGAGGGTATGAAGGCTCCCCCAAGAAATGTCAAAGACATACTGAAAATTATTGAGCAGTCCAAGCAAAATACTATCGTTGAAGATAAGGCTAAAAAAATCATTGGATTGTCATCACCAAGTACTGATGACAAACAAGTTTTAAACTCTTTTTACTACAGGCGTGCAATTGCGTATGAAGTTTTGGGCAATAGTAAAGAGGCCGCAGAAACTTTAAACAAGTTAATTAACGAATACCCTAGTCAAGATCAAACGGAAGCTGTTGAAGAGTTATTTACATACTCTACTCAGGAAGCTCTAAGAGGTAATTATTTGGGGGCTAATAAATCACTTGAGAAAGCATTGGCAATAACTCCTGAGAGTAGTCGTGGCTGGCGTGTTTCTATTTCTAGGCAGCTATCATTAAATTGTGCATCTATTGGCGATTTTGAATGCGCTCAGAATTGGCTGGATAAGTTGGAGGGCTACCTATCCGCGTTAAGCAATGCACGACCCACTAAATTCCAATATCGCCTAAATTGGGAGGTGAGCTTCGAGTGGACACGGGCAACGCTATTTTTGCAAGAGGGAAAATTTCTTGAAGCTGAACGCTCCTTTAGACAGGCTCTTAAAAATAATAAAGTTATCTTGGAGTCTGTAGAAGATGCAGGCAAAGATGCGCTTGATAACGAAAAAAGAATACTTCAGGATTCAAGCACTAGCGCTAAAGGTGCTTATGGCACCAGAATAGCCTTATTAAATGGCTTAGCAAAATCCTTCCTTGGTCAGAGAAGATTGAATGATGCTGAATTCTATGCTAGAGAGGCGTTAACGCTCTCAATTGATAGGTTTGGCGTTAACTCCACGAGAACAGTTGGTTCGCTCTTAAGTTTAACGAGAGTAGTTTCAGAGCAGGGCCGCCAAGCGGAGGCAGTTTTATTGGCTAGTACAACATTAAAAATTGCACAGCAAACCTCTAACTTCCCGGGTTCACCTCTAACGGCTGAGGTGCGGAGAGTTCTTGGTGGAGCCTTAGTGGCAGACGGTAAATATGATCAAGCAGAAAAAGTTTTCAATGAGATGGTTGAAGGTGTTAAGTCAGATCCTATGATTGCAAATAAGTATCAATCCGGAGACCTTGATTGGGCTTTAGCTTTAATTAAAACAAATAAAGCCTCTCAGGCGCTAAACATGATGTCAGATATGCTTGCAAAGCAGGGAGCTCGATTTGATAAAAACTCTCCCAGACTGGCTATGCTCAAGTCATTTAATGCTGCTGCACTACAGGCTTCAGGGCAAAATGCACAAGCATTAAATCAATTTAAAGAGTCAATACCAATCCTGATAAATCAAGCGCGTAACGATACTGAAAATGCTACCGAAAGCGTTCGTCAAGTACAGCGCATGACGTTTGTTCTGGAGGAGTATTTGGTATCACTTGCTCAGCAAGCTAAAAGTGATCCTTCAGGCGCTACTGCTACTGAAGCCTTTCAAATTGCCGATTTAGCGAGAGGGAGCGGGGTGCAAAGAGCGCTTACTTCTTCTGCTGCTAGAGCCAATATTACTGACCCACAGTTAGCTACATTGGCACGCAAAGAGCAAGATTTGCAACAGCGCATTAATACCCTGTCTGAATTATTAGTTGGCCTACTATCCGCGCCCCCAGCAGATCAATTGCCATCTGTGCAAGCAAAAATTCGTGCAGATATTTCTAATTTTAAGTCTCAACGCGAAGATCTGAAAAAAGAGCTTGAGCGAAAATTTCCCGATTATGCAGAATTGGTCGATCCAAAACCTGCTTCGGTTGAGCGTACTCAAAAAGCACTCAAATCAGACGAGGTCCTTGTCTCTTGGTACTTTGCGGATAATGTAGGATATGTATGGGCCATTACCAAAGATAAGCCAGCCCAATTTGCGCAGCTCTCGATTGGACGCTTGCAAATGTCTAAGGAGGTATCTCAATTGCGTAAAGCTTTGGATCCTGGAGTGGCAACGATCGACGAGATCCCTGCTTTTGATGTGACTCTTGCTAATCAGCTATATCAGCAGACTCTCGCTCCAGTTCAAGGTGCATTTTCAGGTAAAAAGGTGATGTTGACAGTGCCCCATGCTGAGCTTGGTCAATTACCTTTATCTCTATTGGTGACTAAGCCTGTTCCGCAGCCTGCCAAGGGCGGCGGTACCCCCTTTATTGCTTACAAGAATGTTCCCTGGCTGACGAGAGAGATCGCTGTGGCTCAAGTACCCTCGGTTACAGCTTTAACAGCATTACGAAGCCTACCCTCAGGCAGTGATAGCCGCAAGAACTTTGTGGGCTTTGGAGATCCTTATTTCAGTCTAGACCAGGAGCGTCAGGCAGAAAAGCAACTTAAAGCCAATCAATTAGCAACGCGTGGCAAGCCATTAAATCTTCGTAGCGCGCCAAAAACCAGCGGGGTAAGTTCGGCTGAGTTGGCTTTATTGCCTCGACTTCCAGATACTAGTTCTGAGATTGAAGAAATTGCCAAAGTTGAAGGTGCTGGACCAGAGGATATTTTTCTTAATCAAAGGGCTAGTGTTCAGCAGGTTATGACTATGGATCTATCCAATCGCAAAGTTATTATGTTCGCAACCCATGGTTTAGTTCCAGGCGATTTAAATGGCCTAACCCAACCAGCTTTAGCGCTATCTTCTCCAGAAGTTACTGGCAATAAAGATGATGGATTATTAACAATGGATAAAGTAATAGCTTTGAAATTGAATGCAGACTGGGTGGTGTTATCAGCTTGTAACACTGCAGCAGGAGAGGGCGTGGGCTCTGAGGCAGTTTCTGGTTTGGGCAGAGCTTTTTTCTTCGCTGGAACCCGTGCGCTTTTAGTCTCAAATTGGCCAGTAGACTCGGTTGCATCCAGAAACTTAATGACCGATTTATTTAAGCGACAGCAGCAGACAAAAGGAGCTAGCAAAGCTGAGCTTCTTAGACAGGCTATGCTTGAGCAAATTGATAATGGAGGGAGCAAAGAGGGCGGGAGCATGAAGTACTCTTATGCCCACCCTTTATTCTGGGCGCCATTTGTCGTTGTGGGCGATTGATTTAATATCTAAATATATTCAAATATTTATTTTTGGAAATGAAGATGAAACATACCAAACACCTCTTTTTTATTGCAGCCCTATTATCGGTTCAAGTAAGTTTTGCTGCATCATTAATTACTGTCAAAGAGGCTGCCCTACCTGCTGCCTCGGGGGCCTTGGCAACCAGAGGGATTTCTCGGGGCCCAGGCATTAAGTTGGATTCTCCTGAGGCAGATAGTCCTGTGACCTCTCCTTTTGAATTTAAGCTGTCATTTGAACCAAGAGGGGATGCAAAAATTGATGTGAATTCAGTAAAGGTGGTCTATATGAAATCTCCTTTTGTAGACCTGACTCCTCGTCTGAAGAATGCCATTTCTGCTAATGGCATCGACTTTACAAAGGCTGAGGTTCCACCCGGAACCCACACCATCAGAGTGACAGTGAAAGATACTGATGGAAGAGAGACAAATTCTGTCCTTACTTTAGTTGTAGCTAAATAATGAATTGCCCATATTGTTTGTCTGAGGTTCAGTCTGAGGCCTTAGTTTGTAAAACTTGTAGTCGAGATTTATACCTGCTTAAGCCTATGATGGTCAGGGTTTCTGAGCTTGAAGAAGAGCTATCAAATATTCCGAATCTAGATGCTCTTAAGGGTCGAATAGCTGAATTGGAGCTACTCCTTACGGAGCATGAAAAGATTCACTTAAAAAGAGGGCCTACTTCTTGGCTCATGGATATTTTTCGGTATCTAGTTGTTCCATTGCTGATGCTTTTGTTGGCACATTGGCTAATTACTGTGGTGTATGACACCAAGATGCTTTATTTAAGAATAATTTCCATAGTCGTTCCCTTGCCTTTCGCCTATTTTTTATTTAAGACACATCCCCATAAATTATTTCCGTGGTTTTGTGGTGTAGTGTTTCTGGCAATTGCGTCTGTGCTGGGAATGAGTTGGATCACCAGTTTGGTTGACCACTCCCCAGTATTTCCGCAAAGTATGTTTGAGTGGAGAGAGGTCTTTGAATATTCTGCGAGTATTGCTTTTAGTTTTCTGACAGGAATGTTGTTAGGCAGAATTTCCTACAACAAGCGTCGTGCTAATCTACATTCCTCAGTAATGGATCCTTATCTTAAAGCTTTGGCACATGGACTTCAGGAAGAGGGTTTATCAATTGAGAGTGTGCATGATTTAATGAAAAAGCTTCAAGAGTATGGGGGCACTATTGTTGCGCTAGGTACAACTGCGCTATCAATTTATACCGGCTTAAAGGGCATCATTGGCGTCTAGATTCCTCCTGGCTTGTTTTGGCTGCCTGTTTTCAGTCCTAACTCAAGCTCAAGTATTTGATGTGCCCCACTCAGGGACATCAACGCGAACATTTCTTGTGCCAGCACAAAATCCAAAGGCCCTCGTGCTACTTTTCCCTGGCGGTGGCGGAATGATGAGGATGCAGGATGATGGCTCTACTAAAAACCGACATACTTTTGTACGCTCTCTAGATCAATGGAGCCAATATCATATTAACGCTGTTCTAGTTGATACGCCTTATGATCTAGGAGATCTTCAGCGTGGAGATTTGCGAGATCGCTCTGATCATCTCGAGAGAGTGCATGAGGTTGTCTCGCATTACCAAGATAAATACCACCTGCCAATCTGGATTTTTGGTCACAGTATGGGTACCTCAACTGCAACAAACTTTGCCAATAGATTGGATAAAAATTCCCATTTGATATCAGGCATCATTATTGCTGGCACTGTCAGAACTGCTTCTATCGATGAAAGTGTTTCTATGCCGATTCTTGCCCTGCATCATGTTCAAGATTCATGTTCAGGCACTCCGCCAGATGCCTCTGCGAGAATCGTCAATAAAAGACCCTCTCAATTCGTCTCAAAGTTAGAGATGATTGATGGTGGAATATCCGAAGGTGATGTCTGCCAATCCTTTGCCTATCATGGCTTCAATCAAACTGAGCCTGAGCTTATTAAAAGAGCGGCAAAATTTATTCTCAGTAATTAAGCAGCTATCAGTCATTACTGATTGATTTGTAGTGGTCTATAGTGGGGTCAACATATGATCACTCACCCCGTTGTAAATGATCCATGTTCTTTCGGCATGGATTTTTTATTTACTTCTGGAGAAAAGATGATTAAACATTTTGCTTTCAATAAATTAGTAGTGCCCGCTGCTGCAGTACTGTTATCAGCTTGGCTTGTATTGTCAGGAGCGGGTCATGCGCAAGCATCACCGGTTAATGTCAATACCGCTTCACAGTCTGAGTTGGAGACGATTAAAGGGATTGGTCCCGCAAAAGCGAGAACCATCATTGCTGAGCGTGAGGATGGTGGCCATTTTCAGGATGCCAATGATTTACAAAAGCGGGTACGGGGGATTGGGATGAAGTCCGTTGAAAAGATGGTGGACAACGGCTTGACGATTGAAAGCCCTAGTTCTTTTCGGGAGCCTAATGGGCGCACGAAAAAAGAGGGCTCAGTATCCAGCCGTCGTAGTTCCCGCAATCAAGGCAATACTCGCAATCATCAGGATCGCCCAAGCAACACTCGGAGAAATTAAGCCTTTCCGTGCTTAAGTGGTCTTATGGCTAAAATGGTCTTATGGCTACTCCTAACTACCTCACGATTTCGCAGACTATTGGCAATACCCCTTTAGTTCGATTGCAACGTATTCCAGGCGCTGAAAATGCTGCTCGTAATAATGTAATTTTGGGTAAGTTGGAAGGTAATAATCCAGCCGGGTCGGTCAAAGATCGGCCCGCGCTGTCGATGATCCTGCGTGCACAAGAGCGTGGTGAAATCAAGCCAGGCGATACGCTGGTAGAGGCAACCAGTGGCAATACTGGTATTGCCTTAGCAATGGCCGCTGCCATGTTGGGTTACAAGATGGTTTTGGTGATGCCAGAAAATCAAAGTATTGAGCGCCGGCAGAGCATGGCTGCTTACGGCGCAGAACTCATTCTGACTGCAGCTTCAGGTGGTATGGAGTTCGCCCGAGATTACGCGCTACAGTTACAAAAAGAAGGGCGTGGCAAATTACTTGATCAGTTTGCCAATCCCGATAACCCACGTGCCCATATTGAAACTACTGGCCCTGAAATCTGGCGCGATACCGATGGTCAAGTTACGCATTTTGTCTCTTCGATGGGAACCACGGGAACCATCACCGGTGTATCTACTTACCTCAAATCTAAGAATCCCAATATCGTGATCATTGGCGCTCAACCTGAAGAGGGCTCTCAAATTCCCGGTATTCGTAAATGGGCTCCAGAGTATTTGCCAAAGATTTATGAAGGCAATCGAGTTGATCGCATTGAGTATGTCAGTCAAGCTGATGCAGAAGAAATGGCTAGACGCTTAGCTGCAGAGGAGGGCATCTTTTGTGGCATCTCTGCTGGTGGTGCTTTGGTTGTAGCACTCCGAATTGCCCGACAGCTTGAAAATGCCACGATAGTCTTTATTGTTTGCGATCGTGGCGACCGTTATCTCTCAACGGGTGTATTCCCAGCTTAATTAACTGAAGCTTTAGTCGCTTTTTTGTGAAGCGCTTTCTTCTTTTTAGACTTTGCACTTTGCTTGGCGGACGGCAGAGCGGGTAAGTTAGCGGTAATCACACTCTGGTTCTTATAGCCTAGGGCTTCTGCAAATTCAGCGACACTCTGAGCATAAAAATAACTGCGGTTGTATTGCACGATGGTTAAAAAGTTATTGAGACCAACCACATATCGAACCTTATCTGCCCCATCTTGATCTGCATAAGGTAAGTCAACGATCAATGCCTTGCTTTGAGGTGAGACGCCGCCGGCTTGGAGGTCGCCCTGTTGTGGTATCAAAATCCCTTTCTCGATTAACTCTTGAACCGAATATTTCAGTTGAGGCTCCCCATCAGCTAAAGCACTTGCTTGTGCAAAAGCACTCTGTGGAA
>Ga0364908_10491_pt2 | contig 9768 bp, 4 predicted proteins | sample ExccelJu500002D4_2_FD_206965 | JGI IMG/M metagenome (GOLD analysis project Ga0364908, IMG submission 206965) | Enriched cells from Trout Bog Lake Hypolimnion, Wisconsin, USA - BchlTB.July02.5000.02.D4 | ecosystem: Environmental > Aquatic > Freshwater > Lake > Hypolimnion/Profundal zone | place: USA...
CTTTGGGGAGCTGATGATTTTGGTGCGTTAAGCCGTTACGATGGATTAAAATATTTTCGATTAACACCTCTTGGTGAATGGATACTCGGAACCAAAGATTCTTATGAAATAAAAAAAACAATAAGCAAAACTCAATTCAAGCTCCTTCCGAATTTAGAGCTTGCATTGACAACGCAAGCGATAGCCCCATCTGATAAATTGATTGTAAATCGCCTATGTGACCAGACCTCCGACAATCTCTGGACTCTTTCCAAGATAAAAATTCTGAATTTATTAGAACAAGGAACCCCTCTTGAAGATATTGAAAACCAATTGATGACCCTTTCTGCTGATCAAAACTTACCTTCAATTTTTCGCACTTTTTTTGAAGATCTCAAAAAGAAAAATGGACAACTCTCCAAACGAGGATCGTATGTTCTTATTGAATGCCAGGATGCTCACCTTGCTTTGCTACTTGCGAATGATCGGGAATTGAAAAAATTCACATTCCTTGTGCCAGAGCGGCAATTAATCGTTCTCAATGAACGGGAAGAACATTTCCGAAGACACGTGAAAAAATTAGGCTATTTTCTGCCTTCAATAATAACCTCATTTCCCGCGAAAATTGTAACTAGGTCTATCGCAATACACTAAAAAAAAACGTGTTATACTCATTATGTGCTAGATTTTTTCATTTTACATTGTTACAATTGTAACAATTTTAGAAAGGGGTCTTGCATGGCGCGCAGAGTCAATCATGTAAATAAAACAACCGGTATCACATATGTATATGAGTACACGGCATACTGGGATAAAGAAAAAAAACAATCTCGTAACAAACAAGTGTGTGTAGGTAAACTCGATCCCGTCAATGGAGAGTTCATTCCATCCAAGCGGTTGAAGCCTGAACAGGCTGGCATTAGAGACCCTGCAGTTACCGCATCTGCTGAGGTGGTGGGGCCCTCGATCATACTTAATGCCATTACCAAGCAACTAGATTTAGAAAAATTGTTGAGATCTTCCTTTCCTCATGAGCATCAGCAGATTCAGGCAATGGCATACTATCTTGCTATTCAAGGAGGGCCTCTGAGTTATTGTGAGACATGGTGTAAGAACCATGCACCTTCCGTTGAGCGCTTAACCAGCCAGAGGATTAGCGAAATCCTTGCTGCCATTACCATCGATAAGAAGCAGACTTTTTTCACTAAGTGGATGAATAAAGTGCTAGAGGATGATTACCTCTGTTACGATATCACCTCGATTTCCTCATATTCCGAACTTAATGAGTACATCAAATATGGTCACAATCGCGACTTAGACAAGTTACCACAGCTAAATCTTGCCGTACTGTTCGGTCAGAAGGGGCGCTTGCCGGTGTATTTCGAACGGACTCCAGGCAACATCAGTGACGTTAGTACATTACACAATCTCTTGAAGACATTCAAAGCTTTGGAATTAAAGAGACTCCACTACGTAATGGAGAAAGGGTTCTACAGTAAGAAAAATGTTGATGATCTGCTTACTTCCAGAGACAGGTTTACTCTATCGATTCCCTTGAAGAATAAGTGGGTACAGCATGCCATTGATGACATTTACGGGGTGATCCATGGACCTCAAGGATACCAAAAGCTTGATAATGAGATTCTCTATGTTCATTCTCGTCTATACCCTTGGGGGAACGATAAGCGTCGCTGCTATCTACACCTCTACTATAACGCCCATGCGCGTGCTGCCGCCGTTGACCAATTTACTGAAGAATTGGTTGGGTATAAACAGGAACTGGAATCCGGAAATTTAATTAATGCGCATCAAGAAGCATACGATGCATTTTTTATAATAAAGACCACTCCCAAGCGAGGAGCACAAATCTCGTACAATGACCAAGCTGTGGGCCAGTATATCAACCGTTATGCGGGATTCCAGGCATTATTGACCAATAGCATTAAGGATCCCCTGGAATCCTTGCAAATCTACCGAGACAAAGATGTGGTGGAAAAGTGCTTTGATGATTTGAAAAATCAGTTAGATATGAAGCGCTTACGCATGCATAGTTCGGCAACGGTTGATAGCAGACTTTTTGTTCAATTCATTGCTCTTATTTACATGAGTGCTCTACGCAAGGAGATGAGACAGTCTGGTCTTATTAAACGATACACAGTTCGTGAGCTTCTGCAAGAGATGGATACACTGACTAAAATAAAGTACTCCGGCAAGTATGGACATATTCTCACTGAGGTAACAAAACCGCAGCGAGAAATTTTAGAGGGCCTCAAAATTACGTTGCTGGCCTAGACCTAGTTACAATTTTTTCGGGAAATGAGGATATAAATCAATCTGAAATAGAGTCATGGATGGATTATGGCGGTATTGAATGAGACAGGATGATATGGTTGAAAACATGAAAAAACTTGCATGGGGTGCAAGAGGTAGGAGGTTCAAATCCTCTCACCCAGATTCTTTTACTATCAGAGACTTGCGACAAATTCATTAGGGTGTCAAAAGTGCTTAAAACTTAAGTTGTGGCAGGTATATGGCAGGTAACGTAAAAATGGCGAACAATAAGCCTTCAGCAATCCACCCGTCTTCCCAAAAAACTTTTAATGTATGGTACGAAAATCCTGCTGAACAGCAAATTCTCCTTAATCTCATTAATACTGAAGGATTCATCTTAGAAGACGTCGTACACGAAACCCTTTCCCGATGTCCACACAGAATCGAACTCCATCCTGGAGAAGTGTTTGAAGGAGCCCCACATAGAGGCGGCGGAAGAGTCGAGATAGATTTATGGGCTAAAATAGAAGGGCGAACTTTCCTAATCGAATCAAAACGCTCTGACTATGATTTAGTTTTCTTACAAAACCAAGCCTCAGGCCGCGATATTCATATTATCGTTGATAGCAACGAAGCTACATCTGTTACTAACCGTACCGCCTATCAACATATCCCTTCCGTTAGCAAAAAAGTAATTGAAGTTTTGGGGACAGAAGATACCCTAGTTTTACAAAGGCAGCAGAAAAAACCTAACTTACCTATTAGAAGCTCTCGTGAAGAATATGTACACAGCTTCATGAGACAGGCTCTCTTTAACATGGAAGTACTGCTACACAACCGTTTCAGTGATCCTGACCGAAAAAAACAGAGATTCCAAACCTTTATTCCCATCATAGTGACAAATGCCAGACTCCTATCAGGGGTCTACGAGAAATCATCAATAGACACCGATGCAAAGCTAATCAAGATAGAACCAAAGCCTATTGGGGTTGCCGCGCTTAATCATGCGGAAATCTTAAAATGGGGGGCTAATTATGAACACACTATTACTCACAATGGTCGGCCCGCGCACGGGGCCCGAATCATTGATGACGAACGCTACATAGGATCTCATCTTAAAACGGTTTTTATTGTGTCCAAGGATCATCTTCTCAAGTTCATTGACGACACAATGAACTGGACTTAACAAGCCTTTCAGCGAAATCTCCGCCGTCTCACCAAGGCGACTTCATGCTTCTCTTTCGAGGCGAGCAATCCAATTGTGCAATGCCTGGAGTGACTGTTCCAACATATTTCGATGTGATGGGATTTTTTCCTCTGGGAAAATCCCGTCAAGCACCGCATCCCCCAATGTCTTTTTGTCTCTTATCTTTGCCCATCTCTGTTTATCCCAAGACCACTCCACTCCATCCTTCTGTCGCATCACAACTTGAGGTATAAAAACTTGGATTTTATCGAAAACAGATCCTTGCCTATGGATTCGACCTAGGAGTTGCATATACTCAGAATTTGTCCACGGCAGGCTTAAAATAATCAGCCGATTGCATGCGTATTGCAGTCCATCAAGCCCTGTTCCAATAGTGCTGGAACCAATCAATACCTCAACTTTCTTATCTAAAAACAGCTGAAGGCCTTCCTTTTCAGTACCGGTGTGTCTCGCAACGGCAAACCCCTGCTTTTGAAGATAGCTTTGGATATCATCAACAAGACCCTCGACAAATTTTGTATAAATCAGTGTTCCAGGCTCAATTTTATCTAAAATCGCTGGCAACTTTGCCTTAAGCAATATTCTCTCAATTTTTACGATGTCACTTGCCTTGAGTGGCTCTAATTCTTCAGCAAGTAAATTCCCATCAACAGGAACAAGAGAAAGATCGAGTTGCATTGGATATTTAGGCAAATACCTAACACCATGCATTAAAAGCCTTTCATGGATCGGTAAACAGTTGTCAAAAGTGGGATGTGTTTTTAGATCTTGAAAAACATCCCCCTTCAACATACTTAAAAGACTGATTGCTTCATCCAAACTATTAATAACTGGAGTCGCGCTCATTCCAAGAATACAAAGTTTGCTGTTTCTCTGCCGTTCCATTGACAACAGATATCTAAGTAGATTTCTGCGCCTTGTCTCGAGTTGTCCCCGTCGTTTGACGTTGTGAATTTCATCTAAAATTACAAAATCCGTTTTGTGATTGTCCACCAACCACTTCACATAATCATCAGAGTTTTTTTGCTGAAATGCTTCATAATTCAAAACCAGATACGCGGGAGTAGAAAAGGAATTTAGCTGATGAGGAATCCTTTTAAGGAAAACTTGACTATCGGGGAAAGCATTCAAAATTTCGTTCTTCCACCCCTCTAGAGTACTATTTACAGTCACAATAACTGTCAGTTTAGCCCCAACAACACGACTAGCAAGCACTGCGGCTAAAGTCTTTCCTGCTCCTGTGCCGCTCCAATTGCCAAGAAATTTCTCATCTTTAATCCGCGCTGCTACTAAGCGTTGCATAAGATTTGGAAGCTTGATTTCTCCATCCTTTTTAAATGAATACTCTCGAGGTATTTTTAATTCAGTTGCAGCTGTGTACTGATCAATGAAACGAATTTTGGCAATTTCGCTATATGTGTTTCCTTTGTAATTTTTTACGTCTGCAATCTGCGTCTGAACCCAGCTAAATTCTTGCTCAGACAACGACAGTGCGTGTTTCCATATTTTTGCCACCGCTTTTGAGATAAGAAATTCAGCACTATGTTCGTCAGGGTCTTGAATGCTGTTTTGAATACAATCTAAGGTCTTCAATACATCTACAAATTTGAGCGATGGCAACCCCTGTTCGATCGAATAATCTTTCTGACTTTCACTGCCTTCTATTTGCTTAATATCAGGATCTCCATGTAACGAAGGCTCTTCTGAAATTCCGAGATGCTCCGCTAAACGATCTGCAATATCTTGAGCTGCTTTCTTTGGATTTTCTGAATGAGCAAGCGTTATGACTTCTTTTAGTAATTTCGAGCTTCCGCTGACTTTATTCTTTGAAGCATCGATAATCCCATTTTTTCTCATGAGATGTAAGAGCTCGATCGGTTCTAGTTGATCAAGTAGAGGGACCAGGCTTTCTACAAATGACAGGAGAGCTTTCTTAGTCCATTTACTAATGTAACCTAACCAATCTCCCCATCCACGCCATAAGCTTTCATATACTTTTTCAGGAGAAGAGGGAATATCATCGGGTCTTGCGTCGGTTTTTGCCCACTCAACCCAATCTAGATGTGATTTTATTTTCAGGCTATGAACATAGGTCTTAGCTTCTTCGAATGAACGGTAGGTCCGGTTACTGTTTGAAATAACTCCGGTTCCAAGAAAATCACCCCAACTTGTCCAGTCCGTTTCATATACCTCATTTGGATAAGCTGGAATGTCCAACGGTCGTTCATCGGTTTTAGACCACTCTCGCCACTCTTGATTGTTTTTTAAGCCTAAGGAACGGGCAAATTTTCTTGCTTCTTCAAAAGATCGCCATTCACGATTATGCGTTGATAATAACCCACTACTAAGAAAATGTCCCCATCCTTGCCATTCAGATAAATAGACATTCCGTGGACTTGCAGGAATATCTTTTGGTCTTTTGTCAGTTTTTGCCCATTTTGTATATTCTATTTTTGTCTTTAGATTAATCGTTGAGATGAACTTTCGTGCTTCTTCAAAAGTCCGGTATTCACGCTCGCGATTTGAAACATTTCCTGTGCCAATAAAATCTCCAGCATTTACCCATTCTCCTCTATAAGTTGCTCGTGGAGCCAATGGAATATCGGAAGGACACTCAGAGGACTTCAGCCATTTTCGAAGCTCCGCTTCGGTTTTAAAACCAAGAGATCTTATGTGCGCTCTAGCTGCTTGAAAAGATCTATACTTACGATATTTTGTAGCAACAAATCCCGTACCAAGAAAATCTCCCCACCCTTTCCACTCTTTTTTATAGCTCATGTGAGGAGCTAAAGGGATATCGAACGGTCTTTTGCCTGTTTTAGTCCATTCTTGCCACTCATCGTAGGTTTTTAGTCCAAGGGTTCGAGCAAATTTTCTTGCTTCTTGAAATGGACGATAAGAACGTTTTTGCACTATCTTTGAGATATTCCCAGTGCCTAAAAAATCCCCCCCATCCTTGCCATTCAGCTTTATAGTATTCGGCGGGACCAGATGGGATATCTCTCGGCCTTTCATCCGTTTTGGACCATTTTTGCCAAGCACTTATGTTTTTTAGCTTTAAAGAATGCGCAAAGGCTCTCGCCTCTTTAAACGACCGAAAAATACCTTTTGGAGCCATCAGATTTAATACACCTGTTTAGAAAAACCAGGTTATTATAAGAACATACGGACAAAAGATCAACTCATTAAAGATAAAGATGTAAATAATATTTTTAATTAAAAACCCAGATTAAAAGACTGGGCTTTCTTCCGAACCTTTTTCTAATCATTTATTACTACACGAGCATATCCCTTAAGATCCGGCCGTACGACCGAGAGGCAATCAACCAAACTCTGTTGACTACTTGCAATAACCTCCCTTTCGATGCTCCATCAAAGGTTCAGGGGCATGTATTGTTTGCCAACATCCCGTTACTGCATATTTAGACGAGGAAGAAAACTTCGGGGTACGCTACAATAACCCCTCCCTATCCCTAAAGCGGAAGTTCCGGGATTTTTAACTGGTTTTAATGAGCTTAAGTAGTTTAAATTAAACTACCACGACTGTTTTTCTGCGTTTTTTTCTAGTGACCACACGTGCATTGGATTTCGGTAAAATTTTGGGGAGCTCGATGCTAAGTGCTTCCAGCATTTTTTTGTTCTGTTTACGGGGTTCAGGAATTTGTTGAAAGGAGGTGTGACCTTTCACTGTCACTTCTTGCAAGGTAAGAGTATTTAGGCTGCGTAATCCTTCTTCTACAGTTAGGTACAATGGAGACCATATCTGATCTAGGTGCCTGATGATCATGTATGCGAGCATGACAACTAGGACATGACCGTATGTGCTGGCTTCTAATCTAACATATACGGGGCGCAATTCTAGTTTGCTTTTACATGTGCGGAATGCAGATTCTACTAGTGCTAGATCTTTATAACGGTCGTGGACTGTTTGTGTGTTGCATTCGGCTTGTTCAAGATCTGTTTTGATGACGTAGCAACCGTCCAGTTCTGCTTCTTTTGCTAATGTCTCATCATTGACGCAAATGGTTAGCCTTCTGTTTTCTGCTTTTACGCTAAGCCAGCTATCGATCTTTAGCTTCTTAATTTTTGTTGTGATGTGTTTGAGAGCTGTGGTTTCTTTGGCTCGGCTGTGCTCTGCAAGATATTTGTTCTGCTCTTCAGTCAGACGTTCGATTGAGCGCTTTTTGCCTTCGCGATTTTCTTGAATTTCCTGCGCTCGTATTGGATTGCGACGAAAAATATAACGAGTGGAGCCTTCTGTGACTTCACAAACGGAGCTATCAAACAGTTCGTAGTGTATTACTTCTCGCTGTACAAGGGTTTCGATTTGTTTTTTGGTGAGTGCTGTGATGTAGTGAAATCCATGCTCTTCCAGGTCCTTTATTTGACCGCTCTTAATCATGCCTCGATCACCAACAAAAGTAACCCTTTCACAGCCAAATCGTTGTTTTGCTTTCTCAACTTGAGCATGGAATGTGGTGAGATCATTTGTGTTGCCTGTAAAGACTTCTGTCGATATTGGATTGCCTTCACTGTCAGCAAGGAGGCCCACCACGATTTGCTTTTTTCCCTTTTTACCATCACGGTTGTAGCCCCAATCTGCTAGAGCATTCTCAGTGCCTTCTAAATAAGAACTGGTAACATCGTATAAAAACAATGTAGCATCACGTTTGTTTCTAAAAAATAACGTATCTTCTATTTTGATTTGATTATTAGCTAACCACGTTAAATTTTCGTAAAGGGCATCTTCAGTGAATCCTTGCTGTAATGATAGAACAGAAGCGATTGCATATGTCTCCCCAAGGCGAACAGCAGAAAGTCTAGAACCTTGTTCTAAAACGCGCGCGATTACTTGCCATAATGCAAGCTTCCCGCTTCGGCCATTACCTAAAGCCTCAGCAATTCCTAATTTTTTTGCCACTTGATAAATGACCCAAATTCCTCCAATGGAACTCCCTTCTTCGATGGAAACTGAATCAGACAGCGAACCAAGAGTAGAAAGGTCATGCTTATGCGCTAGAGCTAGTTCTATGGCTGCGATCTCTTGCTCAGAACAACGACTTAAGTTAGCAATGGTGCGCTTTTTGACGAGACCATTTTCGCGGTATGACTCCCGCAGAAGCACCGATTGATAGGCCTTGCCGGACTTGGTCCTAAATTTCGATTTTGATATGAACATGTACACATGTTACAAAAAAATAACATTTAAAACAAGAGATAAAATAAAAAAAAATACAAATATTTTTGGTGGACACGAATTTATTGAAAAAATCGAATACAACACACTTGTTTCTAATTGGTTAAGTAAGTTTTCCGCTCAAATATCCCCGGAACTTCCGTTGCATCAACATAAGACAAAAAGTTGATTCAAATCAAGAAATGAGAGAGAGTTATGAGAAAATTTGTGGTACTGAATGAGACAGGATGATATGGTTAAAAACACAGAAAAACTTGCATGGGGTGCAAGAGGTAGGAGGTTCAAATCCTCTCACCCAGATTTTTTTCATTCAATCACTTAAGCTGTATTTTGACACAAGCCGTTAGCGTTCCCTTCGATGGATTTTTGATTGATCTCTTTTTCCAGTTGGCCGGCCCCCTTTTTCGCAACTGGCAAATCTTCGGGCATAGTGCCTCCTAGCTCCTTGATGGTTTGGCGGACTTTTTTACCAACTTCGAAATGAGTTTGGTTCGCGTTGCTTTTACCTTGGATGTTGTCGCGGCGCAACTTTTCCTCAGCTTGTGTGGCTCTAAAGAGATTGGCAGCTAATTCTGTACTGGCCATATGATCTAGAATTTTTTGGCTCTTTTTTAATCCCTTACGTTGATGAATACCTTTTGCATCAAGACCTCCATACAGTCCTTTATATCCATGATTTTGAAAGATAGCAAAATCAAGAGGTGTTTTTACACCTGCTTGCTGAGCAGTTTCAACGAGAAGTTTATTGTGTTCGCAAAGTTCACTTCGGAGAAATAGGCGCTTTTCATCTTCCTTCAACTGTTGAAAGGTTTGATTATCAGCCAATTCTTGTCGTCGAGTTTGGATTGCAAAATAAGTTTGACCATTAGCAATCACAGGTTTTGATGGCTCGCCATTCTGAACAATCAAATAACAGGCATAGCGGGACAATTTTACATCAGCAACCTGTCTTTGACCTCCTTTACCAATCTCGATCATATCGTGGATATCCACGAAATGATCGAGGATATTGTGTCCGCTATTTTTACAGGCTTTCTTTGCTTTTTCTATAACAGGGAGAAAATTTCGGTATTCATAATATTCAAGTGTCTTAGACAGCTTCCGAGCACTCCAA
>Ga0364908_10523_pt1 | contig 9761 bp, 9 predicted proteins | sample ExccelJu500002D4_2_FD_206965 | JGI IMG/M metagenome (GOLD analysis project Ga0364908, IMG submission 206965) | Enriched cells from Trout Bog Lake Hypolimnion, Wisconsin, USA - BchlTB.July02.5000.02.D4 | ecosystem: Environmental > Aquatic > Freshwater > Lake > Hypolimnion/Profundal zone | place: USA...
TGGCTCGAGTTGCAGACATCAAATTAAGGATGGAATTTCAAGGCAAGCATTGCATCTTGCGCAAATTTTAGAAATGCATTTGAACTAAAAAAGTTACTCAAAAGATCAAAAAATAAACCCCCTAAATTTCACAACTTAGGGGGTCTTTTTGATCAGATCTTTCATGAGATTTATCATGAGATCTTTATTGTGCTCAAAAAAAATACACCTTAATGCATTGCTCCGCCACCCATCGCATTTACTGGCATCTTGACTTCAACAACTCCCGCTTTCACAAACTTCAACTTCACCGGGATAGTTTCACCAGCGGCAAACGGTGCTTTGATGTTGAGGAACATCAAATGCAAGCCGCCAGGCTTTAACTCAACAGCACCACCTGCAGGAACCGGGATATCTTTTACTTGACGCATTTTCATGACATTGCCTTCCATCGCCATTTCATGCAATTGCACATCACCAGCAGCTGGAGAGCTTACTTCGATCAATTCATCGGCTGGGCCCTTATTTTCTATTTTCATAAAACCGCCCGCAACTTGTTGCCCTGGAACTGTTGAGCGGGTAAAAGCATTGCTGATTTGAATGTTACCCACCTTAGCATCTTGAGCTTGTGCCACACCCTGCAAGAGCAGGCCTGAAGCAATACATAAAGCCATTCGATTCAGGACGCGCATATATTGACTATTTACCATTAAGATCTCCTTGAGAGTTAAATTTATGAAATACTGACTGCAATGCAAAATTTTCGTTCGCTAGTTTTATTATTTTTAATGACCTGCTTAAGCAGCTCGGTGTTCGCCGAGCTTCAAACCGGACAACCTGCACCCAATATAGAAGGTACTCTTTCGGATGGCAAGCCTTTCTCTTTAAATACCAATAAAGGCAAGGTGGTTTTAGTCAATTTCTGGGCTAGCTGGTGTGAACCCTGCCGAGAAGAAATGCCGATCATCGAAAGCTATCTCAAGAAAAATAGAGCTAAAGGGCTTGAAGTGCTTGCTATCTCAATGGATAAGCCATCCGATCTTGAGCAGGCAAAAAAGATCATGCAAAACTACTCTTTTTTATCTGCTGACAAGAAACAAATGGACTATTCAGGTTACGGCAGAATCTGGCGCATCCCCAGTACATTCATTATTGATAAACAGGGAATACTCAGAAAGAATGGTTTAACGGGGGAGCCTCAAGTAGATCTGAAAATCCTAGAAGAAACCGTTACCCCATTGCTGTAAGCCCCCTACAGCGCCCAACTTAAAAATAGACTCGCACTCCCATCGACGCGATATAACTAGGTACCAACTGAATACCGTTTACATTTTGATACACGGGCAATTGCACATTGGCATACACCTGAGTTTGGTCAGTAAGGCGATATAAGAGGCCTGGTGTTAAATAAGCCAAAGTTCCACCAGTTGCCCAGACATCGGCAGCAGTACCACTATCGGCCCGCTTATTTAAGACGTTTATCTGAAGGGTTGGCACCCATTTCTCAAACCCCTGATAGTTCACACCCAAGTTCACATTGGCAGCATTACCAGGGCGATAAGTTCCGCCAGCGCTAGCACCAGATGAGACTAAAGAATTCGGTATAGACTGAACCATCACTGCAGCTTGATATTGCGCTTGCGCAAAGTAACCCCAATTCTCGGAATCATTAATCAAACCAAACTTATAAATACCGCCGATGAGATCTGTGGAACCGGTGCCCGCTTGCAGTCCTGGATCAACGGCTATCGACCCACTACCGTCAGCCAAAGTTCCCGTTTGATTTCTGCTGCCTGTTGGCAGTTTCACCCCAAACTGAAATCCCCAATCTTTTTGCTCCGCCATCCCAAAATACCGGCCGATAATTTTCATATCACCAATACCAGAAGTTTTAGAGCTGTATGCTCCATCACCCGGTGTCGGAGGCAAATCGCCACTTCCATCATAAGTACCAAAAGTGCTGTGATTACGCATGATGTAGGGAAGAACCCCGGTCACACCCCAACTCTCACCATCGTTGTAATCTAAGGAGGCTGTTAGGTAATTATTTTGCGTATACCCTTCCACCTCGGCCGGTCCACCAGTAGCCCCATTGGTGGTATTGGCAGCCTGTCCCTGAGAAATGCCCTTGGTGCCATAGCGCAATTTATTTTGATTGAGCGTGTCATACCGGACATCTAAAGTCCACCCACCCGCCATCCCCATTCCCTGGGTACCAATATCAGTATTTAGACTACAGCCACAACTTGCACACGCAAATGCGCCACTGGCCACTCCAGCAAGAGGTAAGGCTACGGCAAGGGCAACAACGATTTTTTGCAACTGCATTTGATTCTCCACACAATAATTTGGTAATTGACTTACCAATTACATGACCATCGGCCACGTCCTAAATAAATTCTGTATTAGTTAGGCTTTTGTAGGTGGGGCTGCAGAAGGTGGGGTTACCCAAGCCGATAGTGGCCGAGGTGATTGATAGAAGAGCTGCGGCAACATTGCAAAAGATTGCGGCACTTCAAATTTGAGGTCGGTATTGAAAACTGGCGTGATGCTGCAATGTGTGACACAGTAAGGACAAGGCTGCATTGTGCCCGCCCCATCTGTTTGACTATCAGGCTGCACTTGAAGCTGCACTTGAATTTGCATCTTAGCGCCATCGGCCGAGCAAAGGTCCATCGCAAAACCTTGACCCTGCTGAGCAACAGCAATGGCTTGTGAAACTACTGGCGCCAACGAACTCATCAAAACTGCCAAAATGGCAATCCAGTGGACAAGTTTGCGGTTACGAAATTTCATGATCGACCTATTTTATCCGATCCCTGCCCCGTGCATCCTACGTCCATGCAGCTCTTTTAATCGGGAAATACCCGAATATTTCCACGGTAAATCTCTTTAAAACCAAGATCGGAGACGATCAATATATGAGAATGATTCCTATTCAATGATATGATGATAACAATTCTCATTTAGCACAATTGTTAATTTTCATGTTTTTGTCACTAAGATCCTGCAAACAGCCATTCGCCCTATGTGCGACTTCGCTATTGCTTGCATGCATCTCCATGTCGACCCAGGCGCAATCCTTTGTTAGTGATAGCCCAATACTTTTAGCTGAATCTCCCGTGAGCGATACCCCGAGAATCGATAGCGCTCTTGAAGCGGAAGACAGCACAGAGCAATGGAATATTCATGGGCAATCTACCTATATCGTTCAACAAAAAAACAATTTCAATTCGCCCTACTATGGCCAAAACAGTCTGTTAAATAAAAGCGAAGGTGGAGGATCTAAAAGTTATACCTTTAGTGCTACCGCCTTTTTGGGCGCAAGACTCTGGGAAGGTGCGGAAATTTATTACAACCCAGAGATGTTTGAAGGCACTCCATTTAATGGGCAACTCGTTGGCTTAGGCGCCTTTCAAAATGGCGAGCTCCAAAAAGGCTCGTTTGCTCCACCCGTTTATTACAGTGCGCGCGCCTTTTTACGTCAATCGTTTGGCTTAGGTGGCGGCAAGGAGCACGTTGAAAGTGGTCCCAATCAGCTAGCAGGCAATATCGATAAAAACAGAATCGTTGTCTCATACGGCAAATTTGCGACCTTAGATTTCTTTGATCAAAATACCTATAGCCACGATCCTCGTACGCAATTTCAGAATTTCGCCCTCTTCTCTATGGGTGCATATGGTTATGCTGCCGATACCAAAGGCTTTACTTATGGTGCGGTCGTCGAGTGGTATCAAGATGACTGGATTTTTAAAGTTGCTCGACTAGCAATGCCCACCATTCCGAATACCATTCAGCTAGATTACAGCCTGTCAAAAGACTATGGCAACCAAATTGAAGCTACGCGCAAACATGAACTTTGGGGGCAACCCGGGGCGCTCCGCGCACTCTTTTATCAACAACATGCATTTATGGGGAATTATCAAAATGCAATCTCTTATGGGCAAGAAACCAATACCACCCCGGATATTGTGAGCGTGCGCTCTGCTGCGCAAAATTCCTGGGGCTACGGACTGAATGCGGAACAAGCCATCAACGAAGATCTTGGCGTATTTGCACGCTGGAGCTGGAACCCTGGACAAACTGAAACCCAAACACTAGATATCAGCAGATCCCTCTCGGGTGGGGTAACCCTCAAAGGCACGACTTGGTCCCGCCCTAACGATACCGTGGGTGTTGGTTACGCCATTAACGGAATCTCTGCCTCTGAAATCACTTACCTCCAACAAGGGGGCATGACCGCATTTATTGGTGATGGAGCTTTAAACTATAAAAACGAGCAGGTTTTTGAAACGTATTACAGCGCAAAGGTCTATAAAGACCTCTATATATCAGCAGACTATCAACGCATTGCCAACCCAGCCTACAACTCAGCTCGCGGCCCAGTGAATTTCTTCGGAGTACGGGCGCATATTGAAATTTAAGCCTAAGACTTAATAGATTCCACTCTGGCAACAGTAGCAACGTTGCCAACATTGCCAAATAACATCATTTGTAAGCAATATTTATAACGATATTTATGCAAATGGTGTATCGTCGGTAGGTAGAAGCATTTTTTAACTCAACATATGCGAGAGATATGTTCGAAATTACCCACTGCGATCCGGAAACTGGATGCATCCTTGTTGAAGATAAAGACTTTGGTCTCAAATATGAGTTCACCGAGCCTGAGCTCAAAAAGGCCGTCATTGTGAATGACTATGACCTACATATAACAACTAAAGATGGTCAGCAGAAAGTTTTACCCATATTGACCAGATAGTCTTAGTAGGCACATTAAATAGGCAAGTTTTTTTGCTAAAGCATGATTACAATGGCGAATGCTTACCAATTCTTACTTAAAATTTCTGGTCGCTAGCCATAAACTTCTCTCCGAATTCTCTGGCGATGAAAAACTGGTTTTAGAAGAAGTCGTTAAAAAGGGGTCCGAGACCCCATACCGCGTTCAAGAAATCATTTCCATGCATTCCATTGCCTCTCAGGCTACCCTTCATAAGGTTGTCTCGGGTCTCGTGACTCGTGGATTTCTCAATCTGAAAACGAGCAAGGAAGACGGGCGAGTGAAGTTTGTTCTGCTGAGCAAGAAATCTGAAAAGCTCGTCGAGAAATTGAACGCCCTGCTTCAGAAATCTGCTTCCTAACAACCAATAGCGCCTTAAGAGATTTCCTTTAGGGATTTCCTTAAAGGATTTGGTGCCGCTTGCCGGAATCGAACTGGCGACCTTTTCATTACGAATGAACTGCTCTACCAACTGAGCTAAAGCGGCGACTTTAAAACGTATTTTAGCGGAAACGATCCAGCAGTTTTTTACTCAATTTATCTAGCTGTGTAGAGTCTTTGATTAAAAACTGCAAACCATTGGAATCTGCTATTAACAAGGTATTACCTGCAATCCGGCGAATATCTTCCTCGCCCTTCAGGCGAATACGAGTGGGGCCTTTGTCGGTTTCGATATCCCAAATACTTGGGGTTGCAAATGTAGATACTTTGGTAATTTTCTCAATCACCGGCATAAACTCTCTGGCGGCCATTTCTTCTTCTATTAAGCCTAATTCCAATTCAGGTATTGAGGCGATATCCGAAAACCAGCAAAGCTCTTTACCCGATTGGTCCATGATGGAAATTCCCGCATTGGGCGCCGTGATCGGAAAGGCTCGAACGGGATACACACCAACATGACGAATGCCTATAGCATCCACTAATACCAATCGACCTAATGCGTCTCGTTCAAGCTGATGGGGTTTTTGATAAGCCATCACGTCGTTGCCTTGACTGAGCGTATTCATACTCCACCCCCGGTATTTTTGGCGACTTCTTCTAAGGCGCCCTCTTCTTGCTCATCGATACTTTCACCGATAGCACCGCCTTCAACCAATTCTGCGGCATGGCGCAATTGCGCTTGATACAGAGCGTAGTAAGCTCCCTGAGCATCCATCAACTGGTCATGTGAGCCAATTTCGACAATCTCGCCTTTGTCCAGAACTACTAGGCGATCAGCCTTTCTCAAAGTAGATAGGCGATGGGCGATGGCAATAGTTGTTCGACCTTTTACAAGGTTATCCAAGGCACGTTGAATTTCTTTTTCAGTGGTGGTGTCAACTGAAGAGGTAGCTTCATCCAAAATCAAAATACTTGGATTGATTAATAAGGCGCGCGCAATCGAAATACGCTGACGCTCACCACCTGACAAAGATTGACCACGCTCGCCCACTAAGGAGTCATATCCAAGGGGTAAACGCAAAATGAATTCATGAGCATGGGCAGCGCGCGCTGCTTCAATAATTTCCTCGCGAGTAGCATCAGGTTTGCCATAAGCAATATTCTCAGCAATCGTGCCAAAGAATAAAAATGGCTCTTGCAAAACCAATCCAATACACTTGCGATAATCGGCAATGCCGATACTTCTGATATCGCGCCCATCGAGCAAAATGGCGCCAGCGCTAACGTCATAGAAACGGCAAATCAAGTTCACTAAAGTACTCTTGCCCGAGCCACTATGACCCACTAAACCGATCATCTCTCCAGGGGCGATATCTAAATCAATTCCCTTTGATACTGCACGATTGCCATAGCGAAAACCTACATTACGCAAGGAGATGCGGCCTTTGACATCAAGCAGGGGCGCAGGATTGAGGGGTTCTGGAACGCTCGAGACGTGATCCAAAATATCAAAGATACGCTTAGCTCCAGCTGCCGCTTTTTGCGTATGAGAAACAATCCGACTCATCGAATCCAAGCGAATATAAAAGCGCCCGATATAGGCCAAGAATGCAATGAGTACACCCACCGTAATATGACGATGCGCTACCTGCCAGATACCAAAACCCCAAACAACCAAAAGACCGGTTTCAGTCAATAAAGTCACTGTGGGTGAAAACAATCCCCAAATGCGATTCACGCGATCATTAATTTGAAGATTGTGTTTATTGGAATCCATAAAGCGCTTGAGCTCACGATCTTCCTGAGCAAAAGCCTTTACAACACGAATGCCTGGAATCGTGTCAGCCAAGATATTGGTGACCTCAGACCAGATACGATCAATCTTCTCAAAACCAAAGCGCAACTTATCGCGCACAACATGAATCATCCAGACGATAAATGGCAGCGGTGCAAGTGTTACCAGGGCCAGCAAAGGATCAATCGAGACCAAGATCGCTGCCGTCATGGCAATCATCAACACATCAGTTGCAAAATCTAAGGCGTACAAAGACAGGAAAACACAAATACGATCGGTCTCAGCGCCAATGCGCGCAATCAGATCCCCTGTTCTTTTTCCACCAAAGTACTCTAGAGAAAGCTTAAGCAAATGCTCAAAGGTAGTGTTACGCAGATCGGCACCAATACGCTCACTAACCAATGCAAGTAGGTAGGTCTTCCACCATCCCAAACCCCAAGCCACAACAGAAGCGCCAAATAGCGCCAAGAGATATTTGCTTGCCAGCTGAAAATCAATCGGATTGCCACGCTCATAAGGAATCAACACGTGATCCATCAGAGGCATCGTCAGGTATGGCGGAATTAAGGTTGCGCCAGTAGACAACAAAGTTAACACGAATCCCAAAAGCAATTGTTTTTTGTAAGGGCGAGCAAAACGCCACAATTTAAACAAAGTCCAGGTTGATGGGGGCTTGTCATCTTCTGGATCACAGGTAGGACATACCTCTGAATTAGCAGGTTTTGCACTTAAGCAGACAGCACACACCTGCTTTTCATATTCGCCAGCCTCAGGATGACCCTTACTAGGTTGGTGACCCTGAGAGAGTTGCTTAAAGGCGGACTGTAAACGGAGTACTTGAGGGTTCACCGCTAAGGTGAAATACCAAATTCTTAGTAATTTTTCAGTTGCTTCTAATTTAAGATGGCCAACACCAGCATGATCACCATGAAAAAGATGCGGCTGCGAGCTCATGGGCCACAACTCAAACACATGACCATCGGTCCAAACCAAGCCCTGCCCAGTCAATACCAACAAGCTTTTCTCAAAGCGTAAATTCGCATCCAGATCTAGCTCAACCCAGGCCAGAACGGAGTCAAGGGTTTTTACGGGGGACTCGGATGCCCCTAAGGCAAGCTCCCAATGACTTGGTAAGGTAGGGGCAAAGGACGTGATTTCTGAATTCATTTACCCTAAAAGTATAGTGGAGCTGAGTTTTTTCAATTAATAAGTTCTGTCAACCTTCCAGACTAGAAAACCGTTAAATTATCAAAGTAAGTCTTTTAACGTATTTTTGCTAATTTTGTGGATTTTCAATAACTACTAAAACAGAGAGATAGTCTGGGGTTTACCGCCAAACTAAGGCATAAACCCCTCCCCGCTCCACACATGCCCCAATTACTAGATAAAACTATCGAGATCTTGAGCGTCAAGCATCTCCGCGGTCCCAATATGTGGACCTACCACCCTGTCATCGAGGTTTGGATAGACATTGGTGACTTAGAGGATTACCCCTCTAACCTGATTCCTGGCTTTTACGAACGTTTAGTCAAAGCGCTACCTAGCCTGCAAGAGCATCGCTGCAGCTATGGTGAAACTGGTGGTTTTTTAAAACGGGTCGAAGAAGGCACTTGGCCAGCCCATATTTTGGAACACCTTACCTTAGAACTCCAAAATCTCGCTGGCATTCCCGGTGGCTTCGGAAAAGCCCGTGATGGCGACCGGCGCAGCGTTTACAAGGTCATTGTGAGCGCCATTAATGAGGAAGTTACCCTCACCGCCCTTAAATATGCCCGCGACTTGTATCTTGCTATCGCTCAAGACACCAAAGATCCTGTTGCTCAAGTTCAAACCATTCTCGAAAACTTACGTGATCTGAGTGATGACCTATTGCTAGGTCCAAGCACCGCATGCATCGTCAATGCTGCTGAAGAAAGAGGCATCCCCTCCATTCGCTTATCGGATGGTAATTTGGTCCAACTGGGATATGGCTCAAAACAACGCCGTATTTGGACTGCTGAGACAGATCAGACCAGCGCCATTGCTGAAACTATCTCTCGAGATAAAGACTTAACCAAGAGTTTGCTAGCCAGTGCTGGTGTGCCAACGCCCGAAGGAAGGACAGTCACCAGTCCTGATGATGCTTGGGAGGCTGCTCAAGATATCGGCTTACCAGTTGTGGTTAAACCCATTGATGGCAATCATGGTCGCGGGGTCTTTATTAACCTTTATACCCAACAAGAAATTGAAGCTGCTTATGCAGTGGCGATCGATGAAGGTAGCGAAGTCTTAGTCGAGCGTCACATCATTGGTGACGAGCATCGCTTGCTAGTCGTGGGCAATAAGGTAGTGGCTGCTGCAAAAGGTGAAACCGTTTGGGTTACTGGTGATGGTAAACACACCATTTTGGAGTTAATTCAAACTCAAATTAATTCAGACCCTCGTCGTGGCACGGCAGAAGAGCACCCCCTAAATCCCGTGCGGATTGATTCTGCAGTAGAGCTTGAATTAACCCGCCAAAAATTGACTGGTGCAAGTATTCCGGCCTTAGATCAAAAGGTATTAATTCAAAGTAATGGCAATGTGGCTTTTGATGTCACTGACTTGGTTCACCCTGATGTTGCCAGCCAAGTGGCTCTGGCTGCACGGGTAGTGGGCCTGGAAATTGCTGGCGTAGATTTGGTTGCTCAAGATATTAGCAAGCCACTGGAATCCCAAAATGCGGCGATTGTTGAAGTCAATGCTGGCCCTGGCCTCTTGATGCATTTAAAACCTGCTAGCGGTAAACCACAACCCGTTGGTAAAGCAATTGCTGACCACCTCTTTCCATCAGGTGTGGATTTCCGC
>Ga0364908_10525_pt1 | contig 9716 bp, 10 predicted proteins | sample ExccelJu500002D4_2_FD_206965 | JGI IMG/M metagenome (GOLD analysis project Ga0364908, IMG submission 206965) | Enriched cells from Trout Bog Lake Hypolimnion, Wisconsin, USA - BchlTB.July02.5000.02.D4 | ecosystem: Environmental > Aquatic > Freshwater > Lake > Hypolimnion/Profundal zone | place...
ATACCGTACTAGTGACAGGGGCAACAGCTGGATTTGGTGAGGCGACTGCCAGACGCTTTTTGAAGCATGGTCATAAAGTGATTGCAGCTGGCCGGAGAATCGACCGTCTGGCGGCTCTCAAGAAGTCCTTACCAAGCGAGCAGCAAGACAAATTGCTGACTCTCGTTTTAGATGTCTGTGACAGCGATCAAGTAGATCAATTAGCAGCGAATTTACCGGCCCCTTTTGCACAAGTGAGTATTTTGGTGAATAACGCTGGCTTAGCGCTTGGACTTGAGCCTGCGCACAAGGCTGATTTATCCGACTGGGATCGGATGATTGATACGAATATCAAGGGATTGGTACACATGACCCGCGCTCTTTTGCCTGGCATGGTTGAGCGCAAGTTAGGGCATGTGATTAATTTAGGTTCGGTAGCTGCAAACTATCCTTATCCTGGCGGCAATACCTATGGCGCAACCAAAGCCTTTGTTCAGCAATTCAGTTTGAACTTACGGGCGGATTTGATAGGCACTCCTATCAGGGTCACCTGTATTGAGCCAGGGATGTGCTCTGGCACAGAATTTTCTAATGTGCGTTTCAAGGGTGACGATGCTAAAGCGGGTAATGTGTATGAGGGTGTGCATGCTTTGAGCGCCGATGAAATTGCTGAAACAATTTATTGGTCTGCAACTCTTCCATCGCATATGAATATCAATGTGCTTGAAGTGATGCCCGTTCAGCAAAGCTTCAGTGCATTCCAGATTCATCGCGGCAAGCTGTAAGTTTCAGCAAGATCGTATTGATGGCCAAAGCCCCTAGCTTAGAAAAAATTCTGTTTAGCCAGGGCTTTGGCACGCGTCGTTACTGCAGTGATTTGGTTTTTGCCGAACTAGTCAAGGTCAATGGTGTCTTGGCCGAGGATCCAGAAGAACGAATTGCTACCGAAGGTCTTGTTCTGAATGTAGAAGGTCAAGATTGGGAATTTCATGAGAAGGCTTATATTGCATTTCATAAGCCTGCCAACTATGAGTGCTCGCATAAAACAACGCATCATCCCAGTGTCTACAGTTTGCTGCCCAGACCCTTCGTTGAGCGTGGCCTCCAATGCGTGGGGCGTTTAGATTTTGATACAACTGGGCTGTTACTGATCTCGGATGACGGTCAATTCATTCACAAGATGACTACACCCAAGAAGAATATTGGTAAGGTTTATGAAATCACTACAGCCGAGCCGATTCAGAGTAAACAACTGGATCATTTACTTAAAGGTGTAGTGCTAGATGACGATCCGAAGCCTTGCTTTGCCAAGGCCTGTGAACAGATAGATGAGCATCATCTAGCGATGACCATCGTTGAAGGGCGTTATCACCAAGTCAAGCGCATGATGGCCGCTGTCGGAAATCATGTAGCCCAATTACATCGTACCCAAATTGGCGCGTATTCAATGCCAGACGATTTGGCTGAGGGCCAATGGCGTTGGCTCTATGAATCTGATTTACAGCAACTTGCAAAGAGCGTTGAATGAAAAATAATCTAGACCTTACCCAATTTGATTTCAAGAAAGATTTGCCAGATTGGCAGGTTGATCTCATTACCAAAACCTTGTCACGCAATTTTGTTTTTAAGGATTTTGAAGCCGCTTTTGCTTTCATGACACTCTGTGCAGCATATGCAGAAAAAATCGACCATCACCCCGATTGGTCTAATAGCTGGAATCAGGTGAAGGTCCAATTAAGGACGCATTCAAAGAACGACATCACGCTATTGGATGTTGAGTTGGCAAAAGCAATGGATGCGTTTGCCAATCAAATCCAGAAACCTGCTGAGATTTAGTGCTCTTCTTCGTCGTTATCTTCAGAGGTAATGCTCATCAAGATGGTAGCCAGGAGGCCGTACACAACTTCAGTAGAAATCATGCCATCTTCATCTAGCTCATCAATCAGATCATTGAGACAATCTTCAGTGGGCTCGTTGAGTAACGTCATGGCGCATTCGCAGCCATAATCAAAGTCTTCATCGCCAGGGTTTTGAGTCTCGGTAGTCATGGGGGTCCCTAATAGAGTGTTGGATGAGGCTAATTCGTAACCCAGCATAGCAAAAAAAGATGTCTTTAGCGAAGGCTTTTGAGGAATATCTAGCGCTCGCTGGGTCTTAAGGCAAATTTGGGTGCAAAAAATGAACAAAATTGCTAAAATAGCACCGTGATTAAAAAAACTGATACTTCCAATGTTGTAGATTTAGATGCGGTGAAGTCGACAATCCAGTCTGCTGCAACGCCTGCTACAAAGTCTACCCCCGCCACTAAGAAGGTGCCCCAGCCTCCTGTTGTAGAGACCGAAGCTGAAGAGGTCTATCAGCCTAAGTCGGTATTTCAGGATCGTAACTGGAACAAGGGTCTCAAGTAGGCTCTCTTGATCTCCTGATTCTCGCTGGATTGACACAAAATACTCCTACTGGGGTATTAAGATGCACTCATGGATGACTTAATCGAAAACCCCGAAGACGCATCAGCGGATAAATACAGTGCTGGCAAAAAAAGCACGCTGGTTAGCGTAGTAGTCAATCTCACCCTGACAATATCGCAAGTGTTTGCGGGTCTACTCTCGGGCTCGCAGGGCTTGGTTGCAGACGGCATTCATTCTCTAACTGACTTGGTTGCCGACTTTGTAGTCCTCTTTGCAAATCACCATAGTGCTAAAGATGCAGATGAAGACCATCATTACGGACATCAGCGTTATGAGACCGCCGCTTCATTATTTTTGGGAGTCTCCTTACTAGTCGTTGGCCTCGGGATGCTCTGGAGTGCGGGGCATAAGATTGTCAATCCCGTTGGCTCCACTCAAATATCGCTCTTGGCTTTGTATGTTGCATTAGGCGCGCTCGCAGCCAAAGAACTCCTCTTTAGATATATGCTCGCCGTTGCAGAGCGTGTGCGCTCTAGTATGCTGGTAGCGAATGCTTGGCATGCACGATCTGACGCTGCTTCGTCATTGGTTGTTTCAGTTGGCATCGTGGGGGCCCTATTGGGTTACCCCATTCTGGATTCTGTAGGCGCATTAATTGTGGGTTTGATGATTGTGCGGACGGGTTGGTCCTTTAGCTGGGATGCCTTGAATGATTTGATGGATCGAGCGGTATCCGAAGAAGAGCATCAACAAATTGAGCAGATCGTTCTAGCAACCCCTGGTGTACTGGGTTGTCATGACCTAAGAACCCGCAAGATGGGCGACATGATTTTGGTCGATGTGCATATTGAAGTGGATGCCAATGCAACTGTTCAAGTCGGTCACGATATTGCACTGACTGCTGCAAATCAGGTAAAAGCGAAGTTACCCGTCCTCAATGTCATGACACATATTGATCCTGTATGAACGCTTCTACGTATAACGGACGTCTTACCTCTTTATCCCACGGTGGTGGCTGTGGCTGCAAAATTGCACCTGGTGTATTGAGTGAGATTTTGAAGAGTTCTCCGCTAGGTAATCTTCGGAATATTCCAGCGGCTTTGTTAGCGGGGTCTGATAATAATGAAGATGCGGCCGTCTATCAAATCAATGAGCATCAAGCGATTGTGGCGACAACCGACTTTTTCATGCCGATTGTGGATGACCCTTTTCAGTTTGGACGGATTGCTGCAACAAATGCAATTTCAGATATTTATGCAATGGGAGCGCAACCCCTTTTTGCGCTTGCATTATTAGGCATGCCGGTTAATGTGCTGCCATTAGACGTCATTCAAAAAATTACGGCTGGCGGTGAATCGGTTTGTACTGAAGCGGGCATTATGGTTGCTGGAGGCCACTCCATTGATTCAGTCGAGCCAATCTATGGTCTAGTAGTGATTGGAATCATCGATCCTAAAAATCTCAAGCGCAATACCGGATCTCAAGTTGGCGATAGTATTATTTTGAGTAAGCCCTTAGGCGTCGGAATTTTGTCAGCGGCTCTCAAAAAAGAACTGCTATCAGAGCAGGGCTACCAAGAAATGCTTGCACTGACCACCCAACTCAATCGTCCTGGGCAGGCTTTGGCACAAATGCCAACCGTACATGCTTTAACCGATGTGACTGGCTTTGGATTAGCTGGCCACTTACTAGAAATGGCTCGTGGTGCAAGCTTACGAGCCAAGATCGATTGGAGCACACTACCTATCGTTACCGAAGCGCTTGAGCTGGTGCAGCAGGATATCTTTACTGGAGCTTCGACTCGCAACTGGGCTAGCTATGGAAGTGAAGCGCAATCAACTAGCCTAGAGCCATGGCAGCGCCATCTCTTGAGTGATCCTCAGACTAGTGGTGGATTATTGATTGCTTGTGCGCCAGAAGCTGAAGAGGAAGTTTTGGAGCTTCTGAGCAAATCTGGCTTTAATGCTGCAAAAAAAATTGGGAGCTTCATTGCGGGAAGTGGCTTGTTGGTCAATACCTAACAACCCAATTGATCCGCTAGATCTAAGAAGTTCTTAGCGTGATATGTTGTAAAACTCTCTATAGCGAGATCATCGCGTTGCACCTGTTTCCCAAACTCCAGCGGTCTTTCAACGAAAGCGGTTTGTAGGCCACATTTGCTGGCAGACAGTAAATCATCTTTGTGCGCTGCTACCAACATGACTTCTTCTGGAGCAACATCGAAAATACTGGCAACGCCAAGATAGGTTTCGGGATCGGGTTTGTAATGGCGGAAAACTTCAGCAGACAAGATTAAATCCCAAGGAAGACCTGCATTTTTTGCCATATTGGCCAGTAAACCCAAGTTGCCGTTGGAGAGGGTTACTAAAGTGAATTGATTCTTTAGACGTAAGAGGCCGGCGATGGTGTCTTCCCAGGGTAGCAGACGATGCCAAACCAGATTGAGATGTCGCTTTTCTGCTTCAGTCAGGTGGGTGATTTCAAACTCCTTTAAGACATCATCCAAGATCAGTCGATGCAAATCATCAATCTTGGTCCAGGGCAGCTCACCTGATCGTACTCTAGCCATAGCGGGGCGGTAGCCATTTCTCCAGGCAGTAGCAAAAGCATCGGGTTCGGCATCAAGCCCAATGCGTTTGACTTCAGCTGCAATCGAGCCATGCCAGTCAACAACAGTCCCGAAAACATCAAAAGCAAGAATTCTGGGAGCTGGCAGCATTATTTGGAACCTTTTATGTAAATTAATTAGGTATTGGGAGTGGTTTCTCTTAAGTCAATATGAATCGGCGCCAGATTGGCATCATACTGTCTAAGCATTTCAATATACGATCTCTCAATATTCTTTGTGAATTTTTTAGTATTAAATAAAGGCTTGGTGTGTAAATTTTGTTGTAATTTATGCTTTATTTCTTCTAATTTATTTCGATTGGTCGCAAGTAAGATCGCCATCTTTTCATAGTCCTCGAAATTACTTGTAATGAGTTCGTCTAATTCAAGGGAGTGGAGTAGGCTTGCGGCAACGCGGCTAGCAAAAGATTTACCTGTGCAGGTTAGGATGGGCAACCCAGCCCATAATGCATCACTTGCTGTTGTATGCGCGTTATATGGAAGGGTATCAAGAAACAAGTCGGCCATCATTTGACGGGAAACATGTTCACTGTGAGGCGCTCTTTTTGCAAAGATAATTCTGTCTCTATTAATGCCCATTTTTACGGCCTGAGAGCGTAAATTTTCAGAGCTAAAAATGTTATCCTCGAATAGCCATAGTACACTTTCTTCCACTCTGCTAAGAATTCTCATCCAGACCTGCCAAGTTTCTTCAGAGATCTTGTAGTTATTGTTAAAGCACGCATAAATAAAACCTTCTTCTGGGAGGCCTAATTCGGATTTTGAAAAGCGAATAGTTGGTATTTCTCTGCCACCATCATTTGCCTGATATGAATCTGGAAGGTAAACAATTTTTTCTTCATAAAATTGCCGTTGGTCGGCAGTGATAACAATTGGATCAGCTATTACGTAATCAATAATACGGCTGCCCATCGTGCCTGGGTACCCTAAATAACTAACCTGAATTGGGGCTGGCCGATGAAAAAAGATCCCTGTTCTTGCGCCGTGGGTCAGGCCAGCTAAATCTACAGCAATATCAATATTCATTGATTGAGCAGTTTTAGCAGCCTCCTCATCTGTCATTTGTGAAATGTCAATAAACTGGTCAAAACCTTTTTTAAGCCTAATTTGCATTTCATCATGTGTTACGGGGCTATAGGAAAAGGCAATAATTTCAAACAACTCTCGATTATGGTTTTCAATTAATCCAGCTATCAGATGAGCCACTGCGTGATTTCGAAAATCAAGGGAAAAGTAAGCAATCCGAATTTTTTTGGTGTTGTCTCTTGGTGCAAAAATAACTCCACTTGAGCATTTTTGTTCCGTAGCGCTAATTAAATTTTGAGCAAACTTAAGATGTTTATCTGGTGCATCAAATAAACTAAGTGCAGTGAATGGATGTAGCATGAACTGCTTTGATTCGAACTGGTGTAGTAATTTTTTGGTTAGATCCCAATCGCAGATGATGGTTGCTGTACTTAAATACCATTGAAAAAGATTGGGATAAATAGGGTTCAATACGAATAACTTATCAAAGCAAGCAATGGCTTCAGGGTATTGCTGCAACATACATAGCGCCAAGCCTTTTTTAAAAAGACCCTCATTATTGGCGCGGTCAATTGATAGAACTTTGTCAAATATGTAGATGCTATCTTCATAGAGTTTTAATTTTCCAAGAATATCTCCAAGACATAAAAGTTTCTCAAGACTATAAGGGTCAAATTCAATCGCTTTTTGATAGAAATCTTTTGCATCTTCAAGATGCCCAACTGCTTCATAGGCTCTTCCTAAATTTATCAAGGCATCTGTCAAACTAGGATTAATTTCTAAGGCTTTTTTTCCACTCTGAATAGCCAATTGATATTCTCTGAGTTGAAAGTGTGTAGCTCCTTTGTTTAGATAGAGCTCTGGATGATTGGGGGTGTAATTAAGGCCGGATTCATATGCTTTGACTGCGTCTGAGAGGCGACCTAATTTTACTAATGCCGAGCCAAGCCCAGCCCAGCTCTCTGGATTTAGTGGGTTTAAATTAGTCGCTTTTTGAAAAGCAAATAAAGCATCTGCATAACGCTTTATTTCAAATAATGATTGCGCAAGATTGTGTTGAGCTTGCGCGTCCTCTGGATTAAGCTTAGTTGCCTTTGAAAATAACTTGGAGGCTTCATGATGTTGATTTTGGGAGGCCTTTACCAAACCTAAAATAGTAAGAGCGGGATAGCAGTTTTTATCTTGGATTAGAACTTTATTCAGGATATTTTCAGCATTAAGATATTTCTTATTCTGAAGGGCCTCAATTGCGAGCTTTAAGGAGATCTGCAAATGTGGGTTCATGATTTTGTACTCATGTTTATTTTTTTGTCCTATACAATTTACATTGTAAACAAATAAATCTTTGCCATTAATATTTGATTAATTCAAAGAGTAATCATTCCAAATGACTCGCTGGTGTTGAATATTGTGAAATTTAGACTGGTAATATTGCTATGAGTGATGTCAATTTATGCTTTACTTACTGGCGAGTCTCATAAATTTGGTAGACGATGTTGCTGATGAAGCTATCTTGATTCAGTGAATATTAGACAATAAAAATTTGATGGCAATTAAGTGAGTGCAAGACCATTATGGAGAATTTAGATGGGTGAGATGCATCGGGTTGTTATCGTTGGCGGGGGCGCAGGGGGTTTAGAGCTTGCCACCAAGCTAGGTGATCGTTATGCCTCACGCAAGAGCAGCGGCAAAAAAGTGAGTGTGACCCTGATTGATCGGAACCGCACGCATATTTGGAAGCCCAAGCTACATGAGATTGCGGCAGGCAGTATGGATCTGGGCGATCAAGAGCTCGACTATATTGCGCAAGCCCATTGGCATCATTTTTCATTCCGACTAGGAGAGCTAGTCAATATCGATCGTAGTCAGCAGAAAATTCAGATTTCGGCATTCATTGATGAGTCAGGTGAGCTGGTTACTCCGGAGCAATGGATTCCATACGACACCCTCATCATTGCGATTGGTAGTCTCACGAATGATTTTGGTACGCCGGGCGTTGAGCAATACACTATCCGTTTGGAGTCACAGACCGATGCTAAGCGCTTTCATTTAAAGATGATCAATGCCTGCTTGCGTGCTCAAACCCAGACTACACCTTTGCTACCGGGTCAGCTCCATGTGGCCATTATTGGCGCAGGGGCTACAGGAGTAGAGTTAGCTGCTGAATTGCATCGCACAACTAGAGCAGTGATCTCTTACGGTTTAGATCGTGTGGATCCTAATAAAGATCTCAAAGTGATTTTGGTTGAAGCCGCCCCCAGAATTTTGCCAGCGCTCTCAGACCGCATTTCTGATGCAGCAGAAAATCTATTGAGCGATCTTGGTGTAGAGGTAATGACCAATGCTAAGGTTGAAAAAATACTGCCCCAGAAAATTTGTCTGACGAATGGCGCTGAAATTCCTGCGGAATTGATCGTTTGGGCTGCAGGAGTTAAGGCACCCGCGTTCTTAAAAGATTTTGGTGGTCTTGAAACCAATAGTAGCAACCAACTCCTTGTGCTGCCTACTTTACAAACGACGCGCGATCCTCATATTTTTGCGATGGGCGACTGTGCCGCATGCCCTTGGCCAGAAGCCAAAACAGGTCTTGGTACGATTGTGCCGCCCAGAGCGCAAGCCGCTCATCAACAAGCCTCCCATATTTTTAAAGAGATGGAAAGCATTATTGCGGGCAAGCAGCTGAGAGCCTATCACTACCGTGATTTTGGCTCCCTCGTTTCTTTAGGGGAATATAGCAGTGTGGGTAGCATGATGGGAGGCTTGATTGGAGGCAGCTTGATGGTAGAGGGCCTCTTTGCCAAACTCATGTATTTAAGTCTCTATAAATTACACCAGCTGGCACTCCATGGTTGGGTGAAGGTCACCCTCGATACGATCAGTAGATTAATTCATCGTCGTACCGATTCGATTGTTAAATTGCATTAATCAAATATTATTCAGATCACTTTTAAGGAGTACTCTGTGCACGCTTATCTCTACACTGCATTCATCACTCTTTTAACGGTGGCTTTATTGTTTGCCGTTACTTTTAATGTAGGCCGAGCGCGCGGTAAGTATCGAATTCAAGCTCCCGCCACCAATGGTCATGAGATGTTTGAGCGAGCCTATCGTATTCAGCTCAATACCATTGAAAATGTACTCATGTTTTTGCCTGCACTTTGGCTCTACGCCATGTTAATTGGCGATAAGGGCGCGGGAGATTCTGGCATGATTTGGTTGGTGGGTCGCATTTGGTATGCAATCGCTTATCAAACGAATCCTGCCAAGCGAGGCTATGGCTTTCTGATTTCGCTCTTGGTGATTGCGGGGCTGTGGCTGGGTGCTGCTTATGGCATCTACGGGGTATACCTAAAAGCCTAGTTGCGATTGGTTTGATATGAGAACCTGGCGAATGCAGCGCAACTGCGCCTTGACACCTAAACAGCTTTTTCAGTTTTATGCGGTTCTGGTGTTTTTCTCGCTACTGGTGGGGATCGGTTTTTTGATTGCCGGTGTCTGGGTAATCATCATTTTCACTTGTATTGAGTTGTGCGCTCTGACTTTAGGCTTCTTAATCTACGCACGTCATGCTCTCGACTATGAGGAGATTCAGCTGGATGGCACGGTTCTGAAGATCACTAAATTCATTGGTAGCAAGACAAAGACTTACGAATTCAATAGTCGTTGGACCCAAGT
>Ga0364908_10528_pt1 | contig 9705 bp, 13 predicted proteins | sample ExccelJu500002D4_2_FD_206965 | JGI IMG/M metagenome (GOLD analysis project Ga0364908, IMG submission 206965) | Enriched cells from Trout Bog Lake Hypolimnion, Wisconsin, USA - BchlTB.July02.5000.02.D4 | ecosystem: Environmental > Aquatic > Freshwater > Lake > Hypolimnion/Profundal zone | place...
ATCTGTGTTTGCCAAGATTTCGAGGGAAGTTTCTCGTAACTCGAGCATGGGTGATAGCAGGCTTAAATCGCCTACTCCCACTCAGTTGTCGAGCAGGAATAATACTCAATAAAATCAATGAGTTGCGAATTGTTTGTAACAACTTTGTAACTATTAGTAACAATTGGACGCATATTTTTCAATTAACTCGTTGTATTCAAAAGGAATTTAAGAACTCATTGTAAAGAATGAGTGGTGAATCAACAAACAATTAAAGAAATATGCAAATCAGTAACACTTTGAAACAAGTTTGTAACGAGGACAATATGAAACGAGTAGCCATCTATGCAAGGGTTTCAACTCAATCCCAAAATACAGAAAACCAACTACTTGAATTAAGACAAGTAGCAGAGAGAATGGGTTACATGGTGGTTCAAGAGTTTGTGGATCACGGTATATCGGGTGCGAAATCGAGAATTCATCGACCAGCCTTGGATGCAATGCTAAAACTGGCAACTCAACGAAAGATTGAGATGATTCTCTGTTGGGATATCAGTAGATTGGGACGAAGTTTGCAACATCTGATAGAAATACTAAATGACCTACAAACCTTAAAATGTGACCTATATTTTCATCAAAATGGTATTGATACATCCACAGTTACAGGTCGTATGATTTTTCAGATATGCGGGTCACTTGCAGAGTTTGAACGAAATCTCATAAGAGAACGGGTAATTTCAGGACAACAAAGAGCAAAATCAGAGGGAAAACACATTGGTCGACCATCTCAAATGACCGATGCACTCAAAACATCCATAAGATTACTGCGTGAACAAGGTATGGCTATCAAAAAGATTGCGAGCACCCTATCTGTGGGTGTTGGTACTGTTTACTCTGTGATTACAGTTTAGATATTAGTTCTTGATCCCAATAAGTTGGATCAGTTACTAAACTTTTTAATCCAAAGATATGTCTATTCGTATTGGAAAATTTACCGATACCCTCAAACTCAACCTTGGATGCACCTTGTTCTAATTTGATATCGTTCAAATACGAGTCCTCATACTTACCGCACCAATTAGATATCTTAAAATTTAATCTACCTTTTTTACCTTCGTATGTGTAATCGTTTGGATTGGTTTGACTTGTAACAAGACCTGGAATATATCCATATACCTTATGAAATGAGGGAACTTTATTATAGATTTCATCAGCCTCAGCTTGGTTGATACAGTTATTATCCAATCCTTTTTTCAAAACTTTATCCTTAAATACAGAAATGTGTTTGAAAAAACTGAAGAGGTGATTAACCTCAACACCAATTAATGCAAGTATATAAACATCAGATTTACTGAACTGTTCACCAGGTATGTCCAACCAAATACCATTTGATTTGGCGGTTTTAATTGACACATTGATGTTTGGTTTTCTGAATTCTGAATCGGTTGAGTGTTTCACCTCATGAATATCAGTTGGTAAATATTCATCTAGAGTTCCGGGTTCATGACCCAAAGAGATGTCGACATTAAATTTTCTTTTGAGAACTTGTTTAACACCCAGTTCACCAAGATATCCGCGTATGGTGTCAGACCATTTTTGCCCTAAATCCCGTTGTCTTGATGTACCAAAATCAGTACCAGCAATTAGAAATTGTATTCTTAACGACTGAATTGTAGCTTCAGTATATTCATCTTCATCCAACAAAAAAACATTTGGTTTGAATCTTTCTTGATACCAAATTGACATTTCATTTTCAGTAGTTGAACTGAAAACTGTTGCATCAAATGCCTTTTGAACGAATTTGAATCCAGTTTCAAAATCCATATCTGGAAAATCAGACAACATTACATTTCTTACAAAATTCTGAATGTTTAATTCATCTTGTTGAATGGTCATTTCAATCCCGCGGTAGTGTTAGGTCCTCCGCAGTATTTTCTAAAATGTTTGCGGGTACTGATTCATATTCTACCCCCGCAAAAGTTTTAAGAATAGATTCAAATATGACTTTTGCCCCGACAGGAGGTACAGCCATACCAATTTGCCTTCTAACACTATCAAACTTACCAACGAAGTAATAATCGTCAGGGAAACTTTGAATACGAGCCCTTTCACGATTGGTTAACGCACGATGTTCTTTATAGTGATAACCATGTGTTCCACCACCACCACTTCCTGTGATTGTGTAAGAGGGTTTATTTGGATCTAATCGTTTATAAATCTGAGATAGTTTTGCACCTTTAACATTCAACTGTAAATGTGGTGGTAATTCTGTTTGCCAGATATTTTGACCTGGTTTTATATAAGTCAGTCGTTCTACAACTACCTTACTTTGATTCATCTGTTCGTTGTTTAATGCATTCTTTGGAATTGGTGGTTTTTCCAATGCTTGTTTTGTTGTTACAGGATTACCTGCGGTTGTGGGTGCAGGTACTCGATACTTTAGTTTCAACTTCTTATTGATACCAACAATAATGATTCTGTGTCTATTTTGAGGAACACCATATTCCTCTAACTTATATTTGTGAATTGTTAAATCATATCCACTCTTCCCAGCCTTAGATAAATCATGAACGATTTTCTTTAGTGCTTTACCTTCATTCGCACTAGACAATCCACCAACATTTTCTGCTACAAAGAATTTTGGATTGAATGTATCGAGAACCGTTACACCAAATTTATATAAACCTCCAAAATCACCTTCCATTCCCTTTGATTCTCCAACAATACTGAAATCGTTGCAGGGGAAACCATATGCAAAACAATCAATTTTCGGGAGGGATGCAATATCTAACTTGGTAACATCTCCGCAAATTACCTTCACATCTGGGAAGTTATGTGCATAAGTTGCACAAGTATCTTCGTGATAGTCGTTAGCCCATGAATGGTCAATTAGATATTTCTTGTCAGAGGTTTCAACTATGGAATTTGATGCCCCAATTGCAATCCCACCGGGTCCACAAAAGAGTTCTCCTAATTTGAACTTCACTTCTTTCTTGATACTAGATTTTTTCATTGATGGTGATTTGAAAATATTATTTTGAGTTGTTTTGGTAGTTCTATTTTACCAGCACAATTACAACTGAATACTAAGGTTGTATAACAACAAATTAACAACGATTACCAAGCAAACTCAGATAAACGAGGGTGGTCTTTTGTCAACCAGTAGGTAATATAACCTTCCGAAACCTCTTCAAAACAACCGCCATACTTTCTTTTACCAGTAACCCATTTAACCGCCTGTCCGTATTCCTTAAAACCCACATGAAATGCAGATTCTTTAGGGAAAGTGGGTTTAACCGTCAACTCTTCATTACCAGTTTTTGAGTTCATATCCAATTCTCCATGACATTTCATATGCACCACATATTGTTTCAATTCGATTACCTTTTAACAAGTGTTGTTCATCTTGAAAATCGAAAGTAAAACCATCTAGTAACAATTAAAGTCAATCAATGATATGACTGCATCTTTTAATATAGTTTTGACTATGTTCATTAGATAATGGTTATTAATCTCATACGGGGACATAGCCAAGGTACAGGTTGTCAAGAGTTAAATCAACACTTTTTAGTGGCAAATACGCAAGTTCACCAATTTGCAAATAGTTCCTAGTTAGAAACTTTCGGTACTAAAGTAGATACTTGTAGAACCAGTTACACAATCCCAAAATACCAATTCTGACAACTAATTACAACGGTATTTTTACCATTTTTTTTGACCACTTTCTGAACTAGAAAAAAGTCCCACCTGGTCAAACTGTTATCTCAGTAACTATCTCTCCACACCAAGTTTTTCTGAATTTAGAATTTTTTTCGGTAGGAATCACATCTTTTTTTGAAAAAACCATCATATTTACCAAAATGATGTCATTTGAAAGTTCTTGGATGCATATATAGGGAGATGAATGAAGAAAACTGTATCAACCTGTCAACCACCTCTAATTATCTTGTCCAACGATGGATAGGGCACACCCTATCGCAATCTGATTCCGATTGGCTTATCGGTGTATTCAAGATAAACGGTATTTACGAGGACAAATTGGGAATACCACATCAGATACTCAATCAGTCAACTCTTCCCAGATTCTATAAAACGGTAGACAACACAATAAAAGATACCAGAAGAAGAACCAATCTACCGAATCTTAAATTCATACCATTTATTGGTGGAGATAAGATTCTTGGTATCAATGCACACATTCATGCATTTATAGAGATACCGAAAATTGAAAAGAAATGGAAGTTGCATGATGTTCTACAGAAGAATTGGACAACATATGCAAATCGAGTGTTCAAGGATGCAGAAGTAATTAACCCAGTTCTATGGCTTCAGGATTTAGATAAGTCGAGAATTGGTAATCACCTTTCATATTGTCAGAGATATGAAGGTAGTACCTTCTTCAAGGGAACTGAAAAGGTATTGTTTGAGTGTAAATCGTGTCTTATATGACTATATCTAGGTCTTTACTCTGAGTTCCTCTGTTTGACCTAGAGGTAATTTGTAGTTCTATTGCATTAGGTTGTAAGCCACAACTACATCCTTTGTTAACACTCATATACATCCATCAGGATGCAAATCACCTAAATATCTCCACAGAGTGAACATTAAGTAAGTGTTCGTTAACACCCCCGCAGATATGGTGTTCTGTTCTTGTCTTATCAAGTCTAAATTAAATTCCATGATGGAGAAATAAACAATGCAAAACCAATTCTATGTACCAGTTACACCTGTTTCATTCCCTATTCGTATGAGCCATGAGTTACATGAAGAATTCAGTCGCATATCAAATGAAACACGAATCAACAAATCTGTTCTAGCTAGAACTGCTATAGAACGATTGATTAAAGATATTGATGGTTCGGGTGCCAAACAAGTTGTTAACTCATTCTGTGAGGTCTAAATGCGTGAAATAAGTCAATTAGAGAAGAAGTCTATGTATACCTTACGACTTACTGGAGATATCAAAGACCAAGTTGTGCAATCTCACTTGAATGAACTATCTAAGGTAGTTAAAACTCAAGTTAAAAGAAAGAAACTGGTGATATTGGTTGTAGAGGAAAATTAATTACTACAGTTACTTTGGTGGTATCCAACTCAGTTGAACAAGAATCGTTAGATATAGATAGTATTTACGAAATTTCATTTCCTTCTCCTGTTCCTCTCCTCAAACTCCATTGATTCCTCAAACTCTTTCTGACGTTTCTCTTGTTCTTTGAGATTGTGAATCACTTCTTTACCCGTAATGACAGATTTGTCCTTCATTAAGTCCTCCAGGGACTTTTTAGTGGGTTTGGATTTGATTTGGAACATAGTTTGTAACTATGATTTTTAGAATTAAAAGGTTATATTTCTTAATATATCACCAGAAGACTCGACTGACCAAATTCTATGAATCTAGTTAAAAGAAAACCTGACGCACATATTTCTATGAACGCAGAAAAGGTAATTGAACAAATTACCTTTACTTGGAATAAAGCCACAGAATTTGTTCTTGAAGTAGCAACACTTCTAAATTCATATCAGTCAGATAAAACAAAACAACAACTCTGGTATGAAATTCGTTCTGAACTTATCAATAGAAATATTATGGGTAAAACTGCAATCAGCAATTTATGCAGTATTGGACGCAATCGAACAATATACAGACACATCGAATTACTTCCACCCTCCTTCACAGCCCTAACTGAAATTTCAAGGATGGATGAAATAGAATTAGAGAAGAGATTTAAGAGAGGTGAAATCAATTCAAAATCTCTTTTAGAATCAGTTAAACAACTCAAATATGAAGATGTTATCGACATAGATGGTGTAGAGGTAGTAGAGAAATCTGTAAATAAAAAACTAAAGAGTAAAGGGATAACACTTCTCTTTAGTGAGAAAGACATCATTTCTAAGTATGAAACGATTGAAAAGAATATCAAAAAAATTAAAGTTATGATGCCTTATGTGGAAATAGAAATCTCTGGCACACTTAAAAAGAAACTTACGGGTGATTGATGAGTATTCTTTCTGAACTCAATCGACAATTTGGTTCTTATGGATCACATTACATAGTTACTAATGACCAAAGTGCAATCATATTTGGTAACGAAGAAAATGATGACCTTGTTACCAAATCACTATTCAGACTACGAATTAAAAAATCAGTAATGTATGGAAAAAATCATCAATTGAAGTATCCACAATCAAAGATTGATGAACTATTAAACAGATTTAATCAGGAGATAGCACAAGTACCATCGCAAAATTTTGTCTTATCATCTGGTCATATTTCAGCACTACAGGATACGATTAAATTGAGTGATGCAACTCATATAAGATTTTTTTCAGATAAAAATCGAATCAAAATTAGTATCTTTAATTACAGAAAATTCATCAACGATGTAACCCCATTAATTGATGATAACTTTGCAATCTCTGAATTAACATTAAATGAATTTATTGTCAGTTCAGACTTTACATTCACTATCAAAGCCACTTCTTTCCTCAAAATTCCAGAACACACCTATGAGGTTGAATTTTTAAGAAATGGAATTATTGGATTTACTTCGTTAGATGCAGATATTGAATTCTTCTTTAGGGATCAGGAAATACAAGAACCCATAATTAATTTTGTTAACGAGAAACTTGGGAAAGAAATTTCTCTCTTGTGGCTTCCCACGACAGATAAGACATTGGGAAATACCAATCAGTTATTAGATTGATTGAGTCCTCTCCTCTATCAACCAATGTTTGAATTCGTTTCTTAGCTGAACTTAACTTCTCAAACTTAAACTTATTTTGGAAATGTTTTGAAATTTCTGGATTGACACCTCCCCGTTTTGTATCACCTTCAAAACCAAACTTCCAAAATTCAGTTAGAGTTTTCACAGAATTATCAAATGCAGGTACTAACTCGTCCTCATTAATATTGCATTGCAGAAATGCATCAGAATTTTGATAGAGTTTGGAAATGAATACACCTCTCTTATGACCAGATAATGTTCTCAATTTGCTATTCAACCCTAGTAATCCATAAGACTTAGATATCAATGCATTTTTCTTATCACGAACGAGAGGTTGTCCCTTTTCGTTCTTACCGACTAAAAACTTAAAGTATGTTCGTGGAAATCTTTGTTTAGTCCACTTACGAATAGTTTTCCAAACTTCATCTGTGGGTTTAATTGGTGTATCACCACTAGTTTTACCAAGATTTCTCCAATATGGTCTTAATCCATCGTATTGAGTTGAATCTTTTTTACCGTATAAAGATGTAGTTTCGACTGTAACTAAAGTGTCCCCATATCTTTTCTTCCAATCATCAGCCACCTGATTACTAATACACATCAGAGATAAGAATTTACCTCCATTGAAATTTCTACCAAATGGTTGGGTACACATAATCGATTGTCCATTTGCCATGTTGACTGAACGACCACCGGGTTTGAAAGCATTTTTAAAGTGTTGCTTAGCTTCGGGGACTTTTGTAATATCACCCCCAAATACCGATTCATTTCTCACCGACAGATTCATCATTGACGATGCAATACAAATCACACCTAGATATTTTTTTGTTATCTTATCTCTTACCAAATATCTCAACTGTCTACCAACCACACCATCATGTCTTGATGATGAGATAAGGACTCGCAGTATGTTTGCGTGTCGTCTTAATTTTTCATCGTGAATATATTCTTGATAACCATCTTCACCCCAGAAGTTTTTCTTCTTAATCTCTACTGTATTACTGGTTAAAACCAATTCGGGGAAAACCCTTCTGTAATCTGAACGACCTTTAGGTTTCCAAATCAATCGTTCTACTTCTTCAATTTCTTCAATGTTGGTTTTTTTAACAAACTTCTGCACCTCTAACCACTTGTGATACAACATAAATTCTTCGATACCGTATTCACCCGTAATATTTAATTCTTTGATAATTTTGATTCGCAACTCTGTGTCTAAGGTTTCTTTTTCACTTTGTGAGTATCGTTTGGTCGGATTTCCCTGAAGCCAAACCTTATATTGTTCTTCCTCAGGAACAAATACGATATTTGATTTCATTTTTGGTTGTTAACTACTTTTTTAACTTTCACGACAGGTTTTTTCATTTGTTCAGACAATGAAAATGCACCAAACCCAGAAATTTGTATTTCCTTACCCTGTATCAATGCATCAGAAATCATGTCAAAAACTTTGTCGACAATGACATCCAAATCCTTCATTGGTATCTTCTTGTCACCCTGTTGATATATCAACCTAACCAAATCTACTTTAGATAACATAGTTTCTAACTAGGAACTTTTCTGAAGTCCCTACTCCAAGAGAGTTTTAAGAGATGCCCACAACATCATATTAACCACTTTTTGAACTGGTTTTAGAACTTTATCTCTTTACTTCCAATTCATTTAATTCGTCATCAATTGATATCATTTGATAGTTATCATCGATTCTTCTGTTTTTTGAGAATGACAACATTTCATCGATACGATGTGTTTGAGATACATGGTCATAATGATCCTGTATTTGTTTCAAACTAGTTCCAGCAACACTAGCCAAGTCATAGACATTCATCTTACCTATTGTTAAATGCCATGTGATGAAGAAGTGTCTTAGGGAATATAGACTTTTAGTCTTATCGTATTCAGGATATTTCTCTTTAACCTCACTAACCAATTTTTTGAAATAATCGTAAATTACATACCTTGATATTTGAGAATCAACTCCATATCCATTAAATAAAAAGTCATCGAGTTTATTAAATGGTTTTGAATACTCTGATTTTCTTTTGAATACATCAGCCCTCAGACCACCTGTAATTCTCGATTTCCTTACCTTTGTATTTGCCGCAGGTATATGAACATCTGCTCTCTTACCCGTCTTATATTCGATGTCTTTATATTTGACCAACATGAGTTCACCTGTTCTAAAACCATAGTTACTCATCAATAGAATGAAATCACGGATGGTTTTTCGGTAAAAACTCTCTTCTTCAAATTTCAAGTAGTTCTTGGGTATTCGTTGATACCACTTACTTGCTACCTCAGTTAATTGGATATATTCCTTGATTGTGAAACCATCTCTTACGGTGTCGTCTTTAGGAACTTTAATTACACCAAAATCAGGTACATAGTTTGATATCAGACCTTCATTTTCAGCCCACTTATACATTTGTTTGATTGTGATTGATTCATTGACCACGACACTCATTTTGATATCAGATTTATCGTTTTGACGGTGGGCACGATAACCTTGAAATTCTTTCCTATCAATATTTGCTATTTTTTTGTCTTTACCTATGAACTCGATGTAATGTTTCGTAAAGGTTTTTACATTCGTTCTTCTACCAGAACTTAATTGATTGGACTTTACCAACTCATCAATATGCACCAAATACTTTTGACGAAGTTCGTTAGTAGTTACAGAAAAGATTTTTTGACCATTTTTAATCAAATGGTTGTAGTTCAAGAATCTTCTTTTGGCTTCTTCTGTGGCTTCTGTCTTATCTCTTGTTCGCAAACTCTCACGAACATATTTCTTTTCAGAACCAACCCACATCCTCATTTGCCAGACGTCACCTGAACCGGTGGTCTTGTAAATCATTATTTCCCCGTCATAAACCTCAAATCTTTCACTCATTCGTGATTGTTTGATACGGCTTTTAGGAACGACTGAACTCGTCTTTAGGGAACTATTCTTTTGAGTGGTTTTCAAACTTTGTGACATTTTTTCATCAAAGATTTATCAACC
>Ga0364908_10522_pt2 | contig 9486 bp, 10 predicted proteins | sample ExccelJu500002D4_2_FD_206965 | JGI IMG/M metagenome (GOLD analysis project Ga0364908, IMG submission 206965) | Enriched cells from Trout Bog Lake Hypolimnion, Wisconsin, USA - BchlTB.July02.5000.02.D4 | ecosystem: Environmental > Aquatic > Freshwater > Lake > Hypolimnion/Profundal zone | place...
ATAGTATTCGGCGACCCCATTAACTATGACAACTGGATAAAGTTGGTGGAATCGGGTGAAGTATTTTTTGATAGCGGTATGTATGAAGGTAACTCAAGGCAATATTCTCAATGGCGAGCAAACAATGCTCTCTGGAATAAACTTATTACGAGCAAATACTAGTTCTATCGGAAAACAACTGGTTCTTGAACCTCTAGAACCTAGTCAATATTCATCATCCTATCGTCATCCAACCCACATACTTTCTAGATATTTTCTGAACCTATGTTTCCAGTTAAAAAAGTGAAAGTAAAGAAAACTCTTGATGACCTGATTAAAAATAAATCAATCATCACAGGCAAGGAAGTAATTCATAATCTCAAGGAACTAGAGAAACAAAAGAAACAATTTCAAGAGTCAATGGAGTTTGAGATGCGAAATCGAAAGGTAAAAATATAAAAATGTTGTACCACTATTGCTCATCTAAATCATTTCAGAGTATTTTCTCCAGAAAAAAACTAAGACTTTCATCATTACTTTTATCCAATGACTACAATGAGGGGAATGTAGTAAGCGCATTAATTGATACCCTTCTATCCCCAGAAAATATATTAGATAAAGATAAAAAGGAAATATCAAATCTATTGAATTTTTTCAGAAACTACTTTCACGGCATTGGTTTTTGCTTGTCAGAGGAAGGTGATTTGCTTAGTCAATGGCGGGGATATGCTGATAATGGGTATGGACTATCTATTGGATTCTCAAAATCAGAGTTAGATAACTTATGCAAAAACTATAGAACCGATGGGCAAAGGGACTTAAGGTTAAAGCAGATTAACTATGAATCATCTAAACACTTCCCAATTGTTTCCCCCGTCATCGATTCGCTAAAAAAAATATGTAGCGATCCAATACATAATACGACCCCCCTTTCAGGTTTACTTGCATTGGCATCAAGTATGGGCATCGAAAATGAAGATATAAAGCGGGATGAAAAAAGGAGAAGTGCTTTGATGTTGTCATTACTGCCATTGTCTGATGAGTTATACACACTAAAAAATAGTGCGTTCTCAGAAGAAAAAGAGTGGAGATTAATTTCACATATAGAAGGTGATGAGTTTCATGGTATTAACTTTTACGCAAAACAGGAAAAACTAATTCCATACGATGAAATTGGCATTGATGAACAACTTAATACAATCATCAGAGAAATTATTGTCGGACCAAAACACGACACCCCAATTGATGTTATTAGGGATTTGCTAATCTCTAAAGGACTAAAAAATATTGAAGTTAAAAAGTCTAAAGCATCCTATAGATAGAACTTCTTCCACCTATTTTTTAAGCACAAGAATTACCAAGGCATCTTTCTTACTGGCAAACTTTTCAATCTCTTTTTGACAGGTTTGCAGGGAATTCTTTTCTAATGGGTTTATCTGCAGAAGAGAAATTTCATTGGATTTAGCAGCGTCAATTGATTTTTTAAGAACAGTTTTATCAATTTTCACATTACACCTCACATACATCACGCATTGCCGAACGAATACCACTTGTTTCCAGTTCGGATAGAAATTTCTCAAGACCAATGGTGGCAATGCGAGTCTTAGGTATCTGGGTCTCCTTGGATACTCGATCCAACCTATCAGCAAGACTTGCATTAAGTCGCAATGGGAACTGACGGTGTGGTGTGGCAACAATATTCATTTATTTCCTTTAATTAGAGGTAGATGCTAAGACTGAACAGATGCATGGGTATGCGATGGCATTAGCGTATGGTTAAAGAGAACTCACTATGGGATGGTTAGTTCTTATAGGTATTTATATGGAATGGAATCTAGTATCTGTATATGGACACTTACTAGAGCATATCTTGTAGATGTCGCTACGCTCCATATTCACTACGTTCATGATCCGTATTTGTTCTTATTAGCAATCTACTGGATCTATTCACAGAGTTATATTGGATCTATATATTTGCGGTTGATTTAGGAGGTCGAACTTTGCCACTTGTGGGCAAAGTCGAGGTTTGTCTGCGTATTGACTCCATCAGACGAAGATTCGTAGGGTGACCAGATATCTGGCACGGGCGGTTGAGCGTCTCCTCCGTTTATCCCCTGCTTTGTAGAAAGACTTTTGAAACCCTCTACACAACGGCAAATCCTAACTTATCCGAATCCTTCACGTTAGGACTTCAGATGATGTGGTTCGTTCACAGAGCATCTATCAGTAAATGGATATTTTTTAAAGCACCATCCAAATTTTGGTGCTCTCATCATATAAGTTGTCTTGGTCTTCCTGACTTGACCGCACGAGGGCGCCACAAGGGGTCAGGGACTTGGGACTTGTAATCACTTGCTACTTTTATTGCTTTGTATAGTTATTTATACAACTTGATGCTTCAAAACTGGATATTTTGTGGCAAACATGAAGATGCGTTGGATGCCAACAATAGAAATCTACAATTCAAATACACGTCCGCCTGTAATTACTGCGTATGTTACTAATACATTCATTAAAATCATGGTACAGGTACCAACCCTTGTTTGTCATTATTAAAGATTATGTTTGCCGCCATCTTTACCAATAACAATCTGGCAACTCCGCCCCTCCCAAAAAAAATTTAAATCCCCCGAAAGCAAGGTAATTTTGGTAGTTACCAGAAAAGCAGTTTGGGATGGAATGCAACTTTTTTAATACCAAATACCTCTTTTCCTAATATGGTGATATGGGTGACAATGGAGTTGTAATTACAACTTTTGGAGATTTCATGAGTAACGTATTGACGCCAATAGACATGACTAAAGTTGAATCTGCCATCAGAGATATAAGATCCTCTTGGAAGAAAACCACTGATGCCATACTTGAAACGGCAGAAACTCTATATAACTACAAACTATCTGCTGAATGGGGTCAAATTGAAGAAGAATTGGATAGTAGAAACATAATTAAAAAATCAGTCCAAAAGTTTTTGGTTGGCATTGCACAGAATCCGACATTGATGAATGCTAAATACAGAGATAATCTGCCGCCACACTACAATAGTCTTTACCATTTAAGTAGGATTGGTAGCGATAAACTAGAAACATTAATCAATAAGGGCGACATTACGTCTGCTACACAACTCGATGAGTCTAGGCAATTCCATGAAAAATATTCAAAAAAGAAAAGTAGCGGCAAAGTAACCAAAAGAGCAACAACAAAAATACTTATTGAAATCGCCTTAACGACGAATCGAGGCGCAAAAGGAATCGGAGATACCGCTTTAGATGTATTGCAAAGAAAGTTTCCAGATTCAGTTATTACCGTTAAGTCCATTAAGTAATGGCAACTAGCAAACTAATCAATCGTTATAAGTCAGTTGGCGACCATCTTCTGTTGACGCCCAAAACATTTGTTATTTTTGGCAATATAGAAAACGATGATTTACTTTTAATTGGCATCAATAAGTCCACTACTTCGCCTTGTTTATATTACAAAGAAGAAAAGCAAAAATTAAATTCGGATAAATGCTTGGATTTATTAAACAAAGTAGAGATGTTAAGCAAATCATCGGCGTATGCGATGTTGACACTTACTGATGACACCATCAGATTAATAAAAGATACCATTGGCAAATTAAACGCCACTCATATTAGATTGTATGATTATGAAAATAAATTGCGTATTTCAGTGTTTGATTATCGGAACTATATTCAATCAGCACGAATTGATAGAAGAACATCTCAAAAAATACTTTACTTAGACTTGGATAGTAGGATTACCCAGTCATTCTCATTCACAATTGATGCGTCATCTTTTGGAAAATTAATTAATCAAGACTATCTTGCTCGCATTGGCATAAACAATATTTGTGAGTTCTCGCCACTAAAAGACGAAGTGAAATATCTATTTAGGGATCAAGAAGTGATTGAACCCGTTACTACATTCTTCAGCGACCGACTTGCTTGCCGAATTTCTCTTTCGCTTGAACCCAAGTCATAGTGCTCAATTCCTCATACCAATCAACTGCGCGACCCTCAGTTGGTATAGCGGATTTGTAATTGCCATCTTTTGCCCTTTTAATTTTGGCATCAATGCGTCCTTTGACTTGTCCCTTCATTTCAATCTTTTGAGCAAGTCGTTTGGGTTTTACTTTATCCAACATATCTTGAGCAGGTTTTGTTGTATCTCCCATAGAACCATACCGCCAAAACTCAGTCAACGCTTCAATTGAGTTATCGAATGCAGGTACCAATTGAGATTCTTCAATCTCATCACGAAGATACGCATCAGTGTTTTTGTATAAACGGGAAAAGTGAGCGCCCCGTTGATGACCGGAATTGTATTCGTGAGGTTTAAAACCCAATTTACGATAACAGAATGTCATCGCTTTATTTTTATTATCCCTAAGTTTTAATTGACCATCAGGTTTCTTTTCCTCAAAATGAACCCAGTATTGTTCTGGATATCTAACTTTCATCCATTCACGCATAGGGAAGAAAAACTCATCCGATAGTTTGTATGGCGTATTGCCAGATGTAAATCCATCAAGAGTTGTCCAGTAAGGACTTAAGTTGTCATATTGAGAACCGCCCTCTTTGTCGCCGTATAAAGATGTAGTACCAACACCAACTAGTTTTTTGCCATACATTTCTTGCCATGTGTTTGCCACTACATCTGATAAACAAAGAAGTGCCAACAACTTACCACCTAGAAATGCGGTTCCAAAAGGTTGTGTAGGTACAATGGTCTGACCATTGGCAAGGTTTTCAATCTTGCCACCACTAGTGAAGTGTTTGTTTATATCCCAACCGATTGCATCGTTTCTTGCCTTAATTAATGGCATTTCTGAAGATATGCAAATGACGCCTAGATAAGTTTTTGTTTTCTTATCTCTAACTAAGAAACGTAATGACCTACCAATTACGCCATCGTTTCTAGCGCTAGATACCAGCGTTCTAATGATTTCCCAGTGCTTTTGAAAAGGTTCATCGTTCTTTAGAGTGGCGATATTCTTTTCGCCCCAAATATTGATTCTTTCAATTTTATATTCAGGTTGAACATAGACCAATTCAGGTTCTATTCTTCTAAAATCTCCTATGCCTTTTGGTTTCCAGATTTGACGTTTCACACGTTGAACTTCGCCAGCATTCTGATTGGGCATCCAATCGTGCACTTCTCTATATTTGTGCCAAAGGGTGTATTCATTAACATCCATGCCTTTGAACAAATCTAACTCATCTTGAATTCTTTGCCTAATGTCTTCATCAAGTTTAGATTGCTGTACTTTTGATAACTTCTTAAAATCTTGAGATGAATACCACTCTCGGTATTCTGGCATATCGGCAATAACTCTTGTTGCCATTATTTTTTCTTATTAACCGACTTCAAGACTGGTTGAATGCTCTTGCTTGTAACTGAGAAAGTTCCAAAATCTGCAAGTTGAATTTCCTCGCCTCGCCTTAATCCCTCAGCAATCACATCAAGAATCGTATCGAGAACTTTATCGAGTTCTTTCATTGCTACTTTTTTATCGAGTTGCTCGTAAACTTTACGAACTATATCTGTCTTATTCATATCAAAGTTCAATTTGTCTTTGGTTGCATTTTGACTATATTCAATACGAAGATATTACCTGACTTACTGAACTGTATTTGAACTTGTTTTTGTCTTTGGATCGGTCTTTCGGGATGTAGTTTTCTTGGCAGGAATCTTTTTAACAACTTCTTTATAGGGAATATTGTGGAGTTGACGTCTGACTTGGTCAGTAGTCAGGTGGGATGCATAGAACTTATCAATCATGTTCTGAGAGGTTCTAGCGTTTCGGGACAGGACTAAGGTATCAACATTGCCGATAATCAATCTAAACATAATGGCAGTATGTCTGAGACCATACAGGGTTATCTTTTTACCGGTCTTTTCTTCAATCTTCGTATCTTCGATGATTTTCTTGAATAGTCTTGAAATCACCTCCATCGCGGTTGTTCTATTCTCACGAATCTGCGGGAAAAAGACGTAATCGTCAGGTTTGACTGGTAACTTCTCTTGTTTTAATTGCTCCACCAACTTCTCGTAAATGCCTACTGCGGCAGGCATTGCTTGTACTTCATTGGCATTTGTCTTGGTGGCGGGATGGTTTAACGACAACCAAGACTCTGTACCATCTACCCTCTTTTTGATATGTTTATGTTTGAGTACTCGAAGGTCAGATGGTCGAATAAACGAATTAATCATGAACTGAATCAAATACTTCATCTGAAGCGTAATGGTCTGGGTACGAACTTTGGTCTTAGATTTAGCAAGTTTCTCAACAGACTTAATGACTTTGGCGTATTCGTCTTTAGTGAGGTAATCACGTTTGAGTGATGTCTGCAACTTACCTGTAATTCTCGGGAATACAGGAAGATTGGTCATCAACTGGTTGGCGATAGCAAACTTCATGATTTTACGAAGCACAACGATATGATGTTTAATCGTGGCAGGTTTAATCTTGGTCTTATGAAGTTCTTCTACAAACTCATTTAACTGAGCATTGGTAATCGTCTCAATGTCTTGTTGTTTAAAGAACGGCAGAATGTTCTGTTTATAGCGATTAATGTCAGATTTATAGGTTTTAGTATTGGAGTTGCGTTCAGTTGTCTCAAAAAATTGATTAGCAACAACAGAAAAGGCATTTCTCTTATTACTCTTTTTGGAGGCAGAAACATCTAATAGAGCATCTTTATAGAACTGAATAGCAAAGGTCTTGGCATCTTTACTGTTCTGACACTTGGTAGTTTTGATGCGGTTCTTGCCGTTAAAGAAAAAACGAACCCAGTAGTACTTTGAGGCATTCGTTTTGTAGACAATGAGTGTGGATGGATACCCCCTAATACGTTCAATAGACTCAGCAATCGGAGTCAAACGGTTCTTGACAGTTTTGTTCACGACTTTGTTCACACTAGGAACAGCAGTTTGAGCAGTCAAAATAGTCTCTTTTTAGAGAGTTTTTAGGGTTTTGACTATTATACTTTGTATTATACTTTTTCTTGCTATCGCCATCAGAACCATATAGGATATAGGGTTCTGGTTTTTCAAAATCAGTAAAGTCGTACTTTTAATCCGTTGGTCGCGAGTTCGAATCTCGCCCGACCCACCATCGTTTTACATTGCGCAAACTTACACTTGCGTTTTGCGTCAGCAGTTCAGCACAATGCGCAATACAGTGCGCACATTTGTCCCACGCTGTTTAGTTTAGTGCTGTGAAAAATCTCACACATCTAAAACTAATACACACAGCAGAAAACACCTCTCCCACTGAAACAAGCAAAATAGTTGCGTCACACGTTACAAGTGTGCCGACAGTGATTTACTTGCGTGACGGCGAAGTTGTTATATACCGCAGAAAAACATCACCACTGTATCAATGTCGCTACAAGTTAGCAGATGGAACTTGGCATCGTGTAAGCACACGCAAAGCAAGTGTAGAAAATGCCGTGCGTGTTGCGTGCGAAATGTATGACGAAGCACGGTTTAGACAACGACTGGGTTTAACACACACAACACACAGCTTCGCACAAATAGCGCACGAAACACTGAAAGAGTTACAACAGCAGATTGATTTACGCAACGGCAGAACAAGTTACAACGACTACATCACTTGTATTGAAAAATACTTCCTGCCTTATTTCGCAGAAACACGAATGGAAGATATAACGCACAAAGATGTGATTGATTTTGAGATGTGGCGCAACAGACAAATGAACAGAACGCCGAAAGCATCAACACTCAACAACTTCGCAAGTGCGTGGAACAAGCTGATAAGCGTTGCGGTAGTGCGTGGCTGGTTGAGTGCGAACGCAACAATACCAAAACTAACGACATTAGGTGAGAAAAGCAAACCACGACCTGCGTTTAGTAGAAACGAGATTGACTACTTGTTGGAGTATATGAAAACTTGGCAGACAGGTGGAGTGTCGCAAGTTGAAAAACAGATAAGACCGTTAGTGCGTGATTATGTTGAAGTGTTGTTATACACAGGAATACGACACGGCACAGAAGCAATGAATATATGCTGGAACAATATTGAGTGGCACACAGACAAAGGTGTGCGCTATGTGCGTATATGGGTAAGTGGTAAAACAGGCGGACGCTGGTTGATAGCGAAACACAATGTAATAGATGCGCTGAAACGACTACACGCACGACAAGCAGACATCAGCAGTATTCCGTTTGATGACATATTTGTGTCACGCATAAAGCATAAAGTGTTTAGGTTTAGTAACAACTATCAACCGCCAGACTTCGGTGGAACATTTAGACGACTAATGCGTGACTGCGGACTGTTGAAGAATGCGCAGAATGAAACACGCACGCTATACAGTTTGCGACATACATATGCGACGCTGGAACTGTTAGAGAATGGGACAGACATACATACGCTTGCGAAACAGATGGGAAATAGCGCACTAATGATTGAACAGCACTACAGCAAGCTCACAGCAACAATGGCGGCTGATAGATTAGCGTAACCCCTAACTGTTATATTTTAATAAGCGTATTGATTCTGAAATATATAAGTGTAAGATTGAGAACATAACACTTCAATGGAATCGGAATGAAAAAAATAATAATGTTATTGACTGTCTTGGGCGCACTATCAGGGTGTATGTCGCCACGCATCGAAACAAGCTCAACTACATTCCAAGGCGAAGGACACGCACAAAGAGACACAATATCAGTTATGCCGATTGATAAAACACAAGAAGGTTCTCTTGAGTTCAAAACAGTGAGTGACTACTTGTTAGGTAAGTTTGCGGAAAAAGGTTACATACCTTCAAAAAATAAAGATACAAAGTTTGTAGCATTCGTTACATACGGGATGGACAACGGAAAAACTTCAATGTCATCTGTTCCACTGTTCGGACAAACTGGTGGTGGAACAAGTTATAGCTCGGGAACGGTATCAAGCGGAACAAGAACGGGGAGTTACAGCGGAACAACCACAACAATGCCGACATATGGAATGATAGGTGCTATGTCATACGATGTAACTACATATAAGCGTGTAGTAAATATCGACATCTTCAGAAAAAATGCCAATCAAGAGCCGACAAAAGTTTATGAAATAAAAGGAGTAAGCACAGGCAGTTGCGGGAATATAAACTCAGTTTTGTTCAGCATTATTGATGGAATATTCCAAAACTTCCCAGGTGAAAACGGTAAAACGAAAACAGTTATAGTGCCGTGGACTGGATCGTGCTAAAGAACTATTCTAAACACGCACTTGTGATAATCATATCAATATGCGGTATTGATGCGAACGCACAAAAAACAGTTGAGCCCGAAACATTAGCTATGGGGTTTTACTATAAATGTGTTGATGATTACGCAAAAAGACTTGCGCCGACTAAAGAACTTCCAGCAGATATAGCGGACGCAAGCCTGTCGCAATGCGCTGAAAAACGAGAAGGTGTAAAAGTTGTATTGATGAATACTCCAGCAGGTAAGAATGTAAGCACAAAGTTTTTAGATGATTTAATGATAAAG
>Ga0364908_10488_pt1 | contig 9453 bp, 8 predicted proteins | sample ExccelJu500002D4_2_FD_206965 | JGI IMG/M metagenome (GOLD analysis project Ga0364908, IMG submission 206965) | Enriched cells from Trout Bog Lake Hypolimnion, Wisconsin, USA - BchlTB.July02.5000.02.D4 | ecosystem: Environmental > Aquatic > Freshwater > Lake > Hypolimnion/Profundal zone | place: USA...
ATATTGTATCGAACCAAAGTTTGATGGTGCCAGTATCTCTTTGATCTATGAAAACGATGCATTGGTTCGAGCAGCAACAAGAGGCGATGGTGTAGAGGGGGAAGATATCACCAACAACATTAAACAGATCCGTTCTATTCCATTATCAGCACCCTTCTCCGAATATGGCATTCAGCAAATTGAGATCCGAGGAGAAGTGATCATGAGCAAGAGGTCGTTTGCAAAATATAATGACTGGCTACAGGAACAAGGTTCATCTGCATTGGCCAATCCCCGCAATGCTGCGAGCGGGAGTTTGAGGATGAAAGACCCCAAAGAAGTAGCGAGAAGGGGCTTGGAAGCATTCTTATATCACGTTAGTTATTATGTGAGTCGGGAGATGGGAGTCGGGAATCGGGAGTCGGGAGTCGGGAGTTTAGGAACTCGCGATTTACGACTCACGACTCACGATTCTTCCCTACAAATGCTTTGGGAATGCGGCTTTCGTTCTCCTCAAAAAGAAAAATTAGTAGTGCATGGAATTGAAGAAGTGATCAAACATGTGCATGATTTTGAAGAGATGCGTGATACATTGCCCTATGAGATCGATGGCATGGTAGTGAAAGTGAATGATTTTGCATTGCAGGATAAAATGGGCATGACCACCCATCACCCGCGCTGGGCCATTGCATTTAAATTTAAAGCAAGACAAGCCACTACAAAATTGCGGGCCGTTGAATTTCAGGTAGGAAGAACAGGGGCCGTTACACCTGTTGCAAAACTAGATCCGGTGTTTATCGGTGGTGTAACTGTATCCAGTATTTCTGTTCACAATGAAGAATACATCAAAGAGAAAGACCTCAAAATAGGCGATAGGGTTTTGATAGAACGTGCCGGAGATGTAATCCCGCAAATCGTAAAATCATTACCTGAATTACGAGATGGCACAGAAACAGATATTCTATTTCCAACCCATTGTCCTGTTTGTAACAGTAAATTATTCAAGGAAGAAACGGAAGCTGTTTGGCGTTGCATCAATATTGAATGCGAAGCTCAGGTGATGGAACGCATCATTCATTTTGTAAGCAAAGATGCCATGGACATCAAAAGCTTTGGGGAGGCCAATGTCAGAAAGTTTTATGAGCTGAATCTGTTGAAAGATATTCCCGGGGTGTATCGTTTGAGTTTTGATTCGATCGGTACACTCGAAGGCTTTGGTAAAAAATCAATGGATAATTTACAGGCCGCCATTGAAGCATCTAAACAACAACCCCTGCATCGTTTGATCTATGCATTGGGTATCCGATTTGTTGGTGAGACCACTGCAAAGACCTTGGCAAATGCGATCGAAGATCTATTCGACCTGCGGGAAAAATCAGAAGAAGAATTACAACAATTGGAAGACGTTGGTGTTAAAGTAGCACAAAGTGTTTTCCAATTCTTCCATAATCAGCAGAACATAGACATGCTGAATGAGCTGAAAGAACTGGGATTGCAATTCAAAAATGAAAAGCGTGAAACTATTGCAGCCGGTGGATTGGCTGGGCAAACATTTTTATTTACCGGAACACTCGCTAAATTAAAACGCAGCGAGGCCGAAGCTATGGCCGAAGAACAGGGCGGAAAGATCGTAAGCGGTGTGAGTGCAAAATTAAATTATCTGGTAGTCGGTGAAGATGCCGGAAGTAAACTGGAAAAGGCCAAGAAAATAAATACAATAAAGATCATTACAGAAGATGAATTTCTTCAATTAGTCAATCAATAAAATAATATGTTACAAGCATCGACGATCAAATTCTTAAAGGACCTGAAGAAAAATAACAGTAAGGAATGGTTTGATAAAAACAGAAAGTCCTATGAAGCAGCGAAAGAAGATTTTGCTGCCTTGGTGAATACTGTGATCCTGCAATTCGGAAAAAAAGATGCAGGCATTGCAACATTAACAGCAAAAGATTGCATGTTCAGGATCAATCGGGATGTGCGTTTCAGTAAAGACAAGAGTCCGTATAAAACCAATATGGGCGCTTCTTTCAGTAAGGGCGGCAAAAAAGCGATTGTAGCAGGCTATTATTTTCATTGCGAACCCGGACGTGCTTTTGTAGGCGGTGGATTATGGATGCCCGATGCTGATGTAGTGAAGAAAGTAAGACAGGAAATTGATTATTGTTTTGATGAATTTTCGAAGATCATCAAGAACAAAAAATTTACAGCACAGTATAAAGGTTTGGAAATATCTGATGAAACATCTTTGACGCGCGAACCAAAGGGTTATGAAAAAGATAATCCTGCCATTCAATACATCAAATTAAAAAGTTGGTTAGCCATGTCAACATTAACCGATGCTGATCTTACAGATAAAAATTTAGCTAAGAAAATTATTGTAGCATTTGAAGCATTGCAACCTTTCATTGAATTTTTGAACAGAGGTATTGAGGGATGATTAATCTTTCAAATAATTAAAAGCTTTTCCTATCGCATCGATCACATCTGTTGCCAGCAGGCTTTCTGTAGATTGGTTTTCCAGGGCAAGATCTGCTGCCAGTCCGTGTAAATAAACGCCGAGTAATGCTGCCTGCAATGGGGAATAGTGTTGCGCAAGCAAAGAACTGATCATTCCTGTAAGAACATCACCGCTTCCGGCTTTGGCCAGACCGGCATTACCCGTGTTATTGAAATATCCTTTACCCTCCGCAGCGATCAATGTATAATGTCCTTTTAAAATAATAATGAAAGAATATTGAGCCGATAGTTCAATGGCTTTATGCAATCGCTCAAAATCATTTTCACAAACACCAAACATTCTTTCAAATTCTTTAGGGTGCGGAGTCAGTATAGAATGCTTTGGGATGAGTTGTAATAGGTTCTTATTTTCTGAAATGATATTTAAAGCATCAGCATCGATCACAACAGGTTTCCCAAATTCTTCCAATACAAGCGGGAGGATTATTTTTTCCTGTTTCTCAGTTCCTATACCCGGGCCAATTCCAATTGCAGAATACTGATGGTATGCAATTTCATCGGCTCTGTTGGTCGTCATTGCTTCGGGTAGGAATGTATTGAGAGTTGATTGGTCAGCTTCCGGAATATTAACGGTCACTAATCCTGCACCCGATCTTAAACATGCTTTGGCTGCCAATAATGCAGCACCCATCTTTCCCTTATTTCCTGCGATCAGCAAAGCATGCCCATAATTTCCCTTATGGCTAAAATCATTACGTGGCCGAATGATCGAAGCCATTTGTTGTTGTGAAACGATCTCAAATCCTGTTTCGGCAGATCGCAGAAAATCGGGATGTAAACCAATATCCAATACATGCAGGTTTCCAAAATAATCTGCATTTTCAGCAAGCAAAAAACAAAGTTTCAATGATTGAAAAGTCAAAGTGTGCGTAGCACGAATGATAGGATTTCCTTTCGAACTCTTATCAATGCTCATGCCACTCGGAACATCAATAGAAATAACAGTGGCAGCAGAAAGATTAATATGATCTACAATTTCCTTACTTAATAATTGCAAAGGCCTGTTCAACCCAGAACCATACAAAGCATCAATTACAATATCTTCTTTTGAAACAAAAGGAATAAATTCTGTAGACTGAATAAAATAGATCTCGCTGGTAAGTTGATGTAATAAATGCAGGTTGATCTGAAAATCATCAGTGCCTCTTGCTCCAAATTCTAAAATATAGACAGAAATAGAATAATTCTTTTGAAGTAATAGTCTTGCGATGGCCAGTCCGTCGCCGCCATTGTTACCTTTTCCACAGAATATCTTCAGCTTCTTATCTGAGAAGTTATTTGCCGAGATCCAATCCACACAGCGTTCAGCTGCTCTTTCCATCAGATCGATGGATGTAATAGGTTCGTGCTGCATGGTAAATGCATCCCATTCCTGAATTTGCTGAGCAGATAATAATAGCACTGTTGAATTTTTAGTGTGTTCTAAATTCAACACAAAGTTAGACAAAGGAATAGCAGAATGAAGAAATCGGCTCTTTATTCTATTACCAATTTTCGTTGCAGATCTTCCAACGATACCCCCTTGGTTTCAGGGACCTTTGTAAGCACCCAAACCAATTGAAGGAGCATCATGAAAGCAAAGAATGCGAAAATGGGCCAGGGGTTCTCTTTGAATATCCCTTCATTCTTATCTAAAAATATAGGGGTGATCAAAGTGATTGTCGCGGCAAAGATCCAGTGTACACTGCTACCGAATGCCTGACCAAAAGCCCTAATCTTATTGGGGAATATTTCCGATATGAATACCCAGATAACTGCGCCTTGTCCAACTGCATGTGATGCGATAAAGAACAATAAGAAACACATCAGGAGCAATGAGCTTGCATGCGAATGAAAGCACCAGGCTACCATAGAAAGGCTGATGATATAGCCGATAGAACCAATGATCAGTAACTGTTTTCTTCCAACCCGGTCAATCAAATAAAGGCCAATAAAAGTGAAAACAAGGTTGATGCCACCGATTGCGATCGAATTGAATAAAGATTCTTTAGATGCCAATCCTGCTTTCTCCAAGATTTCCGGTGCATAGTACAAAATGAAATTAATGCCTGAGGCTTGATTAAAAAATGCGACCAGAAAAGCCAGCCATAATATCTTTTTGTATTTGATTTGAAAGAATGATTGTGATGAGGAGGAGTCAACTGCCTTATTATTTGCTTTGATCAATTCAATTTCTTCATCCACTTTCTCTTCACCAAGCATCAATAAAATCTCTCTTGCTCTGGCAGTCTCATTCTTTCTGGTAATTAACCAACGCGGGCTTTCGGGAACGGTCATTACCAATAATGTATACAGCAAGGAAGGAATGGCAAGTATTCCCAGCATCCATCGCCAATCATTGGTTCCACCAATTCCCTTTAAAAAATAATTGGAAAGAAATGCAACCAAAATACCAAACACAATATTGAATTGATACAGGCCAACTAATTTACCTCTATTCTTTGAAGTTGATATTTCAGAAATATAGGTTGGTATGGCAACGGAAGAGGCGCCGATCGCCAAACCGCCAATAAAACGAAAGAATGAAAATGTATAGGGATCAGGTGCTATACCTGTTACAAAAGAAGAAACTGTAAATAAAATCCCGATCCATATGAGCATTCTCTTTCTGCCGAAGATCTGTGTAGGAATACCACCAAACAAAGCGCCAACAACAGTTCCCCACAATGCCATTGACATGATGAAGAACCCATGAAACAAAGGTGATAAATGCCATAACGCTTTAATAGGAAGATTAGCGCCGGAAATTACGACTGTATCCAAACCAAAAAGAAGTCCGCCTAGACCAACAGCAATAGACCATAAGGCAAGTTTTCTGTTCATTTTATTTTAGTTAGGTGATAAAAGAAAAGTAATTTATGATTTTATTTCACTTCAAACACAATTGCTTCATAAGGCTTTAATTCTTTGTTCCTTGATGCAACCAAATAATTGGACAGTAAAACTTTGGCTTTAGTAAGGTCCGCAGTTGTTTTAAATGAGGTTTTCTCTTTTGTAAAGTTGAGAACGATCAATAATTTTTTACCCTCCAGTTCTCTGGTATAAGCAAATACGTTTGAATTGTCTTTATCGACCAATTCATATTTACCGTATACCAATACTTTATTTTGTTTGCGAAGCTGAATAGCTTTCCTAAAATAATTCAAACAGGAATTAGCATCTTTTTCTTCAACTTCTGCATTGATGGTTTTATAATTCGGGTTAACAGCCAACCAAGGATTACCATTACCGAAACCTGCATTAACACTGTTATTCCATTGATAGGGTGTTCGACCGTTATCTCTTCCGTTTTCTTTCAAGAAAGTCATAAACGTACTTGTATCTCCTTTAATGCTTTGTACATATTTATAACCATTCAATGCCGCTATGTCTTTGTAATCTTCAATCTTATCGAATCTAATATTCGTCATTCCCAACTCGTCACCATTATAATAAAAAGGAGTGCCGCGCATGGTCAATAAAAAGGTAGTCAACATTTTTGAAGAGACTTCTCTGTATTGAGGGTCATCATTACCAAAGCGGCTCACCAATCTAGCGTTATCGTGATTTGCCAGGAAAATACTTAACCATCCTTTGTTTTCAAAAGCACTGTCCCAATTAGAAAATATATTTTTCATCTTCAGCATACTATACTCCTTTGACCAACGCGAATCGATTGGATCAAATGCATATGCCAAATTCAACTCTTTGCGGTCAGCATCTACAAGATCATGTGCATCCTGAAAATTTCTTCCGGCACCTTCTGCAACACTCATCACATCATATTTACTCAAAACATCAGCATACATTTCTTTTAAATAACTGTGAATGGGTTCAACCATTGCATGATATTTTATAAAGTCTTTCGGATAATCTTCTTTTGGAAAAACAGGCCATGTTGTGTCTTTACAAGCAAATTGAAAAGCATCTAACCGAAATCCGTCTACTCCTTTCTTTGCCCAGAAACTCATCATATCAAAAACCTCTTTTCTTACTTGCGGGTTTTCCCAATTCAAATCGGGTTGCTTGATAGAAAAATAATGCAGATAATAGGCATTGGTCAAAGAATCGTATTTCCATGCATTACGATGAACGTCAAATTGACTGAAACGATAAGGCGGTTCGCCTTTTTCTGCAGGCCACCAATGATAATAATTTCTGTAAGGATTGGTTCTTGAACTACGGGATTGTTTAAACCATTCGTGTTCATCGCTGCTGTGATTCACTACCACATCCATCACGAACTTAATTCCTCGATCATGCATCCCTTTCAGCATCAGATCAAAATCCTGCATTGTGCCAAATTCTTTCATGATGTTCCGGTAATCACTGATGTCGTAGCCGTTGTCATCATTAGGTGAACTGTAGATAGGATTTAACCAAACCACATCAACTCCCAAGCTTTTGATATAATCTAATTTTGAGATGATCCCTTTCAAATCGCCAATGCCATCCCCGTCACTGTCTTTAAAACTGCGTGGATAGATCTGGTAAACCACAGCTTCTTTCCACCATTTTTCTTTACCCGATCTTGTTTGAGAAAAAGCATTCATGAAGATCCCCGAAAGTAAAAAACCGGCACAAATAAAGAATTTGATGCCGGGTCGTTTAGTATTAAGCATGCCGCTTGTTCTAAGGGTTAACAACAATTCGGTTGAATTGGTTGAAATAAATGTAGTTGAACTATTCATATAAAATGTTTAGTTATTTCCGAAATCGATTGCGGTAACGATGATTGTGGAAATAAACAATCCTTTATTCGCAACCTTGTTTATGTCTTGTGTCAATTAAATACTGGATCTTCCATTCGCCTGATAGTTTGACCAATGTAAAATCATCGGCGCCACAGTGCGAAAAAACATTATTGAAATAAAATTTATAGGGTGCCCAAACATTAGCCAATACAGCATCAATATGAATTCCATCAAATACAATTCTTTCATCCGCTGCGTTCTTTGGTAGTTTTCCGATACTGCTGATGAATTCCCCGAGGCTTTCATCCTTCACGGTTAGTTTTCCCTCTTTGTTGAAGCCTATTGATTGTATAATGGGGTTGGTTGTGAAACAAGATCTCAATAGAACCGTATCGGCATTTTTCATAGCCGTAAACATATTGTTGATGGTAGTTTTAACTAAATCCTGTTCAGTTTGTGCTTTAACGGAAGTAAAAAGAAGAAACAAGATAAAGGCAGATAGAATATTCTTCATCGTTATTTATTTGAAATGAAAAATACTCATTTTAATCAGCAATGAAAATAAAAAAGGAGATGAAAATCATCTCCTTATAAAATTCAGCTCCAAAGAAAATAAAGATTACAAGAGTCCTTTACTCAATAAATATTCTGCTATCTGCACTGCATTGGTTGCTGCGCCCTTACGTAGATTATCACTCACGATCCACATGTTTAGCGTCTTTGGTTGCGTTTCATCTCTACGCAATCTTCCTACAAACACTTCATCTTTCTCATGTGCCCATAATGGCATTGGATAGATCTGATTGGCATCATCATTTTGCACGATCACTCCGGGTGCTTTGCTTAAAAGATCCTTCACTTCACTCAGGACAAATTCATTTTCAAATTCAACATTCACACTTTCGCTGTGCCCGCCAACAACAGGGATACGAACGGTAGTTGCAGTAACACGAATCGAATCATCTTTCATGATCTTACATGTTTCTTTCACCATTTTAATTTCCTCTTTCGTGTATCCGTTGTCCAGGAATACATCGATCTGGGGAATCACATTCAGATCGATCGGATATTTATACGCCATTTCTCCTTCCACTTCTTTTCTTTCATTGAACAATTGATCAACAGCTTTCTTACCTGTTCCGGTAACACTTTGATAAGTGCTTACTACCACTCTTGTTATTTTGTATTTTTCATGCAAGGGCATCAATGCAACCACCATTTGGATCGTAGAACAGTTCGGATTGGCGATGATAAAATCATCGGCTGTCAATACATCTGCATTCACTTCCGGCACTACCAGTTTTTTTGTAGGATCCATTCTCCATGCAGAGGAATTATCGATCACTTTTATTCCTGCTGCTGCAAATTGCGGTGCCCACTCTAATGATGTACTTCCACCTGCAGAAAATATTGCTACTGCCGGCTTTGCTGCAATACCGTCGGCCATGCTTACCACCTTATATTTCTTTCCTTTGAATTCTACTTCCTTACCCACTGATCTTTCGGATGCAACGGGAACCAATTCCGTTACCGGAAAATTTCTTTCTGCCAATACCTGTAACATTTTTGAGCCTACTAAACCGGTAGCTCCAACAACGGCCACTTTCATTTTGTTTTGTTTTTAATGATGAAATGATTTTTATGTTTAAACTTTTGTAATTCTATTTAACAAATACTTCAACTTTTCCTTCCCCCCTTCAGGGTTTGGGTAAAAAAAAACCTTCCCGTTTCGGAGAAGGCCTTCAGTTAGTTATGGTTGTGATACATAAAACATTAAGCGTCTTCTCCTGTAGAGCCGATCTTCTTTATGTTCTTTGTATGTTTCATTGAATTATTCATTGCGGTGCGAAAATAGAATCAATTTGATTTGTTGCAAAATTTATTTCTATTCGCTCAGGTCAATATCAAAATTCACCAATTGAACGAATTCTTTCAAACGTTCGTCCATATCGGTTTTAGTGATCTCTCTTAAGCGCTCTGTTCCAAACTTTTCCACGCAAAAACTTGCCATGGCACTACCTACAATGATGGCGGTTTTCATGTTCTCGAAAGAAATGTCTTTGGTTTTTGCAATATGCCCAATAAAGCCGCCTGCAAAAGTATCTCCGGCGCCTGTTGGGTCAAATACTTCTTCCAAAGGCAATGCCGGTGCAAAGAAGACCTTACCCTCATGAAATAATAATGCGCCGTGCTCCCCTTTTTTAATGATGAGATATTTAGGCCCCATTTTCAAAATGGTTTTTGCTGCACGCACCAAAGAAAAATCACCACTCAATTGTCT
>Ga0364908_10543_pt1 | contig 9432 bp, 7 predicted proteins | sample ExccelJu500002D4_2_FD_206965 | JGI IMG/M metagenome (GOLD analysis project Ga0364908, IMG submission 206965) | Enriched cells from Trout Bog Lake Hypolimnion, Wisconsin, USA - BchlTB.July02.5000.02.D4 | ecosystem: Environmental > Aquatic > Freshwater > Lake > Hypolimnion/Profundal zone | place: USA...
TGACAGTGATATAACTGAGAAGTCCGGAAAAAAGGTGACTATTCTTGAACAACAGTTCGATCTTCCTCCTGATTCGGCCAAACCATCCTGCTTTTGGTGGTGGTTTAACAGTTTGGTGGACAAACAGGGGATCACCCGCGATTTGGAGGAGTTCAGGAAGAAAGGAATGGGTGGAGTTACCCTGGTATGCTCCGGGAATGACTATGGAGTTGCTGAAATGCCCAGGGGACCGGTTTTCCTTTCTCCTCAATGGCTTGAACTTTACAGGTATGCCCTTCAGGAAGCAGCACGGCTGGGACTGGAGGTTGGTGTCAATTTTGGAGGAGGAGGATGGTCCATGGGTGGATCCTGGATCCCCCCCGAGTTGAATTCCCGTTGGTTTGTCCAGTCTGAACTTTCAGTTTCCGGTCCACAGCTATTTTCAGGAAAATTGCCTGTTCCGGATCCCCGCACCGGTTATAAAGCCCCCTATTATGGAAATGTTACACATTACATGACCTGGTCAAAAGATAAAATGGACTTTCGTTTGAATTCAATCGTTGCTTTTCGGGAACCTGAAGGTCACAGGGCCGGAATTGGAGAAGAGCGTTTGAAATTACTGGACGCGAAAAGTAACCGGCTCGATGGTCCCTATAATGTCCCTGCATCTGAAGTGATGGGAGTGCCACTGAAACCGTGGAAAGAGTATCCTGACGATACGCCAATAGCAAAAAACGGGGTAATCGATTTAACCTCGAAAGTAAAAAGCGATGGAACGTTGAACTGGGACGTTCCGCCCGGACAATGGACCATTATTTCTACAGGACATGTGGCAACCGGGGCTGATGTTAGATGTGTACTTCCTGAAGTGGGATATGTACTGGAGGTAGACTGGCTGAGCCGTAAGGCTACAGACTTCCATTTTAAAAATCTCGGTGAACTACTTGTGAAAGAAGCAGGACCGCTTGCCGGAAAAACGCTGAAATATTTTGTGACTGATAGTTTTGAAGATGGGTATCCAAACTGGACAGATGATTTTTTAAAAGAATTCAGGAAATACAGGGGTTACGATCCAACTCCCTATTTGCCAGTCTTTGCCGGCAGAATTGTAGGAAATGCAGAAATCTCGGACCGGTTTCTTTACGATTACCGGAAAACAGTGGCAGATTGTTTTGCAGATAACAGCTTTGGACGACTCGCAGAGTTAACCCACCCTTACGGTGTAAAAATTCAGTGTGAAGCTGCCGGGCCAAGCTGGTCAGGTACTGTTTGTATGGATGGGTTAAAGAATCTGGGTCGTTGCGATAACCCGATGGGTGAGTTCTGGAACGAGCCCCAGGGAGTGGTAAGAGATGGCCAGAATCTGGTCGGAAAACAAACTGCCACTGCATCACATGTTTACGGGAAAAGAACGGCATCCGCTGAAGCTTTTACGGGGGGAAAGCACTGGCAGCAATCGCCGGGTATCCTTAAACCAATTGCTGACAGGGCATTCTGTGAAGGGATTAACCGGTTTGTTTTTCATACCATGACTTCAACCCGCCCCAAAGACGGACTTCCAGGATATGAATATGGCGCAGGAACCCATTTTAATCCCAATGTTACCTGGTGGCAGCAAGCAGCAGAGCCATGGCTAAAATATGTAAATCGCTGCCAGGCATTATTGCAGAGGGGGTTGTTTGTTGGAGACGTCCTTTATTACAATGGGGATTGGGCTCCGAATTTTGTGGATATTAAACATACTGACCCGTCTTTGGGAAAGGGTTATGATTACGATGTTTGCAATACGGAGGTGTTGCTGACACGGTTAAGTGTTAAAAACGGGAAAATTGTTTTGCCCGACGGCATGAGCTATCAACTGCTTTCATTACCCGACATAAAAACCATGCCGGTTGAGGTCATTGATAAAATAAAGGATCTGGTTGAAGCGGGAGCAACAGTTGTGGGCCCAAAACCTGAGCGGGATCCCGGATTGCTCAATTTTCCCGAAAGTGATGAACATGTCAGAAAAATTGCCGGAGATTTATGGGGAAATATCGATGGTGTTACTGTAAAAGAGAGAAATGCGGGTCACGGACGGGTAATAACGGGCAAATCATTACGTGATATTTTGATGTCTGATGGTATACTTCCTGATTTTAAGGCTGTTAGTCCGGATACTTCCACATTTATTGATTTTATCCACCGTACAACACCTGAAGCTGAGTTGTACTTTTTAGCAAACAGGAAAGAGAAGACTGAGATAATTAATGGCATCTTCCGGGTACAGGACCGTAAGCCAGAACTGTGGGATCCCGTTAGCGGAAAGAGGTGGGCACTTCCAGAGTTTCAGATCAAGAACGGGCGAACTACTATCCCGATAGAGTTCAAACCCTATGAATCAATGTTTATCATATTTCCTAAAAAAAGCTCCCTAACTTTAAAAAAAGAGTCGAAAAACATTATAAACCTAATACCAGTCTGTGAACTTACTGGTCCATGGGAAGTAAAATTCGATAAAGAATGGTTGTATCCGTCTGACGGCCTTAGCCCTGAACAGTTCACCGGAAGGTTTACGTTCAATGAATTGGAAGATTGGACAATCCGGAGTGAGGATGCTTTGCGTCATTACAGTGGAACAGCTTTATATTCAAAAATTTTTAATGTTTCAAATTTATCGGTTCCCGGTTTTAAAGGTCTAATTCTGGATCTTGGCACTGTCAGGGAGAGCGCGAGGGTGCGTCTGAACGGGAAAGATCTTGGCGTGGTTTGGTGTTTTCCATGGTGGGTGGATGTATCTTCAGCTGTGAAAAGCGGAGAGAACAGGCTTGAAATTGAAGTTGTCAATCTTTGGCCTAACCGCCTGATTGGTGATGCATCATTACCTTTGGAAAAAAGGAAAACCCATACAAATGTAATCTCCTATCAACCGGACTCACCTCTTTTACCTTCCGGACTGATTGGTCCGGTCAGGCTAATGACGAAATAAAATCAAAATAGTATGATGAGAAATTTCAGAAGATTAACACTTTTGGCATCCACACTGGCGTTTGCCGCAATAAATGGTCATGAATCAACAGCCTGGAATAATGGTCATGGCAGAAACAGCAGCGGTGTATCTATTGTTTCCTCAAATGATGGGTTAACCCAGGATGTGGAGCCCTCCACCAAGAGTCTTGCGTTTCAGAAAATGCATTTGGGTATGTTCATCCACTATACCTATGCCGGAAAACCATACCAGTGGGGTTCAACAATGTGGGCTGACACCTCAAAAGTTAAGAGTCTCGATGAACTGGCTGATAACCTTGATGTTAATGATATAGCTGAAACAGCTGCATCAATGAGGGCTCAGTATGTTGTCTTTACCCCTTTTCATGCCAATATGATGGTGCTTTATCCAAGTGAATCACTGAACCGTCATTTGCCTGGCCACTGCTCAAAACGTGATGTAATCCAGGATCTTATAAATGCCTTGAAGAGAAAAAATATTCGCCTGTTGCTTTACTTTCATCCGAGTGACGGACACGATCTGTCCAAATCAGACCAGGAACGGGTAGGGTGGAATAACGGTGCACCCTATACACGCTGGAACGATTTTATAAACGGATTTTTGGGCGAATTGGTAACCAAATATGGAAAAGATATCTCAGGATATTTTATAGACGGAGGTCTTCCTGAGCAGGTTGATGCAGCACGGTTACGAAAAACGATCATAGACCGTTACCCTGATTCATGGATCATTCAAAACAGTGGCAACAATCCTTTATTGGCTGACTTTTCAGCCAGGGAAGATAATATGGTTCCCCCATTTCCGGCAACAAGCTGGGTAAGGTGCCAGCGAATCAGCGGAGAGTGGTGGGCAAAAATTAATAATGTCATGTTTAATCCTGAAATGGCTTACCGTTATACGATACTCCAGGCTGCCGTAAGTAACAGATTAGGGGGAGGAACCTGCTGGTCTTTTGGCCCGCATCCCGGTGGCCGGTGGGAACCTGGTGTCCGTTCTTTTTGTAAGGATTTAGGCCATTTTACAGACAAGGCTGGCGAATCTCTTTTCGGAACCCTGCCTGGCAAGGCGTACAGGACTAAAGAGGGTCAACCGTTGTTAGGTACTCAATTCGTTGCAACGGAATCCCCTGATGGCAATAAAACGTACCTGCATGTTCTTTTACCGCCGAAAGGGCAACGATTGGAAATTCCGTCGCCGACAGATAAACGACATTTCAGTTCTGCCCGTTTATTCTCCAATAATCATAAAATTGAACTAGAACAAACGGAAACAGCTGTTTATCTTACTCTTATATCATCTGATCGATGGGATGACCTTGATACAATTGTTGTTTTGGAATAAATCAATATATTCAGGGTAAGACCGATTGGGAAGGATGGTTGATATTGAAAATCTCAGGTGGAATTCTTCATATTTGAAGGAATAAAAAAAAGAGCCAAAACAGTAGTTTTAGCTCCTTTAAGTTTACCCCAAACTAAAATAGCGCTGCAATTCTACCTCTCAATCGTCTGTCCATGGATTTTTAATAAAGGTGTTTATATGAATCCAAATCCGGCTAAAAGCGAAGACGCTTATTGTGAGTGGTCGCAATTCGGAAAACCCGGCTTACCCTAACCAGTGGTCAGAGAGCTGGGGAGTACTGTAAGGAAAAACCGATTGAATGTGCAGTTTGATATTTCGAAACTGGCTGTCATAGGTTAATAACTTCTTATTTATCAGTGATTCCAAAGCTTTACAGATTTGTTCCTCAGTGTATTTCCGCTTGACATGACTCTTAAAGAAATCCTTAAAAGAAAAAATGGAAGGCGATGACAGAATAGCCTCATAGAGTTCAGATTCCAGTTCAGTAACATCATGTAAATGGAATAGTTTATCGACTGAAACGGTTCCTTGTGGTAGTGAATTTAAATTTTCCATATGCCTAACGATTTAAATAAAATTCATCAGGTGCAAGATAGACTCAGCTTATTTAAAATCTCTCTAACAAATAGTAAAGATTGTTAATTAAATTTTGTCAGTTTATTTAGAACATCAAGGATTGGAAGTGCACCATTTATAATCAAAATCGGGCTTAGGGGGCCGTTATCCAGTGGATTTGACGGCTAAATTCATCACATGAGGTCGCGACATACCGATGACTGAAAATTAAACTGAAGATCCAACTGATGAGTTTGTATTTAGTGATGGTGACCGGAAGATTCCATAAAAAATGGTGGAGTGGTGGATAAATTGGATTATTTTCCGATACAAAAAGTATTTAATACTAATAATAAGATAGTTACAAAAATAAGGTACAAATAAGGTACGGAGTTGTCTAAATATTGTACTTTTGGTTAAGTTTCACGAAGGTTTTAAGCCTCCCAAACAGTATTATAATAGAGCTGAAATTTACCATTTTTTCTCGTTTGGCTGGTCTTTAAATCTAAAAAGTTTGTCAAAAGTATAATTAAATATATCACCTCCTTTTTGCTTAAAAGTTTCTTTAAATTTTGTTTTATTCGTTTTAATGGCAAAATCTTCAATATTTATTCTTTTATCCTTTTTGAATAAGGGATCAGTTTCTTTCCAAATCATTACAATATTAGTTGCTGTAACTCTGTATGCCCCGTCCTTAAAATCAATACTTATAAAGCAATTTGGTTCACTTGATCTTAAATATATTGGCATTGTCAAAAGAGTGTAGCCAGCTCCTTTATAATCCATTACAATATGATTTAAATTGCCTCTTATTTTATTTTCTCTTACATCAATATTGTTTAATAAATCTGAATCTTTAACTTTTCCTATCAATTGATCAAAGCTAAGCTTAGTATCAAAAATCCTTTGCCAATAAACAGCACCATTTGAATATTTAAAATTAAATGTTGAATCTTGAATCCCTTCCTTATTTTGACTTACTGCCGGAAGTGTAACTAAGAGCAAAACACAAATAAAGATTGTTTTCATGGTATAAATTTTAGGTTTAAGATTATGTAAATATACATACAAGGATTCAAGGTAGTACATTATTAATCAATGATCTACTTTCTAAATTTTTCAATATCAAAACCATTATTAAGTTTATATCCGCAATTAAAACAATCCTTTGCAGCTGGTTTATTTAGAAAAGAACAAGACGGGCATTTTTTAGGCATTGGTTTATTGTTTGGCTTTTCGTCTTCGTCTTCACTTTTAACTGTTGATCTGCAATGTTTGCAAATTATTGCTTCCAGCTTAATTGACTCGCCGCAAAAGGGACATTTCTTTGTATTTCCCGAAATTCGCTGTTGCCCTTCTTCGTTTGTTCCCATTGCAAGGGCAATAATAATTCCAATTGGCCCCAGAATCAGTCCTAATATAAAACCCCCGCACCCGTCATTCCCTTTGTTCTTTGCAATCATTGAGGCAATAATTCCACAACAAAACCATATTAATACGTAAATTTCCATATTGTAAACTTTGTTATTAATTATAATTCTGATTTAAATTTTTAAAGCCTATTCACTTTAAATAGTTGGGATGGTAAAAAACAAATTTACGAAATAGGGATTTAATAAAATGTGCTTTATAATTATAATTTATTGATTTTGGTTTTTTTTTATTTTCATCTTATCAGCAACCTTTCAATTGTGCGCGCTGGTATGCTTTCTGCAAACATTAATTGCCTTTTCAGTTGCAAATATTTCTTGGTAGGTTTACCAGCATATTGTTTCTTGAAATGCTTTTTATAAAGTTGGTCATACAGCTTATCAGTTCCAAAATAGCCCCCCAGTATCTTATCCAGTTCCCTGCTCTTTTTACTTTGCGTCTGCTTTTCATACATGCAACCCTTAAAGGCTGAACGGTGGTAAAAGTACCGATCAACTAAATACAGCTTTTTGCAACGTTTGCCAGTAAGAGGGCAAACAAAAAACCATACAACCCCCTTACCTAAGTTTGAAGGTAATGAAACTAACGGAACTATGTAATTAATCGGAATCTTATTGCAGCTGTAAACCAATTCAAGGTAAGGGTTTTCATGGTATGTGTTTACCTTAATGGAAATATTGCCTGATTGCTCCCCGTTTCTGCTCCAAATTACTGAACCGCCTTTGAATCCGTCCGGCTCTAAATATTTATAGGTTTTCAAAAATGCAATGCTTAACGTTTTAACTTCATCGTATAAAGTCGGGAAAGTGTGAGGTTTTGGCATCTTGAATTTATTTTGAAATATAACCTAAATTATTAAAGAACATTACCAGTTAATCTTGTGTTCGTCGGGTTCCCCCTGTGCGTGGCTGACACTTTCAACTTTTGGAAACACAAAAGGCATAAGTTTGCAAAGTATGTTCAGCCGTTCTTTGGGTTCCAATGTTTCAAGGACTTCCGGCAGCCTTTCAATTTCTTTTTGCATCGTTTCTTTGAGGGTTTGCCGAATGTTTTTTGTTAGTGATTTTTCCTGCTGGCTTTCAGCCTTCAACTTATCCCTGTGACTTTTCAGCAAATCTTCAATGGGTTTCATATCAAAATCAAATTCAGATTGTTCCAAATATTTGCAAAGCCAATCAAAAATAAATAGCCTTTGGGCTGGGTTTGGATTTTGCTTGTCCAGTTGCCCCGTAAATAATTTGACTGCCTTAAATGGGTGTTCAAAGTGCTGTAAAAGAACCTCAACGGAATTACTGAACAGTTGTAAAGGTGTTTCAGGACTTTCAAAACGTCCCTGCTGTGATTGTTCGCAAAGCATTTCAAAGGCGAATTTGTTCCAATGGTCGTTTTCTGTTTCAAAGTAGCTTTCAATAGCCTCAATCTCTTTTTGTTTCATGGTAAAATATTTATCTATTTATCGGGCAAAATCGCCCTGTTTTATTAATTGTTTTGTGTGTAAAAGGGTATTGAATCAACAAAGGTTAAAGTATCTGATAAGACCATTGAAGGCAATAAATGAATACTTTTTAACCAGTGTGTTGGCTCCATTACTGGGTTAATAGTTTCCGGTGCCGGATTAATTTCGATTTGCTTTATTTCACGTTTGAGAAGGTAGTCTGCAATGTCCAAACCCTTTAACCGTTCCTTGTCGGTTGCTTTATTTTCGAGTAAGTCGGAAATATCAAACTGTGTTCCTGGGATCCGTTCGGTTAACTCTTTTGCCTTTGCCTTCCATTTCTCGAACCCGTTTAAATCAGGAAATAAAGCAACCTTTCTACCTGCCAGTACAAGGCATTTTTCAACACTTAAATTAGTGAGTGAACCAACGGCTAACCAAAGGAACTGAGGCAAATAAACGCTGCTTATAATGGCTGTTTTCTCGCTTTCTACAAGTGCAACGGGCTTTGTTTTATCAATTAAAAGATGTTCGCCAAATAAGCATTGTTTTAACTCAAATTCAGGCTGTTCTATTAACTTATGTACCCAGTGGATATGGTTGAAAGGTTGCTTAACCCGTTTGCCGGTGAACTCATCGTAAAGCATTATTTTACCTGTTCTGACCTTCCCTTTTTTATCAATCTGCCAAAAGACAGTTGCCCCGTTCCAATGCTTTGATGTGGCAATGAAATACCGGCTTATCAATTCGCTGGCAACCTCAACCCCGAACTGGTCAATAATGAACTTTACAAAATGGTTATTTTCGTGTCCCTTCAGGCTGGCTTTAAAGACTTCAACCGGAATAAATGAAACCGGCTTTGGTTGAGGTGTAAAGGCTTTCGGTGTCGGGTATGCTTTGGGCTGGGTTGTATCAAATGAAATATGGTTATCCTGAAAGTATTGTTTCGGGGTGTAATGGTGTCCGCAATTACTTTCACGGTTGCACCTGCCAACAGTGGGGTGTATGTGTTCGCCTGTTTCCGTGTCAATGTAAAGCGAAAAAGTTTTATCCCTATGCTGGCAACTGGGACAATGTGAACGGGTGTTCATTCCCTTGTACGGCTGTAAAATGTATCTGTGTTCGTTCATCTTTTTACTTTTAGTGTAACAGCTGTAACACTTGTAACAGGGTGTTACAGCTGTTACAGGGTGTTACAGTCCTTTAATATTCGGCTAACTTTCATGTGAGAAATACCCAGTTCAGCCCCTATTTCTCTAAGGCTTCGCCCTTTCTGCTTTAAGTCGCTTACTTTATCATTGAGGTTTTCCTTATCCTTTTCGGTGTGTTGTTTCAGGTGCTCCCATTCCTTACCAAAATTCACAAACTCAAAAAGCAAAAAGTTGAAAGGTTTATCTATTTGGCAAACACAAACGTTATCAGCATCATAAATTTGTTCCGTGTTCCGCTGCTTAATCTGTTTAAGGTACCTTAAATTTTTATCTGAATGGCTTTCACCAATAGAAAAGGAACTGTCACAAAAGTTAATCAGCATCTTACTGCCTTGCAAATCATTTCGGGTAATTGGTTTTGATAAGTCCCTTTTCGGAGTGTGTGCAAGAGCTAAAATAGAAAGCCCATATTTGTTTTTTAACGCTTTTAAATGCTTCATCAATGGCAAAGCATCTTTAGCCTTTTCCGT
>Ga0364908_10548_pt1 | contig 9384 bp, 6 predicted proteins | sample ExccelJu500002D4_2_FD_206965 | JGI IMG/M metagenome (GOLD analysis project Ga0364908, IMG submission 206965) | Enriched cells from Trout Bog Lake Hypolimnion, Wisconsin, USA - BchlTB.July02.5000.02.D4 | ecosystem: Environmental > Aquatic > Freshwater > Lake > Hypolimnion/Profundal zone | place: USA...
CTTTCTAAAGGGCATACTGCTCGGCTTCGCCATTGCCGCTCCTGTAGGCCCTATTGGCATCTTATGCATCCGGAGAACGGTGCAATATGGCCGCTTCTCCGGACTCTTTTCGGGCCTCGGAGCAGCTACCGCCGACACGATTTACGCCGGCATCGCGGCCTTTGGCTTAAATTTTGCCTCCTCCCTCCTTATCGCCGGACAATTTTGGCTACAGCTCTTAGGGGGCCTTTTTTTGCTCTATTTGGGATACAAGACATTTTACGCTAAGATCCAAGGCGAAGAGAGGGCGGTGTCGCACACTACCTTGATCAGCGACTTTTTCTCTACCTTCTTATTGACCCTCACGAACCCGGCAACCATTTTCTCCTTTGTCGCCGTCTTTGCCGCACTTGGACTCCACACCACCGAAGAGGAAAAGATTGGGGCAGACGCCCTTCTTCTTGTCGTGGGGGTCTTTTTAGGCTCCGGGGCGTGGTGGCTCTCTTTAAGCGAAGGCATTACACTTTTTCGCAAACGATTCAGCTACAAGCGCATGTTGTGGATCAACCGCATCGCTGGCGCCCTGATCGCCGTTTTTGGAGCGGTCGCCCTTCTCTCTGCCCTTGCCTCGCTGGTTGTGCCTCTATACTGCTTCCTCCTGAAAGGCACCTAGATTTTTGTTTAAAATAGATCGTCAAGTAGCACTTCGCTATGGACAAGCTCGCTGAAATATTTATTCCTCTGCAAGCCAAACGGTGAGATCAGCGTTAGGAAAAGAGTCTTGTGCGTCTTCGTCTGCTCGCGAAAGAGCGCCACTTTACGCTGGAGATTTTCCGCATAGTCACGGTCGATCGTGAAGAGAGAATGACAAAATTTAATTTCACAGAGGTTAATGCAGTCGTCTTTGCGGTCGATTACCAGATCAATCTCGCACCCTCTCTCTGAAGGATCTTTTGGTCGATAGGACCATTGAGACTCAAAACTGAGCACAGAGGAGATACCAAGTGCCTCTTTAATCTGTGCAATATGCTTAAAGCAGATACTCTCAAAGGCAAGCCCAGACCAGCTCTTCCACTTGGCATCACTTTGCATCTTTAACCAATAGTCTTTCGCATTGCCCTGTAAGAGACCTCCTTTGACTCTCTCGACCCACGTCAAATAGAAAATAGAATAGTCGTCGACAAGCCACCATTTTTTGTCTTTGGTCACCTTCTGAAACTCTTGTCGTCCAACCATAAAGCCTGAGTCTTCCAACTCCTCCAGCACTAAAGAGGCTTGCCCACCAGAGAGCATCTGCATCTCTTTAAGCAGCTCCTTCTGTGTCAGTCCTCTCTTTTTTTCCGCCAACGCTTTAATCACTTGAATATGCTTATGAGAATCCTCAAAAAGCGACTGGTAGAGGGTGTTAAACTCTCCGACAAGCTGACCTTGAGGAGTAAAACAGAGCCGATTGATGGTTTGGGCTGCGGACTCTCCTGGACGCACGTAGGTGAGGTACTTAGCAATGCCGCCAAACGCCATGTAGAGCTCCACAATCTGTTTTCTGGAGAGATTCACCTTTTGCTCTACGAGAAATTGCTCGGTTTCTCTCAGTGTGAAGGGATGAAGCTTAATCACTTCACTCAAACGCCCATAAAGCCCATTTTTATTGTTCACAATCTTTTTAATGATCCAATTGGCCGCCGAACCACAGACAACTACAAGAATATTAGACATACGCGAAAAGTGCTGATTCCAAATGTACTCCAATGCCTGCAAAAATCCAGAGCGCTTGGCTGCAAGCCAAGGCAATTCATCGAAAAAGAGGATCACACGTCTTCTAGGGTCAGCATCTTTGATCGCCTCTTTTAAAGCATGGAGCGCCTCATCCCAATTTTTTGGCTCTTTCTCTAACTGTAGATGAGGGAAATTACTCTTTAGCTCTAAATAGAATTTGCGAATCTGTATTTTCTTGCTGCTGCCTGAGCTTCCTGTAATGGAAAAATAGAGCCCTTTATCTTTAAAAAATTCGTGAATAAGGTAGGTCTTCCCTATCCGCCTTCTCCCGTAGATGGCCAAAAACTCAGCTTTGCCAGACGCAAGAAGACGCTTTAATGTGGCGACTTCTTGAGCTCTCATGGAAATTGCTCTCATTGTGAGGCTCCTTCATTCTCATTTTAAGAATAGCCTCTCGCTCTGTTAAAGTCAAAAGATTCCGCTGAATTGATGCATCAAACCAGCGAAATCTGCCTAAAAAGTAGAGATTTCGCTGAATTAACGCATCAAACCAGCGGAATCTTTTAACTATTCATAGAAATGAGTCGCCATTTCCACAAGCTCAATGCCGACCACAAATAAGGCAGTACCAATCAGGGCAATTAAAAAGAGGCGCTTCAAAGACCCGTCAAACCAGCGCGTCATCTTGAAGGTATAGGCCCCAGCCCACACAATCAGCGCCGGCAAAATCCCGTTCAAAAACGACTCGCCAAAACCGCCAGCAACGCCTAAGGCCTTGATGAAGAGGGTGGGGTCGTACAAGGTAAAAAGGAGTGGCGGCACAAAGGTCATGAGCGTAAGAAGAGGGCGACTAGCCGACCACTTGGCCTCTCTAAAGCCGTCGGCGAGAAAGTCGACAAAGGAAAAAGAGACCCCGAGAAGGGATGTAGTGATGGCGAAGAGGGCAAAGCCAAGCCCCAGATGGTAGAGATAGGTATACCCTGTTGCTCGTTGGAGCGTCTCGACAGAGGTTGCTCCTTGACGCAAAGCGCTCTCCAACTCTGCTCCAGAAGCGATGCCCATGATGAGATATTCCCAGCAGAGGCAGATCAAGCAAGTCAAGGTACACCCAATAATAATCGAGGCTCTCAGGACGCGCTTATTGCGGTGAAGGTAAGTAGAAAGAGAGGGGATGACGTTGTGATAACCAAAAGCACCAAAGAGAACGGGCATGGCGAAGAACATGCTGGGAAAGTGCATCGCTTGGAGGTTCTCGAATGAAACTGCGGGAAATCCTACAATAAACATGGCAACATAGGTGACCACAAGGCAAAAAGAGAGCAGCAGATTGGCCCTGTCAATCGATTTAGCACCTAAAGCGACAATAGAAGCAAAGATCAGCGTAAAGAGAAAGAGCGCACCGTAAGTAGAAAGAGGGATATGGAGTGCTGCGAAGAAGTGTATGAGAAGAGGAGCTCCCCCGGCAAGGTAGGCAGTCAGGAGCGAGTAGTAGAGAAAAGCGAACATACCCCCGGCAAAGAGCTTCATCTTCTTACCGAGAAACCGCTCCGTAATCGAAAGAATATTGGCCCCATCCGGCATCCAGAGCGTGGCCTCCAAAAAAAGTAGGCCGGAAGCGATCATAAAGAGACAGGTGAGGAGTGTCATCAGAGCCGCCGGCAGAAATCCGGCAGCATAGGTCACAAGGGGAATCCCCAAAATACCGGCCCCCACAGCCGTACCGACAACCATCAGCGAACCGCTAAGGAGGTGAGGGTAATGGAGTTTTTCTTTGTGTGAAGTTGAAAGAGATGGTTGCATATAATCAGGCTCTCGTATCAGGCGACAGCATCAAGCCTTTGAATCGAAAAGGAATAACATGGGATAACGTGTTCGTCTTGTGGCGAAGCATCATCAGGCGGTCAAACCCAACTGCGACGCCGCAGCTTGGCGGTAACCCTCTTTCTAGCGCAGCCAAGAAGTCGTGATTGACCGGCAGAGCCTCCTTTCCCAAGGCAACGCGCTTCGCGTTGGACTCTTCAATGCGTTTTCTCTGCTCGACGGGATCTGTCAGCTCGTTGAAACCATTACAGAGCTCAATACCCTCATAGTAAATTTCAAAGCGCTCTGCCACATCCTCATCGCCCCGCTTGGTCGTCTGTGCAAGCGCTGCCTGCGTCGCAGGATACCAGGCAAGCGCGCAAAATTCTCCCTTCCCCAACTGTTTTTCAATTGTAGAGCTGAGGATAAGCGTGAGAAGTGTGTCCTTTTCCTCCAGCTCAACCCCTTTCGGCGCTAGAATCTCGTTTTCGCGGATATAGGCGAGAAGCTTCTCTTTGCTGATATGCACATAATCAAAGCCAGCGTAATGTTGAAACGCCTCCCTGTACGAGAGGATTCTCCGCGGCTTGTTCCCTAAAAAGAGCTCGATAAAGTCGAATGTCTCTTCGATGAGTGCCACGAACCTTAAGTTCAAGCGATACCACTCGACCATCGTGAATTCTGGATTGTGGTGACGGCCATTTTCACCGTCTCGAAAGACGTGTGAAAGCTGGTAGATGTCTCCAATGCCCTCAGAGAGAAGGCACTTCATGCCGTACTCTGCCGAAGGGTGGAGGTAACACCTCTCCTGTTGGTTGTAGAGCGCGGAGATCAGATCGATATGCGCCGCCACATCAGCCGTCACACTCAAAATCGGACAATCGACCTCGAGGACTTCGCGCTCAGCGAAGAAACGGCGCGCCTTGGCAAAACAGGCCCCCCTGTCTCGCAAGATCGCGATGCGCTCTTTTTGTTGTTGTTCAAGGACTTTCATCTAAATAATTAAACTCAAGTTAAAGCAAATTTGCAAGAAAATTCAACTTTTCGATTTGCTTTTTAATGCTTTTTTCAAGTAAAATGTACCTTCTATAACATTTTTTGGAGGTTACCATGGCAGCTCCGGCTACAGCTCAACAAACCATTCCCCCACAAGTTTCTTATTTTTTTGAAACTTTGTATCAAAAATCCCCTATCCTGACGATGGAGAAAAAAAATCGCGTCTATTGGGTGTCAGGAGAAGGGGTCTCTATTCTCGCTGACCCTTATGGCGGCTTCCACATCGAAGTCAACATAGAGCTTACCCCTGCACAATATCAAGCAGCGCAAACTGCCATTCAAGAGATAGCCTCCGCATTCCAAAGGAGCAAAGAGTTCGACTCCATCTGGATCGATATCTCTTTACCTGCCAGGGCGACCACTTTAGGGTTAATTGTTCCCCCCTCTTTCATCATTGGCACGCCCGGGCAATGCGATCTTGTTTACGATTATCAAACAAAGAAGATGCGGGTCTGGTCGTGGTTAAATGCCGATAAAGAGTGTGCTATCCCTGCAGGAGCGACCCACAACATTGGCGCTACCGCTCTGATTATCGATCAGGAAGCTCAAAAAGTGCTTTTGGTCGTCAACACGAGGCGAAATGAGTCGTGGAATCTTCCTGGTGGCTCCTTCGATCCCCTTCAGGACAAAGCTCCCTGCTTTACAGCTTTGCGCGAAGCAGAAGAAGAGGGCGGCTTCCAGATTGACAACAAAGATGCACTCAAGCCTAAACTCGTCGGAGAGATGCAATTTCCGTTTAATCAGTTTGCTCCAGCCATCAATCAAATTTGGGCCTATTTTATCGATGGGATCAGCGAGAAACCTTTAAATCCACCGCCTGCTGAAATTGAGAGAGCGGAATGGATTCCTTTTAGAGAAGTGGCCGCAAGCGAAGACAAGTTACGCGAACTAAAAATCAGCGAGGAGATTAAAGCACCACTCCTTGCAGCGATCCATGGACGCGGATTTGAAGAAATTGCTAATAAAAAGTGGATGATTGTCCATGCCCCCAAAGTATAGCGATGGCTTCTCTTACAGGCATCTTTCCTCAAATTGCCACTTTAGAGGCACTTCGCGAACATTTAAGCCCCCCACTCGCACCTGACGAATGGGGAGTCTTGGCTCTCGATTTTGACCAGACCCTCGTTCAAGCAAAACCGACGCTGGGCGATGAGAACTGGTACCACTTTCTAAAGCAGCAAAACAGAGAGCGTGGCATCGAAACCGACGCCCATTACCGCTGGTCAGTGGCTATTCGCTCGAAAGTCTCTTACGAAGCGTGCGAGCCTGCGGATCGAATTAACGCATTGATCCAAGCCTTTCGCGAACACAAGTGGAGCACCAAGATTCTCACTTCCCGTGGTATGGACATGAGAAGGGTGACAGAAAAACACCTACATGAATCGAGATTGTGCTTTTCTTTAGACGATGTGCTCTTTAAAAAGCGTTCCGCTGAAAGTAACGCTCTTCTTCAAAAAGACGAGAGTCTACTCCAGTGGATGGAAAGTCAGCCGCAATGGCACAGCCATAAGACCATTCGCGTGCTCTTTGCCGACGATCTGATCAAATATTGTGGGGAGGTCGCCCGCCTTGCTGACCGTGTTCAAAAGACTACAGTCCATGCGATGCACTTTGTCGGCGCCTTGCCAAATCCTGATCTTTCAGAAGAGCAGATGAATCGGCTTGTCGTCCAGTTAGATGCCTATCGACAGGATCAACCCATCGAAGAATCGTATCGTGCGTCGGACCTACACCAAGCCATGAGGAATCTGGAGATTCAAACGGTCAGTCAAAGTTCGCTCTATAGCGCGATGGTCAAAATCGCTGAACGCCAGGCTTTACCTTTTACTTCGACAGTCTCTTAAACTAGATTTTAAGCAGCAGAGAAGGCGCCCCATTCAAGTAACCTGAGGGGGAGACCGAAGGCACCTCTTGTAAAATAGGCAGCCTCCAATCTGTCGTATTGATCTCTGTACACGCTTTAAGCGGCTCTAGCCAGTCGGAAGAGAAACCAAGAAGAGAGGAGAGCTGTTCGATAAAGCCAATCTCTCTTTGCACTGCTTGCAGGCCACCACTTGACAGACAATACTCCACAACTCCTTTTCGCCCACTGAGCAATCTCTCAGCGGCACTATACGGGAGCTCCCGTATCCGCTCATCGACTCGGAGAGTCACCTGTTCTACCGCTCTAACCAAAGAGGGATAGGTCTTTTCTAGAAGATGAGCAACAAGAGTCGTCAAGACAGAAGGCTCTACGCACAAGGCGCGCATTTTATTAAGCTGACGGTCCTCTAGATCGTATTCGGGAGAAGCTCTCCTCAGCGATAAATAGACCTTTAAACACTCTTCGCTAAGAGGGTAATTGCGCAAAAGATAGCCTGCCTCTAAAGAGAGGCCTCCAACTGTAGTCCAATGCCTTACAGCCTCTTCTGATAGGGGGGAAGTCTCGACAACTGGGCGTTTAGCCATAGCCAAAAGATAGCCTTCCACCCGTCGGAGCCACTGATCTCTCCTTGCACTATCCACTGTTGATAGAAGTTTTCCACAGTCTGCTGAATACATTCCAATGTCGGTAATAAAAGCTCTTATTTTCTCTTCAGGAGTCGGGGCGTAATCGAAAGAAAACGACCCGCCTTGTAGAGGTAGAGGGGCGGAAAGCCCCCTCTCGCTTCTGTCGACGCCTCTCACGGAACCTTTCGAATCAGCCACAGGGTAGGAAAGCGCCCTATCGCCCCTTTCGTTGACTCGAAAGGCCACTTTGGAAACAGGAGAACACTCATTAAAAAGGGAGACTTGTCGGTCGTTTAAGAGACGTTCAAAGGCAAGGGTGGCCTTCAGGAGCGAATTTTCTGCTGTTAAACGATCGACAGCCTCACGGTCTGTGGCCTGACGGCGTGCAACGTCGCGAGATACAGCCTGCTGGCGTGCAACGTTCAGGGATACAGCCTCACGGTACGTGTTGAACAACGCCTCTACGCCACGCTGAGTCTCTTCCGCTCGCTCAGCCATTCGGCGCACTGTCCCTAAAAAAGGGGGGATTTGATCAGCCATTCGGTGCGCTGTCCTAAAAAGAGATTGGAAGGGGTCAAGAGTAGTCATGTCACCTTAAAAGTTTAGTTTAAATCAAGGCGAACATGATGAACTAAAGCATCTAATTAATCAACAAAAAATCCAGAGATACCAAATTTAAATATATTTTAATCATGTAATTTGGCGCCGCTGCATAATTCAACAAAGCACTATAATTTTACTTGCTATACATGTCTGTATAAAGTAAGATGTTTCCATAAAATAAGAATAATAAAACAAACACAACGATCTATTGTTGCATGAATATTTACTTAGAAAACATCTATTTAAAAGACTCCATTTTACTACTAAATTCCATCAGTTCATTATATGACTCTATAACCCCAGTACAAGAAAGGGTCTCTGTATTGATGGACAACGTGCAGTTTTTAGTGAATCGCCAAGACAATTCTTTAGTCAGAAAAATGATTAGCTGTTCGGCGAACGTGTGCGTTCTTAACTTGTTAAGCTTTAACATAAAACTACTAAAAAAAATAACTCTGTCATCTCAAAAAAATAAGAACCTTCTAAAAACCAAATTACTTAAAGCGGCCATTAAAGTCGCCATATGTCTCCATCGTCTCACAGTTTTTAACTTAAATTTAACAGACCGATTGCGCATCCAATGCATGAAGTTTCGCTTTTGCTTCATCTCAAAAAGAAGCAGTGTCAGGATGCTAAAAAACAGGGGGAGTAGGAAAATCCTCGTTGCGGGTTCTCAGGGTCAGAACATAGCGCTGTTTAAGATGATCTTTGGGTTTTTAATTTGGAGGGGGTGCACGACTGAATCGATTCCAGAACGGAAAAAATGGAGCCGCGCATTATACACAGGAGCTACTCCAGAAGGAATCGCCCTTCTACACCATAAATTAGCAGAGGAATTTTTAAACAGATTAGAGAAGGCAAGCCCCACAACTGAAAAAATTACACGCATGCTGAGAGAGCAGAGGCAAGCCGCAAAACACAGTCGAATTTTTTTCGAATTAACAGAACTAAGACAAGACTTAAGAGACATGCGTCATGAGCCAAATCGAGCTCTTCAGGAGAAGAACTGTGTAGAGCGACTCATGATGCATATTCGAGAGTTAGAGACACCCGATCCAGAACACTCCCACAACGTGGTGAAGACCCTTGACAATTCTGCCATGGTGACCTTCTGTGGAGGCTTTCCTGGCCATGTGGTTGCCTTTGGGTTTCGGAAAAATCCAGATAAAACATACGATTTCTTAATGCATAATACTGGTTTTGGAACCTCCGTACAGAGTGACATGCTGTACACTGAGCAAGAAGTAGCGTACGGAAAAACAACTGTCACCCTCCGATTAAATGCTGATTTTATAAAAAACGAGAAAAAAGTGGTGGCTTTCTTACTCGACCTCGTAAGATTAGACGTATCATATAAAGTGCCAGAGAATGTAATCGACCCCTACACTCATTGTTATGAACAATTAATCAAAACCATTAAAGTACACACAGGACAATCCATTGTTTGCGACACACTCAAAGACGTCACTTCGCCATTAGGAAAAAGTGAACTCCAGCACATAAAAACAGACGACGATTATCACTCTGTACAGTCAACGGGCAATTGCGCCACCGTCGGAATCTATGCCAGTCGATTTGTCGCATCGAGAGAGACGCGAAGACATTTCAAACAATTTAAAGTGGGTGTCAGCCTGGATAGTTTAACTGGTTTTCACCTACTCTCTTATTCAATGAAAGATTGGCAAACCTCCAGAGAGTTAAGGCAAGCGTTGCTCAAGAAAAGGGCATCCCTTGAGACCA
>Ga0364908_10550_pt1 | contig 9381 bp, 6 predicted proteins | sample ExccelJu500002D4_2_FD_206965 | JGI IMG/M metagenome (GOLD analysis project Ga0364908, IMG submission 206965) | Enriched cells from Trout Bog Lake Hypolimnion, Wisconsin, USA - BchlTB.July02.5000.02.D4 | ecosystem: Environmental > Aquatic > Freshwater > Lake > Hypolimnion/Profundal zone | place: USA...
TAGCTCAGAAGCAGACAAAGCATCAATCTTGCGGAGTTTTAATTCAGTTTCAATCGACACTAGCTCCTCAATTTGCTCTAAGAACCATGGATCAACCTTAGTCTCAGCATAAACCTCATCAAGGTCCATACCCATGCGGAAGGCATCACCCAAATACCAAATACGATCTGGACCAGGCTCACCAATTTCTTGAATGATGTCATCCAGATCGGTCGAGAACTCATCTAAACCGTCAACGCCAACTTCTAAGCCGCGTAAAGCTTTTTGAAAGGACTCCTGGAAGGTACGGCCAATCGCCATTACCTCACCAACAGATTTCATCTGCGTCGTTAAACGAGAGTCTGCTTGTGGGAATTTCTCAAAAGCAAATCGTGGAATCTTTGTCACGACGTAATCGATGGATGGCTCAAAAGATGCTGGGGTTGCGCCACCGGTGATGTCATTCTTCAATTCGTCTAAGGTGTAACCTACGGCGAGCTTCGCCGCAATCTTGGCAATCGGGAAACCCGTTGCTTTAGAAGCCAAGGCAGACGAACGAGAAACCCGTGGGTTCATCTCAATCACGACCATACGGCCATCTTCTGGATTAATCGAGAACTGTACGTTTGAACCACCCGTATCCACACCAATTTCACGCAATACTGCGATCGATGCATTACGCATCAATTGATATTCTTTGTCAGTCAATGTTTGGGCTGGGGCAACGGTAATCGAGTCACCAGTATGAACACCCATTGGATCTAAGTTTTCAATTGAGCAAACAATGATGCAGTTATCAGCACGGTCACGCACCACTTCCATCTCGAATTCTTTCCAACCAAGGAGAGATTCTTCAATCAAGAGCTCGCGTGTTGGAGATAAATCCAAACCGCGTTTGCAAATCTCTTCAAACTCTTCACGGTTGTAAGCAATACCGCCGCCGGATCCACCCATGGTGAATGAAGGACGTATCACTACTGGGAAACCTAAGCTACCGGTCTCTACCTGAATACGTTGTTGCACTTCATGTGCTTCTTCCATCGAATGCGCAATACCCGACTTCGCAGAACCCAGACCAATCTTGGTCATCGCATCTTTAAACTTCTGCCGATCTTCCGCTTTATCAATGGCTTCTGGTGAAGCGCCGATCAATTCACAACCGTACTTTTCTAAAATACCGTGACGATGCAAGTCGAGTGCACAGTTCAAGGCGGTCTGACCACCCATCGTTGGCAAAATGGCATCCGGTTTTTCAGTGGCAATAATGCGCTCAACCACTTCCCAAGTAATCGGCTCGATGTACGTCACATCAGCCATCTCAGGATCAGTCATGATGGTGGCTGGATTGCTGTTCACCAAAATCACTTTGTAACCTTCATCACGCAAAGCTTTACAAGCCTGCGCACCAGAGTAGTCAAACTCACAAGCTTGCCCAATCACAATCGGACCAGCACCAATAATTAAGATGCTCTTAATGTCGCTACGCTTAGGCATTATTTGCCCCCCTTCTTGCTAGCATTCATTAGCAGCACAAAACGATCAAATAAATAAGCAATGTCATGCGGACCAGGTGAAGCTTCCGGATGACCTTGGAAACACAATGCAGGCTTATCTTTCCAGGCAAGGCCTTGCAAAGATCCATCAAACAATGAAACATGTGTGACACGAATATTGTCTGGCAGAGTATTCGCATCCACAGCAAAGCCGTGATTCTGAGAGGTAATGGCTACGCGCCCAGTATCGAGATCCTTAACTGGATGGTTTGCGCCATGATGACCAAACTTCATCTTCAAGGTTTTGGCGCCAGCAGCCAAGCCCATGATTTGATGGCCGAGGCAAATGCCAAAAGTTGGTACGCCTTTTTCAATGATTTCTTTTGCAGCAGCAATCGCGTAATCGCAAGGACCAGGATCTCCAGGGCCGTTTGAGAAAAATACGCCATCAGGATTCATGGCCAGCACTTCAGCAGCACTCGTTTGTGCCGGCACTACGGTTAATTGGCAGCCACGTTCTGTGAGCATGCGCAAAATATTGCGCTTCACACCAAAGTCATAGGCAACAACTTTTTTCAGAGGCTTACTGGTATCTAATGTTTTGTAGGCAGGCTTGTCATCAGCGCCATGCAATTCCCATTCAGCTTCACGCCACTCATAGGGAGTCTTGGTCGTAACGACCTTAGCCAGATCTAAACCAGCCATGCCAGGGAAGGCTTTTGCTAGCTCTAAGGCCTTTTTAGCTAAGGGTTCGATATCGTCGCCCAGTTTGCCGGCGACTACTGCGCCAGACTGAGCACCTTTATCACGCAAGATGCGGGTGAGCTTGCGGGTATCAATCCCCGAAATCCCGACTACTCCTGCCTTGCTTAGATAGTCCTCAAGACTAGCTTCGGAGCGAAAGTTCGATACACGGCGTGGCAGATCTTTGATCACCAAGCCAGCAGCATGAATTTGCCCTGATTCGGCATCTTGTGCATTCACACCGACGTTACCAATGTGGGGATAGGTCAAAGTGACAATTTGGCGGGAATAACTTGGATCAGTGATGATCTCTTGATAGCCAGTAAGCGCAGTATTGAAAACAACTTCGCCAGCAGTTTCGCCAGGGGCGCCAATGCTAAAACCAGGAAATATAGTGCCGTCGGCTAGAGCCAACACGGCGGGGGGAAAAGAAGGAAGCAAGGGTGACAAACCATCTCCAGTCCCTGCTCCATCCGACGCTCAAAACCCTCAAATAGACTAACCCGAGGCTGTTTTTGCGGGAGGTGAGTGTCTTTAAGCGCTAGGGTATTTATTAAGTTTCGAACCTAGCAATGATACCAGTTTTGTCTCGTAAACCCTTGGGTTCCCAGCCAATGCGCCTCTGGAGGAAGATGCCTCCCCCAACCCTAGGGCCAAGGGAGTGTATTAGCAGATTACTTAGGACTTAGCACTCTGCTCAATGATGGTCTTAATTTGAGCTAAGACGGTTTGATCTTCCATGGTGCTAATGTCCCCAGGATCGCGCCCTTCAGCAACAGCTTGCAAGGAGCGACGCACGATCTTGCCTGAACGGGTCTTCGGCAAAGCGGTTACCACGTATACACGGCCAGGACGCGCGATCGCGCCTAAGGTAGTGTCAACGGTCTTCATGCATTCAGCTTCCAAGGTAGCGGTATTAGTAGCATCCTTCGGAATCACAAACGCTATCGCAGCCTGTCCTTTTAGCTTGTCTTCAATACCAACCACGGCCACTTCAGAAACATTTGGATGGCCAGAGATGCTCTCTTCAATTTCACGAGTGCCTAAGCGGTGACCTGCAACGTTAATCACGTCATCGGTACGACCCAAGATAAAGAAGTAGCCATCTTTGTCCTTAATACCCCAGTCAAACGTGGAGTAGATGATCTTCCCAGGAATGGTTTCCCAGTAGGTGCTGACAAAGCGCTTGTCATCACCCCAAACGGTTTGCATACAACCTGGAGGCAATGGGCCTTCAATTGCAATCACACCCTTCTGGTCTGGACCCAATTCTTCTGTGGTCGCGTCATCCAAGAGCTTCATGTTGTAGCCAAACGATGGCACACCTGGTGAACCAAACTTATGGGGCATCACTTCAACACCACGCTGAATAGCCAACATTGGCCAGCCGGTTTCTGTCTGCCAGTAGTTATCCACGATGGGCTTATTGATCGCCCCATGAATCCAGGTCGCCGTTGGTTCATCCAATGGTTCGCCAGCCAAGAACAAGGCTTTCAAACTAGAAAGATCGTATTTGGTCAGGAATGCAGGATCTTGTTTTTTGAGAACGCGCACCGCAGTTGGTGCAGAGAACATCACTGAAACTTTGTATTTTTCAACCAACTGCCACCAGATACCAGCATCGGGACGCAATGGCGTACCTTCGTACATGATGGTTGCCATACCGTTGAGCAATGGCGCATAAATGATGTAGCTATGACCAACCACCCAGCCAATATCTGAAGTACAAAACATGGTTTCGCCTGGCTTGCCACAGAAGATGTGGTTCATGGTTGCGGCCAAGGCTACGGCATATCCACCAGTATCGCGTTGTACGCCTTTAGGCTTTCCAGTCGTACCGGATGTGTAAAGGATGTATGAAGTATGTGTTGCATCAACCCACTCCACCGGAACAATATCGTTCAAATGTTTTTGGCGCTCTGTGGCGTAATCCAAATCACGCCCAGCAACCGTTGTGAACTCCGTTAAACCGCGATTCACAATCAATACTTTTTCTGGCTTGTAGCTCGCTAAGGTAATAGCTTCATCCAACAAAGGTTTATATGGAACGGCTTTACCGCCACGAGCACCTGCCTCCGCCGTCACAATCATTTTTGGTTGTGCATCATCAATGCGTGAAGCCAAGCTATGCGAAGCAAAGCCACCAAACACCACAGAGTGAATTGCACCAATGCGCGCACAGGCCAGCATGGCAAAGCAAGCTTCTGCGATCATCGGCATGTAAATGAGAACGCGATCGCCCTTTTGAACGCCGTTGGCTTGATAGATTGCCGCCATACGATTGACTTCTTCGTAGAGCTCTTTAAATGTGTATGCTTTTTCTACATTGGTTTCGGTTGAAACGGCAACCAAAGCAAGTTGATCTGGGCGATCTTTAAGATGGCGATCCACCGCGTTGTAGCAAAGATTCGTTAAACCACCCTCAAACCACTTCGCAAAAGGAGGATTGTCATAACTCAAGACTTTATCGAAGGGCTTTTCCCAATGGATTAGCTTTGCCTGCTCGCCCCAGAAGCCGTCTGGGTCTTTAATGGAGCGTTCGTGTTCTGATTTATAGGACATGATCAACCTAAATAATGAAGTGGATTTACTGGATTTTGCTCACCCCTTTACTGCTAGTGGTGTTAACAGAACCATTTTTCGCAGATTTTGCAAGTCCTGTCGATGCGGATTTATGCTGAGATGCAGCATTTTTTGGAGAAGAATTACCCTTAGTCTCCCCCTTAGCAGACTTCACAGGGGGGGCATTTAGTGCCTTTTTTGCACTTTTTAGGTGAAGGAGGTGGTGGTGGCTTATCCAGACTCAAACTGGCATTGTCAGCAAGAGCCATCGATACATCTCCAGGGCGGCGAGCTGTCTTCGGAATAATCACGGTTGATCCTGCCCGGATACGCATCCCTTTTGGTATGCCATTCACACTCCTTAAAGTATCAACATCCACACCCAAGGTTTTTGCAGCTTGATCCACCATCTCTGTCTTACTCACCTGCACTGCAGTCCATGATGACAGAGGCTTGGTGTAGGTTTTTAGATTTTCTTGAAACACTTCCGCATGACCAAATGGCAACAAGATCTGTTGATTAGCGGCAGCTAAGATCACCGGCTTATTAAATGATGGGTTGAGCACCTGAAATTCTTCTGTGGGAATCTCTGCCAACTTGGTTACTAACGCAACGTCGATATCGTTGTTCACATCAATCGCCACAAAGTACGGGTGATTCTCAAGATCTGGTAGAACAATACCGTACGCATCGGGATCTAAAACTATCTGACGATAGGCCATTAACTTAGGAACGTAGTTACGCGTTTCCTTCGGCAATGTGAGACTCTCGTAATCTGTTGGTAAGCCTGCTGCGAGATTTTTTTTCTGAGCTTTGGCAATATTGCCGGCACCCCAGTTGTAAGCAGCCAATGCAAGTTCCCAACTGCCGAACTGGTTATTCAGTCGCTGCAAATAATCTAGCGCTGCATCTGTGGACTGCAATACATCGCGTCGCTCATCTCTAAAAACATTCTGCGTTAACTTGAAATCTTTACCGGTAGCTGGCATGAACTGCCAGAGTCCCATGGCTTTAGCGCCTGACTTTGCTTGAGGCACAAAGGCGCTCTCAACAAAAGGCAGTAAAGCAATTTCGGTTGGCATATTACGGGCATTGACCTCTTGCACAATATAGAAGAGGTAGCGTGAGGAACGCGTCATCGAGCGATTCACATAATCGGGCTTAGAACTAAGCCAGCGGACCTGCTCTATCTCCAGCGGTGAGTTCATGGGCTCCATCTGGTAGCCATCCCGAATCCGAAGCCATAGATTACTGGATGGCGCGTAGACCTTGCTGACAGACTGATTGTTTAAGTTAACGCGTGGCGCCTTGCTGGCACGGGCATTTGTTTTAGTCGGAGTATCAGATGACCAATCCCCAGTGCTAGCGCATCCAGACAACACAGCAATCATGATGATTGCCGCATATTTCCACAACATCAGAATCGATCTTTCCACGCACGAATGACTGCAAGTACGTGCGCGGGTGTTGGCAAAGAAGTTTCACCAGAGATACTTAAAGCGGATTCCAGAACTTCTTTAGTATCACAACGCATAAATGGATTAACCTGCAGCTCTTGGCCAATCGTGGTTGGCAAGGTTGGTAAATGTTTTGCGCGCATCTCTTGAGCGCGTTCGGCCCAAGATAGCAAGTTCGCATTATTCGGTTCGACTGCTAAAGCAAAGCGGATGTTCGACAAAGTGTACTCATGCGTGCAAAAGACCAAGGTATTTTTTGGTAGTGCCGCAAACTTTGCCAAGGACTCGCTCATCTGAGTTGGCGTGCCTTCAAACAAACGTCCGCAACCAGATGCAAATAAAGTATCACCACAAAACAGCATTGGCTCAACGATGTTGGCCTGCATATTGGCAAAGTAGGCTATGTGACTCAAGGTGTGACCTGGCACCTCAAATACTTTGAGACTCATTCTGGGGGCGGCGATTTCAATTTTGTCGCCCTCCATCATGGCTTGTGTCCGCCCAGGAATATCAATGCTTGCTGGGCCATATACGGGAATCGGCTCCTTGAGCGTCTGCAATATTTGCAAGATGCCACCCGTATGATCGGCATGGTGGTGGGTGATCAAAATCCCCGTTAAGGTCAATTTGTGCTCTTCCAAATACCGCAGCACCGGCACAGAATCTCCCGGGTCGACCACTAAAGCGGATTCGCCATCATGGATACACCAGATGTAGTTGTCATCAAAGGCCGGTATGGGCCAAACTTGCAATAAAGTATTCTTCACCATAGACCGATGATACCAACCCCAACCCCACCCTCTCAGTCGCCAGCACCTCCTTGGAGCTCCTGGGAGAAATGGCTGCAATCCCCACCCGGAAAGTATGTACTGGCCTGGGAACAAAAGTGCTTTGGCCAAATCGTGACAGATGTTTTTGGTTTTTACGCTGTACAGGTCGGCATGCCCCAAATGAATGCCTTAGCCGAAAATCGCATGCCTTTACAGGTGCTATTACTGCAATCAAACGATAGTCTCGCGCAAGCTGCGCAATTTTCTTGGCATCCGATTGAAGGCAATCCCAATGAGCTGCCTTTTGCGAGTGAGAGCATTGACCTATTAGTGCTCCCACATGTTCTAGAATTCGCAGCCGACCCCCATCAAATCTTGAGAGAGGCTGAACGCGTGCTGCGTCCAGAAGGCAGGCTAGTGATCTCCGGGTTTAATCCCGCCAGCCTTTGGGGTGTCCGCCAATACCTCAGTCGCCTAATTGGCAGCCCCTATCTGCCAAGAGATGGTCAATTTATCAGCCTGATCCGAGTCAAGGACTGGCTACAACTCCTCAACTTTACCCTCGATCGCGGCCATTTTGGATGCTACAAGCTCCCACTCCAAGGTCAGTCTGGCATGGCTAGGATGGATTTTCTGGAGCCGATGGGTAACCGATGGTGGCCAATATTTGGGGCGATATTTTTAGTTTCAGCGATCAAACGCCAGCAAGGTATGCGCCTTGTCGGCCAAGCACAAGCTAAACGCATCCCAACCATCCCACAACTCAGTCCAGCGGCCGAGCGCAATAAACTGAAGCAAATTAAAGACTGATTACAGTATCAATATGCCCCATACCAAAACACTTCCCCACATCATCATCTATACCGATGGTGCCTGCAAAGGCAATCCTGGCCCTGGTGGCTGGGGGGCAGTTTTACGCTCTGGGGGCCATGAGAAACACATTCATGGTGGCGCAGAGCTCACCACCAACAACCGGATGGAAATTAGTGCCGTCATTCATGCGCTAAAAGCCCTCAAGCAAACCAGCTCGGTTGAGCTCTGGACCGACTCCCAATACGTCCAAAAAGGGGTAACAGAATGGCTGGAAGGCTGGAAAAAACGGGGTTGGAAGACGGCCAGCAAGGCTCCCGTTAAAAACGCCGATTTATGGCAAGAATTAGATGCCCTACTACCAGACCACAAGATCTCTTGGCACTGGGTCCGAGGCCATAACGGCCACCCTGGGAACGAGCTGGCAGACATGTTGGCAAACCGCGGTGTGGAAGAATTCCTGCCCTAGCGTCAGAAGCGCGTTTTTGAGTGGCTTATGAGAGAATGTGCCGATAGGCGGAGATGCTGTAAATTCTGCTAAATCCATATAAATCAAAAGAAAAAACGTCGAGACCGTGTCAAAAATTGAAACTTTAGCCAATAAGCTATTCAGCAAGTTACTCACACTCAAAAATTGGGCCTTGGCTCAGCTTTGTGCCCTGTGGAAAAAATACTCACCCCAGCTCAAGCAATTGGATTTTGCCAAAGTAAAGACCTTCACCCTGAAATACAAATGGCGCATTCTAGCAATCATCATTGCGCTATACGCCCTTTCTAAGGCATACGACTATTTCTTCCCGGCAACTGACAAAGCTGGTGGCCCAGTGACCGTTACTACAGTAGTAGTTGAGAAAAAAGATATCCCTCTCATTCTGGAAGCTACTGGCACCATTGTCTCGAACAATATTGTTGATATTCGCCCAATGATTACCAATACAGTCACCAAGATCTTAGTAAAAGATGGCCAAGAGGTGAAAGCTGGAGACTTGTTGTTTCAGCTTGACGATCGCAACGACAAAGCTACCTATGAAAAACTCAAAGCATTGGCAGACGATGCTCAGAGTCAATATCTTCGCGCTAAAGAGTTGGTTGCCAAGAACTTTATCTCCAAGGCAGGCTTAGAAACTTCTTCAGCCAACGCCAAATCCGCAATGGCTGCTGCCAAAGCTGCGGAAGCACAGCTTTCATTCGATTACATCCGCTCACCAATTGATGGTCGTGCCGGCATTGTGAACGTCTTTCCTGGCTCCTTGGTACAGGCAAGTAACGTTGTCTCGACCGCCACTAGCTCTACCGCTACATCGAGCGTTGGTGCCATGGTCACAATTACACAATTAAACCCAATCAATGTGCAGTTTGTCATCCCCGAACAAGATATCCCTATTCTTTTAGAGAACCAACTTGATGGTGATGCGATTCCAGTAACAGTTACTGTCGGGGATCAAGCCAAAAGAACCTATGATGGCAAAGTATTGGTAATTGACAATCAAGTCGATCCTTCGATTGCAGCGGTGCGTGTAAAAGCACAAATCCCCAATGATTCAAAGACACTTCTTCCAGGTCAGT